>MDSY01037603.1_pt1 | contig 38428 bp, 31 predicted proteins | sample 811131 | NCBI WGS metagenome assembly MDSY01 (sample SAMN05326643, study PRJNA326480) | marine metagenome | isolation source: seawater | place: Atlantic Ocean: South West | collected 2010
CGCAACCCGGTACGACAAACACGCGATCATCTACCGCGCCGCCGTCGTCCTCAACGCCGTCATCGCCTGGCTCAAGGCTTTGTCAGACACGCCCTAGTCGCGCGTCCTTCGCCCCGATCCTCGCCCGCACGCGCTCGATTCATCGACCCATCGCACCCGTCGCCTACGACTGCGTGAAGCTCATCTTCGTGCGGCACGGCTCGGCGATCCTTCTCAGCGAGTTCGGCGAGAAACCCGTCACTGTCGGCGACGTCGTGGCGCTCGGCGCGAGCACTCTGTGCGGAAGCGAGCCCGAAGGCTCCATCACCGTCACCACTCTCTACCTGGACCGCGACTACGTGATCGACCAGGTGTTCTGGCAGCACGCCGCGTTGCTGGCCGACCGATGGGATGCTCAGGACTTCGCCGACGAGCTGTACTCCGAACCGGCGCAGATACTCCGGCTCGGCGAAGACCGCGCCGGGATGCTCATGCCCTGGCTCGACGAGCTGGTCGCGCTCAGCCTCGACGGGCCGTCGCCGGAGCGGTTCTACCGGACGCAGGCATTACTCTTCGCGGTGCTCGACGTGGTGACCCCGTTCGTGCGCACCACCGCCTCGCGCCGGTCTCCGTCTCAACGGAAGTCCACCCGGCCCGGCCTCCCGCGTCACCGCGGCTTCGCCCCGCTGCGTGCCGAAGTGCGTCAAATCGTCGAGATGCTCCGCGGTGCGCCTGGTGAACGGTGGACCCTCGACCGCCTCGCCGACACTGTGCACCTGTCACCGGCACAGCTGAGCCGGGTCTTCGTCGACGCCTACGGCAAGACACCGCTGGCGTACTTGACGATGCTTCGAGCCGAGCAGATGGCTCGGTTGCTCCGGGAAACCGAGGTGACCGTCGAGCAAGCAGCCCACGAGGTCGGGTGGTTGAGTCGTAACCATGCAACTCGCCTGTTCCGCCAGTGCGTGGGCGTGAGTCCCGGCCGTTATCGCAAGCTCAGCCGGGAGCCTCGCCGAGCTGTTGCATGACCTCCCGTCCTGTCGCACGGTTCAGTTGGCGCGAGCGCCAGCTGCGATCGTGTGGCGTTCGATCTGTCGATCACGGGACTCCGTAGCCCTTGCACGGACGAGAAGGAACAGGCTGACCGGTCCTATGACGATGAACTTCATCGCGTTCCACACCAGGAGCAGAGCCATCAAGTGCAGCCATGCTGGCGCACCGTTGGCAATGAGGGTCGTAACGATGCTCGCGCCATACAGGTAGGGAAGGGCGAGCAGCATCGCCGGGACGCCCCAACGCAGCCCTCGTCGTGTGCGGATCGCGTCCAGGACGATGTTGGTGGGCATGTAGCGGCGTAGGAAGCAGCGAGTGTGGACGCTGGCGGTCCAGATCAAGCGGAACATGACGACAGTCCTCTCCGAGTCTCCGGCGACAAGGAGTCGAAGGACTGTCCAGCCGAGGCCGTCCGGTCGGTCACCACATCCGGTGGTGGCGTAGCAGGTAGAGGCCGCCACTTCCCAGATTACGTTGGTTCAGCGGGTGACGGAAGGCCTGGGCGGAGGAGAGGCGGGTCGCCAGTTGCTGGTGCATGTCGGCCCACGCCCCGACTTGGCCCCGCATCGCAGGGTTGACGGCGGTAGACTGGAAACGTGTGAGCAGCGTCACGATGCCCGAGTCGCTGAGTAGAACCTGATCCATCAAAGGAGATGCGATGTCGGACGTGAAAACAGTGTTCGTGGCGTTCGCGATCGAGGACGAGCGCCAGCGAGACTTCCTCAAGGGGCAGTCATTGAGCCCGCGGGCGCCCTACGAGTTCATCGACATGTCGGTGAAGGAGCCTTACGACAGCGGCTGGAAGGACAGGGTTCGCACCCGCATCCGCCGCTCACACGGCGTGATCGTCCTCGTCAGCGAGAACTCTCTGACTTCAACCGGACAGGAGTGGGAGATCCAATGCGCGACCGAGGAGGACAAGCCCGTCCTCGGTATCTGGGCCTACAAGTCTGACAGGACGGCGATCGCGGGCATCCGCACAGTGGAGTGGACCGACGCCAACATCAGCAGCTTCATCGATTCGCTATGAGGCGGACATGCGCAAGGCGCTGATCGTCGGTATAGATCACTACGACCACATCGGTTCTCTGAGCGGCTGTGTCAACGATGCCCACTCAGTTCGTGCCGCGCTCGAACGCCATGCCGACGGCACGCTCAACTTTACGACTCCTCAGCTCCTCACAGGTACTGGAGCCGGTCAGCCGGTGATCAAGAAGGACCTCAAGGATGCCGTCCGTGAGGTTTTCGCCGACGACGCCGAGATCGCACTGTTCTACTTCGCAGGGCATGGGTACGTCGAAGACACCGGAGGGTTCCTCTGCGCCAGCGACTCAGCAGATGGCGATGATGGACTCGCTCTTCATGAGGTCATGACGATGGCCAACACTTCGCCAGCACGCAACAAGGTCATCATCCTCGACAGCTGTCACAGCGGCGCCGCCGGTAACGACGCCATCACCAGATCGATGGCCGAACTCAACGACGGCGTCACCATCCTCACGGCGTCGACTGAGAACCAGTACGCGCTGGAAGTTCCCGGAGGTGGCGCGGGCGTCTTCACCAACCTATTCGTCGACGCTCTCAACGGCGCGGCAGCCAACCTCGTCGGTGATGTGACACCCGGAAGCGTTTACGCGCACATCGACCAGTCGCTCGGCCCCTGGGCTCAGCGCCCCGTCTTCAAGACCAACGTCAAGACTTTCGTGTCCCTTCGCAAAGCGGAGGCTCCTATCCCCCTTGCATCGCTCCAGGCGCTTACCACTCACTTTCCATCTGCCGACTACGACTTCCCACTTGACCCTTCATACGAGCCCGAACGCTTCACCGAACAGCTCAAAGACCCCACGATCCCTCCCCCTGACCCAGAACACACCGCTGTGTTCAAGGTCTTGCAGGCCTACGTTCGCGTCAACCTCGTTCGCCCCGTTGATGCGCCACACATGTGGCATGCCGCGATGCAGCGCAAGTCGTGTGAGTTGACTGTCCTCGGTCAGCACTACTGGAATCTCGTCAACGAGAACCTGATCTGATGACTAGCATCAACGACGCGCTTCAAAAGCCGGAACTCCTCGAAGAACTCGCGTCGATCGAGCACGAACGATGGGCCCACTGGCAGTTGTACCTGCACAAGAAGTGTGAACCACTCCCGGACGGGTCACTGCGTATCCCGGCCGACCTCGTCGATCAATGGACTCGACAAGCCACGACCCGCTACGAGGACCTGACAGAGGACGAGAAGGACAGCGATCGCGAGCAGGTTCAGCGGTATCTGCCGACCCTCATGAAGGCACTCGGGCAGTCCGACCCAGGTTCACACGGCGCAAGGCGCAGTGAGGGGACGTGAGTGTCCGCAACTCGTCGGACACGGGCTCCAGGCGCTCCGCCGGGGCAGCCGTCCCTACTTCTGCGACGGGGGTCGATTCGGGCAAAGTCATGGACCTCGGCATGCGGCGTGTAGTTCCTCAAGCCTGTCGGAGTCGTCGGGTTCAATTGAAGAACACAACAGAGGTTTCCCGACCGCACCAGCGAGACGATCGGGTTGGAGTCTAGGAGGCAGCCCGTGCCCGAGAGTCGACATCGCTACCTCTACGAGCGTCTCGGGGACCAGGACTTCCAGCAGCTCGTCAGCGCTCTGCTTGCGAACCAGTTTCCCGACTACATCCCGATGGCCCTGCGTCAGGCCGACGGCGGCCGAGACGGCTTGCGCAAGGTCGACGTCTCGAAGGTGCTCGTCTATCAGGTCAAGTGGTCGCTCAGTGGCAAGGAGAAGGACCCGGTCTCCTGGCTCGACCAGGTGGTAAAGAACGAGGAAGCCAGTCTGCGCCGCCTGGCTGCACAGGGGGTCCGCCACTACACGTTGGTCACCAACGTGGGGAGCACGGCCAAGGAGGACTCGGGCACGTTCGACCGACTGGACAAGAAGCTCCAGGGGTACGCGAAGGACTTCGGTTACGAACAGATGACCTGCATCTGGCGCGAGGCGCTCAACCCGTGGGTCGACAACGCCCCGACCGAGACCAAGTGGGCCTACGCCGAGATGCTCGCGGGGTGGGACCTTGTCCGATACCTCGTCGCCGAGCATGTCGGTGAGGGCAAGGACAAGGCGCATCGTGACCTCATCCGCAAGGTCGCCGCCGCCCAATGGGAGGACGACAAACGGGTCAAGTTCAGCCAGTCCGATGTGGACCGAGAGAAGGTCGTGGACCTGTTCGTCGACGTCACCGCCGACCGCGTACACACCGTGGCCAGCAAGCATCTGCAAGCACAATCACCGACCACTTTGGGCGGTGCCGCCGCCTACCTACTGCGCGCATCGGCGCCCTTCACCCTCGTCCGTGGCGCGCCAGGACAGGGCAAGTCGACACTCAGCCAATACCTCTGCCAGACCCACCGCGGGTCATTCATCCCCGAAAGCGACAGACCTGACTCACTAACCGAGCTGGAGCGGCCGCGGTTCCCCGTCAGACTCGACCCGAGCGACTACGCGCTCTGGCTCGGCGGCAACGACGTGTGGGACCACTCCGAGGACCGCAAGCAACGCAAGGCCAAAGCGCGCAAGGGTGAACAGGCAACGATCGAGTGCTTCCTCGCCGACCTGCTGACGCACGAGAGCGGCGGTATCCCCGCTGGCGCGAAGACGGTCCAGGACATCTTCGAGCGCGTCCCCAGCCTCGTCGTGCTCGACGGACTCGACGAAGTCGGCAGCGCCACCATCCGAGGCAGGATCGTCAAAGAGATCGACAAGTTCGTCGGTCGCGGGAAGGCGTACACCGACCCACCGAGAGTGGTCGTCACCACGCGCCCCAGCGCCGGCGAGTTGCCCGAGCCCTCACCCGACCTGTTTGAGGTCGTGACCCTCAACCAGCTCACCGTCGAGCAGCGTGACGCCTACCTGCGCAAGTGGTGCACGGTCCGCGGGATCAGAGGCAAGGACGGTCGCGCCCTGCGGAAGAGCTTCAAGGAGAAGAGCCGCGAGCCCTACATCAACGAACTCGCCGGCAATCCGATGCAGCTGACGATCCTGCTCGACCTACTTCACCAGCAAGGAGCAGCCACCCCCACGCAACGCACTGATCTCTACGACAAGTACGTCGAGCTTCTCCTGGCTCGCGAGGCGAACAAGCACCCCAGGGCCGTGAAGGACCACAAGGAAGAGCTGCTCGAGATCATCCCGTTCCTCGGCTGGTACCTCCACGCCCACACCGAGGAATCGCAGATCAACGGCCGCATGAGCGTGGACGAACTCAAGGAAGCCATGCGGCACTTCCAGCGCACCTACGGCAACCGTGAATCGATCGTCGACCAGCTCTTCGAGGGCGCCAGCGACCGTCTGTGGGCGCTGACCAGCAAAGTCGACGGCACCTACGAGTTCGAAGTCCTGTCCCTACGAGAGTACTTCGCCGCACGGTTCCTCTATCACAACGCGGGCGAGGACAACTCGGCCTTCGACAGCACGGCCGTGCTGCGCGAACTCTTGCGCCGGCCGTACTGGCTCAACACCGCTAGGTTCTACGGAGGCAACGCAAAGGGCAATGGCATCTACCCCCTGACCGCCGGGATCGAAGAGGAGCTGGCCCACAGCACCTCGCCCGCCTCCTACCTCGCCGCGTGGGCACTGCTCACCGACGGTGTCTTCCTGCGCCGCCCCCGCGAGGCACGCAAGATCCTCACCGCACTCTGCTCGGACGCCGGAATCACAATTCTGCTATCCGCGCTCGACCGCCGCGACATCATCGCTCTGCCCGAGTTGCCCGACCTCCCTGACCAGGACGGAGCCGATCCCACCTGGGTCCGCCTCACCACTCTGATCAGCAAGGACCCGGCGGACAGCGACAACAAGCGGCGAGTTCGCGCTCTGCGCGAGTTGCTGAACCAACGCAGCCAATTCAGCGCATGGTGGTACGGGCAGCTCGCCGCAGCCATCGGCACACCGCAGCAAAACGCATGGCTCAGACTCGGTGCCGAGTGCGAGGCCGGCGCGGGTGTCACCGCATCGTTCGAGGACATCGACCTGTCCGAAGGCGCCGCCGAGCTCTTCCTCAGCACGGGCCTCATCCCTACGCCAGGAAGCTCACTCGAAGCAGCGCTTCTTGACGCAGTCTTGGACGGTGAATGCCCTTGCGTGACATCAACCCGGTCCATGCCCGCACAAGTCGCAGCGGCCTTGTCGCCGAGCGACTTCCTCACCAGTTCCAAGACCGGATTCGTCGGCAGTGATGAGAAGTCGAAACGTCGCCGAAGCGAGGCGATCAACCAGCTCAGACGAGCAGGTTCGCCGTACACCCAGATCGCCAAGCAACGAGCATTCAAGGCCGGGCAGAAAGGCAGCACGTTCCCCTGGGCGGACACCGCTGCCGCACTACACGAACACACTGGACGGTGCTGGCTTGCGTCCGAGATCGCGATCATCGGCGCTGCATCTCCCTTCCCGCCCGCCTACACGAAGAAGCCCGGCTCAGCGGCCTTCGGAAGCGCCAGCCATCCCTCCGAACTTCTCGCTCAAGCTCGGGCCAACAGCGGCAACGCTCAGTGGTGGCGCGAACAGCTCGATGTCCTCGACGATGACCTGGCCGAGGCGGAGTGGTCACTCGCCCTGTGGTGCACCGCCTCCAGCTCAGTCATCACTGAGCTGTTGCCGACGCTGGAGTCCGTGTTCGGTCAACTCCCATCACCACGTCGAAGCACAGTCCTGCGGGCCGCCGAACAGATCGCCCGTTACGGATGGCTGAACAAGCGAGCCATCACAGCCGTCACCGACGTCCCGGAACTAGCCGCTCTGAACCAACTTCGCACCTCAGCGCCGCCGGCAACAGGGCGAGACGATGGAGCAACCGCATCACGCGACAGCTCAGCGTCGGCGCCCTCTCTGCTCAGCGTCGCCCGAGCAGGGAAGTGGCTCAAAGTCGACGCGAAGCCCGCATATCGATAGCCGTAGGCCTGGGTGCTCGGACCCGATGGCCTCACCGCGGTCGGCCGTGCGAGTCGCGCATGACGACGCCCTCGGCGAGAAGATGGTTTCGGACGGTGCCAGCGGAGTACCCCAGCCGTGTGCCGACACGCTCCAGAGACTCGCCTTCTGCATACCGGCGCGCCATCTCGTTCACCTCCGCAGCCGACGGCGTGATACTGCGTAACCGGACCCCGCGCTCACGTAGCAGCGAGGCCAGCCGCTGACGGCTCACGCCAATGTCTTTCGCGATCTGTCGCAGCGTCTCGTTTTTCCCGTATCGCGCCTCAGCCAAGACGAGGGCATCATCGCTGACCGTCGCCTGCTGGCGAGTTCGAGGCACCGCCCGAGACCTGCGAGGACCAGGCCGAACACGGATCGTGCGGTGGACCACGGCCATGTGAACCAGGGGCGGGGCAAGTTTCGATAGTGCTCCCGTTAGGTCCACCAAAAACCCCCGGTCAACCGGGGGTTTTGTGTTGGATGCGGGCAGCCTGAAGAGTCCTCCCCATCATGCTGTGTCGTAGCGTGGAGACATGAAGCTCCTCGCGCGCGTCCTGGTGGTCGGCGTGCTGAGCAGCGCGATCAGCGGCGCACTCGCGTCGGAGGAGTCCGACCCCGATATCGCGGCTGCTGCCGCATCGATGCCCTCGACCGACGCGTCCGCCGCCGAAGAGCCCGTCGTCGTCGCGCCCGCCGGTGCCGGCGAGGTGAGATTGGAAGCCGCCCGGCTCGTCGCAGCGATGACGGTGCGTGAGCGTGCGGCGAGCGTCGTGATGGGGCACCTTCCGACGACAGACACATCGCTGCTCCGGACATACATGGCCGAGGAGGGGATCGCGGGGTTCATCCTGATGGGCGCGAACATCCCGGCGGACGAGTCGGCGCTCCGTGCGGTGACGGGATCCCTCATCGTCGATCCGACGCTCCCGCCGCTCTTGGCCATCGACCAGGAGGGCGGCGACGTCTCTCGGCTGCGCTGGGACGACTTCGCCGCGGCGCCGACCTTGAAGGACGCCGACCCCGGTGCCGCGGCGGACGCGTTCGCGGCACGCGCGTCTCTCGTGGCGCGTGCCGGGGCGAGCGTGAACTTCGGCATCGTTGCAGACGTGACATCCGACCCCGGGATGTTCATCTACCGGCGTGCTCTCGGCACCGACCCGGCTGCCTCGGCGGACAGGGTCGTGGGCGCTGTTCAGGGCGAGGGCGGACGGGTGGCATCCACCCTCAAGCACTTCCCCGGCCACGGCGCAGCGCCGGGCGACTCGCACATCGGCATCCCGAGCACGGACATGTCGATGCAGGAATGGTCCGAGACGCAAGCGCCCCCATTCGTCGCGGGGATCGACGCGGGCGCACCCCTGCTGATGTTCGGACATCTGTCGTACACGACCGTCGATGACGCGCCCGCATCGCTGTCGTCCGAGTGGCATCGCATCGCCCGCGAGGAACTCGGGTTCGACGGCGTCGCGGTCACCGACGATCTCGGGATGCTTCAGGCGACCGGCCTGCCCGAATACGCCGATCCGGTAGCCAACGGCGTCGCCGCGCTGGCAGCAGGCAATGATCTGCTCCTGACGGTGCTCTACAGCGACGCCGGCAGCGCCGAGCGCCTGGTGGAGGGGATCGTGACCGCCGTGGAGCGCGGCGAGGTGTCGCTGGAGCGACTGACCGAGGCATCCGAGCGGGTCACGGCGCTGCGATGGGTGTCGGCGCACACCACCCTGCTTCCCTGCGCGGACTGCGCGCAGTGACGCCCGCTGTCAGCCGATGATGGCGGCGAGGAGACGTTCCCGCAGCCTGGCCCCCGTCGCCGCGAATTCTCGCTGTTGCCGTACGTACTCCGCCTTGCCCGCTGCGGTCTCCACCGCCACCGGATCGAAGCCCCAGTCACGCAGGTCGTAGGGTGAGGCCCGCATGTCGAGGGTTCGGACCGCGCGCGCGTGCTCGAAGGTGTCGAGCAAGAGATCGCCCGGCACGAGCGGCCCGGCCTTGACGGCCCACTTGTACAGATCCATACCCGCGTGCAGGCATCCCGGCTGCTCACGATCTGCCTGCGTGCGACGGGACAGCGGTTCGCGGTTGCGCGGTGCGGCATCAGGGGTGAAGAAGCGGTAGGCGTCGAAGTGCGTGCAGCGCAGCTCGTGCGCCTCCACCACGTCATCGGTGCCCCGGGGGCCGAGTCGAAGCGGCAGGTCGTGACGCGGTGAAGATGATCGATAGACCATCGCCCACTCGTGCATGCCGAAGCATCCGAAAGTGGGGGCGCGCCCGGCCGTGGATCGGAGGATGCGCACGATGCCGGCGAGGAGGTCGCCGCGCGTGCGTCGGCACTCATCGGCATCGACGACGAGCGATCCGGGAGGGTCGCTCGCGACGTAACCTCGCCACCGGCCGCGTGAGGTCTCGGCGGCGTCTTCGAGGACAACGCCCGCACCGGGATGCCACCGGCGCAGCACTGCCGGCTTGTAGGAGTAGTACGTGTAGAGGAAATCGTCCACCGGGTGCGCCTCCCGGCGAGAGGAGCGCTCGCGCCGCGCGGCCGTGAGGGCGTCGGCGCGGTGGGCGTGACGCGACGCGAGATCGTGCCACGCCGACGCAGGAAGGCTCGTCGTGACCGTCACGTCTGGACCGGGTCGATCAGATCGGGGCGGTTGTTGCGCACGTTTCCGACAGCGGGGGAGACGACCCGGGCGTCGAGCGTCTCGGCGACCGCAGGTGCCGCGTCGATCGCGGCGTCGAGGACGTCACGCACGTTCTCGGTCGTCGGATCGAGCCACGCGTCCGCGTGGTCCGGGTCGACGAACAGCGGCGTACGGTCATGGATGGAACGGAGCGAGCCGACCGCGTCACGTGTGAGGATCGCGAAGCTCAGCATCCACCGTGCCGGGTCGTCGTCGCTCTTGGACGGATCCTTCCACCATTCGTAGAGGCCGGCGAACAGCAGCGGGCCGTCGTCCGCCGGGTGGATGTAGTGCGGCACCTTTCCCTGGTCGGACTTCTGCCACTCGTAGTACCCCGATGCGGGAATGACGGCACGGCGCTTGTGGAGGGCGGTTCGGAACAGCGGCTTGTCCTCAAGCTCCTCGGAGCGGGCGTTGAAGGCCCGTGCTCCGATGGTCGGGTCTTTCGCCCACCCGGGAACGAGACCCCAGCGCGCTCGTGCAAGCCGCCGCGTCGGCGGCTCGGTCTTGGTGGAATCGAGCACGATCGCCGCAGGGTCTGTGGGGGCGATGTTGAATGACGGTGCGGGAAGATCGTCGCCTTCCACGTCGACGCGCAGAACGCCGACGAGCTCGGATCCGACATTCGCGACGACGAACCTTCCGCACATGCTGCCAGCCTACGCGCGGACGACGACACGGCTCACGAATCGACGACGCCCGCCTCGCGCAGGCGCCGGAGCAGGCCCGCGCCGTGTGAGGCCGAGACCCACGGGACAGATGCCGCCGTGTGGTCGTTGACGGCCGTGCGGCCACCGGCGAGAACGGCCTCGGTGGGGGACAGGCGCCGGATGGCCACCGCGGCGACGTTGCCGGGGTGCTCGCTGGCGAACCGCGTGTAGATCTCATCGTCATGCTGGCCGTCGTCGCCGATCAGGAGCCACGTGATGTCGGGGAACTCGGCTGCGAGCCGCCGGAGGTTCTCCGACTTGTGCAGCTGGCCGCTGCGGAACCAGCGGTCGTGCGTGGGCCCCCAGTCGGTGAGCAGCGTCGCTCCGGGCGGATAGAGGTGACGCCGGAGGAATCGCATGAGCGTCGGTGCGATGTTCCACGCACCTGTCGACAGGTACACCACGGGGATTCCCGGTCGATCGCGCACGAGGGTCTCCAGCAGAACCGCCATGCCGGCGACCGGCTGCCGAGCATGCTCATTGACCACGAACGAGTTCCATGCGGCCAGCAGGGGCCGCGGGAGAGCGGTGACCATGACCGTGTCGTCGACGTCGGAGACGACACCGAAGCGCACATCCGAACCGACGACGAAGACCCGCGTCTCGACGGGCTCGCCGCCCTCGACCGACATTGTGAAGGTCTGCCACCCCGGCGCGAGGGATGCGGGCAGCACGGTGTCGATCACGCCGCCGCGATCGGCGACGACGTCATGCGTCACGCCGCCGATGTCGACGCTCACCTGGGCGAAGCCGACGGGCACGGCCACGAAGCTGCGCCAGCCGCGCACGCCGCCGTACTCGCCGTCGCTCGGAGGGGTCCGAGGCGGCACGATGAGCACGCGCCCGAGCACGCGGACCCAGTCGGTGCCGCCGTACCCGGGGAACGGCGTCACCGTCGGCAGCTGCCCGCGCTGACGAGCCCGGCGTTCGCGCCAGGCGTGGAAGCGCCGCTCCCACCGGGCCAGCCACAGGACTTTCGGACGGACGGGATCCTCGGTCGGGGCGGCCATACCCCTCAGTCTTCCACGCGATGCGCGCCCGGGACCGCCGTCGAGCCGGTGCCGTCGTCCGCGAGGTGCTTGCGTTCGACGCGTTCGATGACCTTCTTCGCGACCAGAACGAGAACCAGGAACACGACGATGACGCCGACGAAGAGGTAGCCGGCGTAGTGGAGGCGGTCGGCGAGCTCGCGATAGGTGCCGGCCGCGGCGGACGACACCGACACGTACAGTGCCGCCCACACGATGCAGGCGGGCGTGGTCCAGGCGAGGAAGCGGCCGTATCGGTAGCCGCTCATCCCCACGGTCAGCGGCACCAGCGAGTGCAGGACCGGGAGGAAGCGCGACAGGAAGATCGCGGGGCCGCCCCGCCGGCGCAGGTAGCGTTCCGACCGCATCCAGTTCGCCTCGCCGATGCGCCGTCCCAGACGGGAGTGACGGATACGGGGCCCGAGGTAGCGGCCGAGCCAGAATCCGATGCTCTCGCCCGCCACCGCACCGATGACGACCACGACACCGAGAGTGAGCCCCTCCCAGATGCTCGAGACCGCCGTTCCGGCGACGATGACGATGGTGTCCCCGGGCACGATCAGACCGATCAGCACACTCGTCTCGAGCATGATCGCGATGCCCGCGAGTGCGGTTCGCAGCACCGGATCCACCGACTGCACGGCATCGAGGATCCAGGTGAGCACGTCGTTCACCCGATCGAGACTACGTCGGACGCCTCGCGAGGAGGTGTGAAATCCCCGTTGCTCGGAGCAGGCCTTCAGGATGCGCGGGCTCGCGCGGGGGCCGGATGAGGTTCCGGTAACCTGAAAGACGCGTTCCGCGCGCCCCCGTACTCCGCGATTGGTTCTCCCGTGTCACAGCACTCTCCCTCCGACCGCCCTGCTTCCGACGACGGAAGCGGCTTCGACGCCCACGCCGTCGAGCGCAAGTGGCAACAGCGGTGGGAACAGGCCGACCCCTTCAAGGCGGGTGGCCCCGAGGACACGCGTCCGCGCAAGTACGTGCTCGCCATGTTCCCCTACCCGTCGGGCGACCTGCACATGGGTCACGCGGAGAACTACCTCTACTCGGACATCGTGGCGCGCTTCTGGCGCCACCGCGGCTACAACGTGCTCAACCCGATCGGATGGGACTCATTCGGCCTGCCCGCCGAGAACGCCGCGATCAAGCGCGGCGCGGACCCGCGGGAGTGGACGTACGACAACATCGCACAGCAGAAGGCCGGATTCCGTGCCTACGGGGTCTCGTTCGACTGGAACCGCGTCCTCCACACGAGCGACCCGGATTACTACCAGTGGAACCAGTGGCTGTTCCAGCGTCTTCACGAGCGGGGGCTCGCATACCGCAAGGACGCCGCCGTCAACTGGGACCCGGTGGATCAGACCGTGCTCGCCAACGAGCAGGTGCTTCCCGACGGCACATCCGAGCGCAGCGGTGCGGTGGTGGTCAAGAAGAAGCTCGAACAGTGGTACTTCAAGATCACCGACTACGCCGATCGACTCCTCGACGACCTGAATCAGCTCGAAGGGCGATGGCCGCAGAAGGTCATCCGCATGCAGCGGAACTGGATCGGGCGATCTGTCGGAGCCGACATCGATTTCGAGATCGAAGGGCACCCGGAGAAGGTCACCGTCTTCTCGACGCGCCCGGACACCCTCCACGGGGCGACCTTCTTCGTCGTCGCACCGGAGAGCGAGCTGGCGGCTCAGCTGGCTGCCGGAGCCTCGGCCGACGTGCGGCAGCGCTTCAGCGACTACGTCGAGTCGGTCGGTCGTCAGACCGAGATCGAGCGTCAGTCCACCGATCGGCCGAAGACCGGCGTCTTCCTCGAGCGCTACGCCGTCAACCCCGCCAACGGCGAGCGCCTTCCGGTGTGGGCCGCGGACTACGTGCTGGCCGACTACGGCCACGGCGCCGTGATGGCCGTCCCCGCCCACGACCAGCGCGACCTCGACTTCGCGCGCGCATTCGACCTGCCGGTGAAGGTCGTCGTCGACACCACCGCACCCATCACGGGGGCGATCCCGGTCATCGATGTCGACGAAGACGGCAACCCCATCGACCCCTTCGCGGACGACCCGTCGCTCGACGAGCTCGATCCCGCGCACACGGGCGTCGCCCTGGCCGGTGAGGGTCGCATGGTCAACTCGGGCTCACTGAACGGGCTGTCCAAGCGCAACGCGATCACCCGCATGATCGAGGAACTCGAGGCGAAGGGGGCCGGCCGGGCGTCGAAGTCGTATCGGCTGCGCGACTGGCTCATCTCCCGGCAGCGCTTCTGGGGGACCCCGATCCCGATGATCCACACCGATGACGGCCGCATCGTGCCGGTCCCGGAGGATCAGCTGCCGCTCACCCTCCCGGACGCGGCCGGTCTCGATCTCGCACCGAAGGGCACCTCGCCCTTGGGCGCGGCTGGCGAATGGGTGCAGACCGTCGATCCCACCACCGGCGAGGCGGCGCGGCGCGACCCCGACACCATGGACACCTTCGTGGACAGCTCCTGGTACTTCCTGCGCTTCCTCTCGCCGGGCGACCCGAACGAGGCGTTCTCGTCCGCCGAGGCGATGAAGTGGGCGCCGGTGGACTTCTACATCGGAGGCGTGGAGCACGCCATCCTCCACCTGCTCTACGCGCGGTTCATCACCAAGGTCCTGTACGACATGGGGCTGGTGGACTTCACCGAGCCGTTCTCGAGCCTGATCAACCAGGGGATGATCATCCTCGGCGGCACGAAGATGTCCAAGAGCAAGGGCAACCTCGTGGTGTTCCAGGACGAACTCGACGCGCACGGCGCTGACGCGCTGCGGGTCGCCCTCGCCTTCGCCGGACCGGTCGAGGACGACAAGGACTGGAACGACGTCTCGACGACGGGTGCCCAGAAGTTCCTGGCCCGCGCCTGGCGCGTGGCGCACGACGTGGCCAGCGAGCGGGACGTCGTGTGGAAGGACGGCGATCCGGCCCTGCGCCGCGTCACCCACCGCCTCCTCGCAGATGCTCCGACACTGGTCGAGCAGACGAAGTTCAACGTCGTCGTCGCCCGGCTCATGGAACTGGTGAACGCGACCCGCAAGGTGATCGACACCGGCGCGGGTGCGGCGGATCCCGCCGTGAGGGAAGCCGCCGAGGCGACGGCCATGATCCTGGACCTGTTCGCTCCTCACACGGCCGAGGAGATGTGGGAGACGCTCGGCTATGAGCCGTTCGTCGGCCTCATGCCCTGGCGGAGCGCCGACCCGACGCTGCTGGTCGAGGAATCCGTCACCGCTGTCGTTCAGATCAACGGCAAGGTGCGGGCGACGCTCGAGGTGCCGGCGCGCATCGAGCCCGACGCGCTGGAGAAGCTCGCCCGAGAGGACGCTCGCGTCATCCGCGCCCTCGGTGACAAGACCATCGCGCGCGCGATCGTCCGCGCACCGAAGGTCGTGAGCTTCAGCGCGAACTGACCCTCCCCACGGGGCTGCCGCAGCGCGCTGTCCACCGAGCGGTCGGGCCGCGTCCGCCGCGTGTGCGCACACGCCTAGCGTGAGCGGGTGGCGAGAATCTCGGACACCTCGACAGCTCGGCGCTGGGGCGTCGGCGGACTGGTGCTGCTCGTGCTGGCGGGACTGGTCGTCACCGTGGTCATCGGGCTCGTACGCGGTGCCACGGCACCTGTCGAGACGGTGACCGTCGATGACCTCGCGACGACTGGCACACCGGAGGCGGATCTCTATGTCCACGTGTCGGGCGCCGTCGCCGGTCCCGGCCTGTACGTGCTCGCCGACGGCGCGCGCGTGATGGATGCGGTGGCAGCCGCCGGTGGTTTCACCGGCGACGCCGATTCCGCCGCCGTGAATCTCGCTCGGCCGATCGCCGACGGCGAGCAGCTTCACGTGCCCGCGAAGGGGGAGGCGCCCGCGCCTGCGCCGGGGCCGGCGAGCGGCGGCGCCGGCCCGATCGATCTCAACACCGCCGACGTGGCCGCGCTCGAGACGCTCCCGGGCATCGGGCCGACCCTCGGTGGCCGGATCGTGGCCTGGCGGGAGGAGAACGGTCGGTTCACCAGTGTCGACGACCTTCTCGCAGTGCCGGGGATCGGCGAGAAGCTGCTGGCCGGCATGCGCGATCTGATCGTCGTGTGATGGGCAGAGCGTGGACGCTCGCCCCGGCGGCGGCGCTCACCTGGGTGGTCGCGGGCCTCGCGACGGTCCACCCGGCGGTGGCTCCCGCGCTCGCGGCCGGCAGCGCGACGGTCATGGCGGGCGCGATCGTCATGACATGGCGTTCGCGGCGTGCGGTGCGGCTGCGCCGGGCCGGCGTGCTGATCGGCCTCGTCGCGCTCAGCACGGGCGTCGCCGCGGCGAACGTGTGGTCGGCCACCGGGCCCCGGGAGCACGTCATCGATCTGGCCGAGCGTGAGGGACCGCTGGTGTCGATGACCGCGACCGTGACCGGCAAGATCGAACCGTGGGGATCGGAGCACCTCGCCTTCGATGCCGTGGCGAGCGCCGTCGGTGACGGGGAAGGGGCGCACGCGGTCGCCGCGGTCATCCAGATCGTGGTCGCTCCCGACGACATCGAGAACGTCTCCGCTCTGGATGCCGGCGCGGTCGTCGAAGCGCGGGGTTCCTTCCAGGTGTCCGAGGCCGGTGAGCGTGCCGTCGCACAGGTCCACGCCACGGTGGTCGAGCTGCTGCGACCTGCCGGCGGAGTCCTCCGGATCTCGAGCGATCTGCGGCGTGGGCTGCTCGCAGCGGTCGATGGATTGCCGAGCGACGGAGCGTCGCTCGTGCCCGGACTGGCCGTGGGCGACACCCTGCTGGTGACGGAGCAGATGGATGCGGCGATGAAGGAATCTTCCTTGTCGCACCTCACCGCGGTGTCGGGTTCCAACTGCGCTCTCGTCGTCGGTCTCGCCTTCGCGGCCGCCGCGGCGTCGGGTCTCGGACGGACCTGGCGCATCGTGGTCGCCATGCTCGCGCTCGGGGGATTCGTCGTGTTGGTCACGCCCGAGCCGAGCGTAGTCCGAGCCGCGGGCATGGCTGCTGTCGCAATGCTCGCCCTCCTGCTCGGACGGACGTCGCAAGGCGTAGCCGTGCTGTCGGCGGCGCTGGCCGTCGCCCTGGCCGCGGACCCGTGGCTGTCCGGATCGCTGGGGTTCGGTCTGTCGGCGGCGGCCACCGGGTCGCTGCTGCTGTTCGCCAGGCCGCTCGCGCAGGGTCTGGCGCGCATCATGCCGCAGAGCCTCGCGCTCGTGCTGGCCGTGCCGCTGGCCGCTCAGCTCGCGTGCGGTCCGCTGCTCATCCTCATCACCCCCACCGTTGCGCTCTACGGCGTCGCGGCCAACGTGCTCGCGGCGCCCGCGGCACCCGTGGTGACCGTTGTCGGCCTGGCGGCGTGTCTGGTCGCGCCGATCCTGCCCGTCGTCGCCTCGGGCCTTGCCGCGCTGGCCTGGGTGCCCGCGACCTGGATCGCCGCGACCGCCTCGACGGTGAGTGCGCTGCCGGGAGACCAGCTCCCGTGGATCGAGGGGCTCGGCGGCGCGCTCCTCCTCACCGCGGTATCGGCCGCGATCGGGCTCGCCGTCGCCCTGCCTGCCGGGGGCACCGCCCGGCGTCGCCTTCACGGGATCGCGCGAGGGGCGGTCGCGGTGCTCGCCGGAGTCGCGGGCGGAACCGCGGCGCTCGCGGGAGTTCTCGGGCCCGCCACCCTCCCCGCGTCGTGGCAGATGCTGGCATGCGACGTCGGACAGGGCGATGCCGTCCTCGTGCGTGCGGACGACCGTGTCGCGCTGATCGACACCGGCCCTGATCCGGAGGCGCTGCGGACCTGTCTGGACCGCGTCGGAGTCGATCGTCTCGACCTGGTCGTGCTGAGCCATTTCGACCATGACCACGTCGGCGCAGCCGCCGTCGTGGCCGAGCGCACCGGTGTGATGATGCACGGCCCGGTCGACGGACCGGACGACACGGCGATCGTCACCTCGTTCCGCGACGGCGGTGCCCGTGTCCTCGAGGTCGCCGCAGACGATGCCGGCACGCTCGGAAGCGCGCGCTGGCGGGTGCTCTGGCCGCGGGAGGACGCCGGGGGCGCCCCCGGCAATGATGCGAGCGTCGTGGTCGCGTTCACGGGCGGCGGGTTGCCGTCCATCCTGCTCCTCGGCGACCTTTCGGAGGAGCCGCAGCGACAGCTTCTGCCCGGGGTGGATTCCCCGTTCGAGGTCGTCAAAGTCGCCCATCACGGCAGTGCCGATCAGAGCGCCGCGCTCTACGAGGCCGTCTCGGCACGACTGGGCGTGGTGACGGTGGGCGAGAACGACTACGGTCACCCGCGAGCGGAGGCGCTGGCGCTCGTCGTGTCCAACGGCGGCGTCGTCGCACGCACCGACACCGACGGGATCGTGGCGATATGGCGCGAGGCCGGCGTGCTCCGGGTGTGGCGCGACCACGCGGGCGCCGTCGGTGCCGGCGGCTAGGCTGAGATCATGTCCCCGACTCCACGCCGACGAGGGTCCGCGGCACCGAAGTCGGCGATTCCGCAGCTGTCATGGCGGGCACCCCAGCCCGCGCCGGTCGTCCTCGTATCCGGCCCGGAGGACGTGTGCGCGGAGCGGGCGATCGCCGGCGTGCGCGACTACCTCAAGGCCGAGGATGCGAGCCTCGAGGTCTCCGACATCCGCGCCGACGCGTACGAGGCGGGAACGCTCCTCGCGATGGCGTCTCCATCGCTGTTCGGGGAGCCGCGTCTGGTCCGGGTCAGCGGCGTCGAGAGGTGCTCCGACGCGTTCCTGGCGGAGGCGATCTCGTATCTTCGGAATCCGCAGGAGGGCGCCACCGTCACGTTGCGCCACACCGGCGCGAGCGTCCGGGGCAAGAAGCTTCTCGACGCGATCCGAGCAGGGCAGGGCGGCGGTGTCGAAGTGGCGTGCCCGGCGATCAAGCGGGACGCAGATCGCTACGACTTCGCGGCGGGGGAGGTCTCCACTGCGGGGCGTCGCATCCAGCCGGCCGCGCTGCGGGCGCTCACCTCGGCGTTCGCGGACGATGTGACCGAGCTGGCGGCCGCCTGCCAGCAACTCCTCGCCGATGTCTCCGGCGACATCACCGAGCAGACCGTGCAGCGCTACTACGGCGGCCGCGTCGAGACGTCTGCGTTCACCGTCGCCGACACGGCGATCGCGGGCCGCTACGGTGAGGCGCTGGTCTCTCTGCGCCATGCGATCGCCTCGGGTGCGGATCCTGTCCCGCTGGTGGCTGCGATCGCGTCCAAGCTGCGCACGATGGCCCGCGTCTACGGCGTCCGCGAGTCCTCGAGCGCCCTTGCCGCGAGGCTCGGCCTGAAGGATTGGCAGGTCGACCGGGCGCGCCGAGACCTCGCAGGGTGGGATGAGGCGGCACTGCAGATCGCCGTCCAGGCCGCCGCGCGTGCGGATGCCGAGGTCAAGGGCGCGTCGCGTGACGCCGTGTTCGCCGTTGAACGACTGGTCACGGTGATCGCCACCCGGGCGCCCTTCGGTGATTGAGTCCGGCGCGCCGCGTCGCCGTCATGCCGAAGGCCCGCCCCGGATCGGGACGGGCCTTCGGCAATCAGCGGGTTCGCTCAGAGCGAGGCGACCTGCTTCGCGATGGACGACTTGCGGTTCGCCGCCTGGTTCCGGTGGATGACGCCCTTGCTCACGGCCTTGTCGAGCTTCTTGGTCGCCGTGCCGAGCGCCTTCTCGGCCGCGGCCTTGTCGCCCGACGCGACGGCGTCGCGGGTGCGGCGCACCGCGGTCCTCAGCTCGCTCTTGACGGCCTTGTTGCGCTCGCGCGCCTTCTCGTTGGTCTTGTTGCGCTTGATCTGCGACTTGATGTTCGCCACGTTCGACGTATCTTTCGTTCGGAGTGATCGGTGGATTGCCGAGTGGCAGGAGAGGGATGCCGCACGGCGGTCGTGAGGGTGGGAAACCCACACGCAAGCCAAAAGCCGATCCTACCAGGTTCGCGACGATCCGCCCGCATCCGGATTCTCGAGCGTCGCGAGAGCCAGGTCGAGCAGCGCATTGAAGACTCGAGGTCGCATCGCCGTGACCAGATGCGTCGTCCGCGGGACGACGATCAGTTCGGCATGGGAGGCGATGCGGGTGAAGAGCCGCTCGTTCGCCCGGAGCTGATCGTACTGTCCGTTGATGAACCACATCGGCACCTCGATGCGCTCGAGCGCTGCGAGCAGATCGAGCACGGACAGCGTGCGCAGTGCGACATCCTGCGCGGCGAGGGCGTAGCCGCCGGCACCGAAGTCGTACCGGGTCTCGTCCGGAAGGGTGGCGTTCAGCACGCGATCGGTCAGCCACATGCCGCGGTCGGGGAGGGCATCGAAGCCGCGGGCGAGCATGCGGTATGTCGCGAGGCCCACCCCTCGGGGAATCGCGGTGCATGCGGCGGCGATGAAGCCGGCGACGGGTGGCGGATCTTCGGCGCCGACGTACTCGATCGAGAGCAGTCCGCCCATCGAGTGGCCGACGAGGAGAACGGGGCCGCGTTCCGCGGCGTCGCGGACCGCGGCGTCGATGGTCGCGAATGCACCCTCCAGCGTGAACGCCTCGTCCATCCGGGATCCGTGACCGGGGAGGTCGACCGCGGTGACGGCGTTGCCGCGCTGTTCGAGGTGTGCGACCTGCGACCGCCACATGGTTGCGGACGTGCGGATGCCGTGGACCAGCACGACCTCCACCGCCATGGCTCCAGCCTATGCGGGCGGACGCGGGAAGGCCCCGGCCCTCATCGGGACCGGGGCCTTCATGGCGGCGGTGTCCTGGTGCTACGCCGTCGTGGTGCGACGTCGCGTGACGGCGATGGTGCCCCCGATCACGACGAGGAAGGCCGCGATCAGCGCCAGACCCCACGGCACCTCCGCGCCCGTGGCGGCGAGCGATCCGGCGGCGACCACGGTGACCGGGATCTCCACGGACTCGTATCCCTCGGACTCCAGCACGAGGGTGTGCGCCCCGGTGTCGAAGTCGGCGGGGATGCCGACGATGAAGGTGATCTCGCCCTGAGCGTTCGCGGCCGGGATCGCGTCGACCACGATCGGGTCGCTGTAGAGGGTCGCGGACACCGTCTGACCGGGCGTGAGCCCTGACAGCTCCACGGTCAGCGTCCCGCCCTGCTCCACCGTGCCCGAGCCGATGGTCCACTCGACCCATTCCTCGTCGGCATCGGATCCGTCCGACGGAGACGGAGACGGAGTCGGCGTTGTCTCATCGGCGACGACAGCACGGCCCAGCGGAGCCGGGTCGACGGGTGTGAAGGTCGCGAAGTACGCCACCGAGGCGGCCAGGTCCACCTGACCGGTGTCGGTGATGTCGGCTCCCTCGGTGAACGTGGTGAAGTTGTCGCCGCCGGCCGCGAGGAACGAGTTCGTCGCGATCACGACGGTGTCGTCTTCGCCGACGGGTGCACCAGCGAGCGTCATCGAGACGATGTGCGATCCCGGCGCTGCATCCGGGTCGTACTCGTACGAGAAGCCCTCCGAGATGCCCATGTGCAGCTTGGGGCGGGAGGCGCCCTCCGGCTGCCACTGCTCCTCGAGGATCTGCTCCAGCTGCGCTCCCGTGACCTCGACCGTCACGATCGTGTTCGCGAACGGCTGCACGTTGGCGATGTCACGGTAGGTGACCGTGCCGTCCTCGCCGTAGAGAAGGTCGGCGCGGAGCCCGCCGGGGTTGATCATCCCGATGTCGGCCGAAGTGCCGGTGTAGTCCTCGTTCGAGGTGGCCCACAGGTACATGTCGGCGAGAGTGTTGCCCATCGCCGATTCGACGCCGCGGTCGTCTCCGGGCGGAGTGCCGCCGCGCAGGATGTCCCCGGTGATCGATCCGACCTCCACCGAACCCTCCACCTCAGCGACCTCGACGGCGTCCGCGACGATCTCGGCGACCTCGGGATCCGCCGGGTAGAGGGGGGTCTCCCCGTCCGTCAGCGGAACGACCGAGCCGTCGATCGAGACGAGCTCCTTGGTCTCGGTGTCGACCGAGATCTCGAGCAGCCCGAGGGCCTTGCCGTACTCGAGCGCCTGGATCACCGGCCGCTCACCGCCGCCGGGGGTGGGCAGCATGCAGGCGTATTCCTGGTGCGTGTGGCCGGACGCGATGGCGTCGATGTCGTCGGACGCGCCGGCGACCAGCTCCGCGTAGTCGGTGTCCTCCGACGTCAGGGCTTCGCACGAGTCCGTCGCGGCGCCGTCATGCGTGAGGAGCACGATGACGTCGGCGAGATCGCCGGCCGTGATCTCTGCGGCGACGCGGTTCGCGGCCTCCAGCTGGTCGCCGAACTCGATGTCGGCTATGCCGTCCGGCGAGACCATGACCGCGGTGTCCGGTGTGACCGTTCCGATGAAGGCGATGCGCACCCCGTCGATGTCCTCGATGTCGTACTCCTCGAGGACCGGGTCCTCGGTCCCCCTCGCGTACACGTTCGCACCCAGGCTGTAACGCGCGCCCTCAGCCGCATCGCCCGCGCCGTAGCGCGGCGTTGCGACATCGGTCAGGAACTCGAAGCCCTTGTCGAATTCGTGGTTCCCGACCGCGCCCAGGTCCAGCCCGGCGGCCACCAGGGCGTCGATCGAGGGCAGGTCGTCCTGGATGAAGGAGGTGAACGTCGACGCGCCGATGTTGTCACCGGCCGAGACGAGCAGCGTGTTCGGGTTCTCCGCTTCGAACGCGTCGACGGCCCCGGCGATCACGGCAGCGCCCGCAACCCCGTAGGAGTCGCCCTCCAGCCGGCCGTGGAAGTCGTTGATCGTCAGCACGTCGACCTCCGTGACGTCGGTCGCCGCCTCCGCGGTCAGACCGACCAGCACCGGGTCGTGGTCCGAGGACCGGTACACGTCGTCGGCGTAGAACAGCGTGCCGTGGTTGTTGTAGCGGCTGTACTCGAGGGCGACGGACTCACCCGAGTTGATGTTCCAGATGTCACCGCCGGTCGCACGGGCGAGCGCGTGCTCGTTCATCAGGATGTGATCGAGCGAGCCCGAGAGCCCGGAGAACGAGTACGACGACGTGTCGATGTCGAGTGCGGTCTCCGCGTCGACGTATCCGGCTCCGTAGAGCACCTGCATCGGATCCTCCTGGCCGTAGGAGTTGAAGTCGCCGGCGAGGATGACGCTCTCGGTGTCGCCTCGGGCCTCCTCGACCCATTCCGCCAGGGCCGTCGCCTGGCGCACGCGCGACTCGTTGCTGCTGCCCTGGCCGTCGCCGGCGTCGGCGTCACCGGGCCAGGGGCCCGCTGAGCCCTTCGACTTGAAGTGATTGACGACGAAGAGGAACTCCTCGCCGCCATCGGTCGGCGCGAAGACCTGACCGATCGGCTCTCGCGCGTTCCCGAACGCCTGGTCCGACACCGACTGGTCGCCGAGCGCGAGCGATGCGCCCTCGGTGACGACCTCTGCCGGACGGTAGATGATGGCGTTCGTGATCACGTCCTGCTCGGAGGCCTCGGGAAGGTCATCCGATGACGGCACGTATGCCCAGATGTCGCTGCCGGCGGCGTCGTTCAGCGCGTCCACGAGAGTCGCGGTCGCTTCGTCGGCCGTCTCGCCGAGGCGTGCGGAGTTCTCGATCTCCATGAGCCCGACGACGCTGGCGTCGAGGGCGTTGATGGCCGCGACGATCTTGTCCTGCTGTCGCTCGAGGTCGGCAGCATCCCATGCGCCGCGGACGTCGCAGCCGGTGCGGACGTTGTTGCCGTCGCCGTCGCGGTCTTCGTAGGCTTCGCACCCGGCAATGTCCTCGCCGAGCGTGGTGAAGTAGTTCAGCACGTTGAACGAGGCCACCGAGACGTCGCCGCCGACGGCCTCGGGAGCCGACGTGCGCGGGTTGGAGAAGGTGACGCCGTCCTCACCGGTTCCATCGTCGGCGACAGGTGCGGTCGGCATGAAGCGCCACAGGTCGAAGCCGAAGCTCAGCACGACCGGCTCGTCGAACGTGGCGGTCCCGCCGACGACGACCGGCTCGGTGAGCGAGACGTACGGGGGCGTGAGGGACGAGTTCGCCGACGACGTGAAGTTCGTCGAGGCGCCGTCGTCGAGCACGACACCGCGTGCGGCGTTGTCCGCCACCACGGCGGCAGCCTCGGTGGACCCGGGTGCGGCGACATCGGTCGGCTGGCGCAGCGGCTCGTCACCGAACGCGAGCCCGACCTCGCCGTACTGATTGGTTCCGTACGTGTTGCTCACCGTGTAGGTGCCCTGCGGGGCGAGCAGCATCGATTCGAGGCTCTCGCGCTCGGCGTCGCCGGCCGGCCACTGGAGCTCGACGGGAGCGACGGGCTCGGCATCGGCGACGATCGTCGCCCCGCCGGCGGGTACCGAGAGCTGCGTGAGGCCGTAGTACTCACTGACCTGACCGGTGACCTCGACCGTTTCCCCCAGGGCCACGTCGCCGACGGTGGCCGACGAGTAGACGAAGATGGCGTCCGAGGCGTCGTGGATGGCCAGATCGATGTCGCCGCCGGTGCCGGGGGCCTGCAGCACGTATCCGTTCAGGCCGCCGCTGGGGTAGTGCGCGGTGACGATTCCGGTCGTGGTGACGGTCTGGCCGACGAGAGGGGACGCATCGGCGGTCCCCTGGATCTCGGAGATCGCGACCGGGTCTGCGGGCAGGGTCGGGGTCGGGGTCGGCGAGGGGTCACCGGGTTCGTCCGAGGTCGACCCCACGGGCGTGGGCGCACCGGCGGTGAAATCCGCCGCATTGTCGGCCGTGTGGGTGTGGTCGGCGTCGCGTGAGACACTCGTGGCGTTCGTGGTTCCGGGCGCCGCGCCGGCGCCGGCGAAGATGGACGCCGAGCCGTAGCCGACAAGATCGACGACGCTGTCCTGCGAGGCGACGTCCGCCGTCGGCAGCAGAGTGGCGGAGTCGACGAGGGCGACGGTGCCGTTCGAACCGCTCATTGCGATCGACCCGTCGATGTCGGCGGTGTATCCGGGAAGCGACGTGTTGGTCCCAAACGCTTGGCCGACCAGTAGGGAGCCGCCCGCGGCGATCGATCCGGACAACGGCGTCGCCTGCCATCCGCTGCCACTGGAGGGTGCGTACTGAACGCTCCATCCCGCGAGGTCGACGGTTGCAGAGCCCGGGTTGTACAGCTCTACGAAGTCACGGTTGAAAGCGGCGCCGCTGTTGCCTCCGCCCCCGTAGACCTCGTTGATGACCACAGGGGCGTCCGTGGACACGGCCGCGGTCGCCGCAACGGGGAACGCGATGCCGGTGGCGGCGAGTGCGGCCACGGTCAGTGCCGCGGCGGCCGATCGCGCGCGTGATGCGGACGATGTCGGGGGTGTCGGTTCAGTCACGACAGAGGACTCCTTCTCGAGATTCTCCGGCGCCGACGCGATCGCGGGCGGCCTGGTCAACTCTCTGCGACTTCGGGGTTCATTGCGATAGGGATGCGTTAACGTTGCGTTAAATCCGAGGGGCGGAGCGGTGTCGGCTCAGCGCGCGGCCGCGCCGGCGACCCCCGTAGAATCGACGGGACATGTCACCGCGCGCACTCGAGCCCCTGCAGCCTTCCGCGACTCCACCGGAGTCGATCCGGAATTTCTGCATCATCGCCCACATCGACCACGGCAAGTCGACGCTCGCCGACCGGATGCTCCAGATCACCGGGGTGGTCGCTGATCGTGACATGCGCGCGCAGTACCTGGATCGCATGGACATCGAGCGCGAGCGCGGCATCACGATCAAGTCGCAGGCCGTGCGGATGCCGTGGGCCGTCACGGGCGACGACGGTATGGAGCAGGCCTTCGCCCTCAACATGATCGACACCCCCGGCCACGTCGACTTCACCTACGAGGTCTCGCGCTCGCTCGCGGCGTGCGAAGGTGCCATCCTGCTCGTCGACGCGGCACAGGGCATCGAAGCCCAGACGCTCGCGAATCTCTACCTGGCGCTCGAGAACGACCTGCAGATCATTCCGGTCCTGAACAAGATCGATCTGCCGGCAGCGGATCCCGACAAGTTCGCCGCTGAACTGGCGGGTCTCATCGGCGGCGACCCCGACGACGTGCTGCGTGTGAGCGGGAAGACCGGTGTCGGGGTCGAGGCGCTTCTGGACCGTCTGGTTGAGAAGATCCCTGCTCCCGTGGGAGACGCGGACGCCCCGGCCCGAGCCATGATCTTCGACTCCGTCTACGACTCCTACCGCGGTGTGGTCACCTACGTGCGCATGGTCGACGGCAAGCTCCAGCCCCGCCAGCGCATCCAGATGATGTCGACGCGTGCGACCCACGACCTCCTGGAGATCGGGGTTTCCAGCCCCGAACCGATCCCCACGCAGGGCCTCGGAGTGGGGGAGGTGGGCTACCTCATCACCGGTGTGAAGGATGTGCGGCAGTCCAAGGTCGGCGACACCATCACCGATCAGCGCAAGCCCGCGGCCGACGCCCTCCCGGGGTACACCGATCCGAAGCCGATGGTCTTCTCCGGCATCTACCCGATCGACGGGAGCGACTACGCGGATCTGCGCGAAGCGCTCGACAAGCTGAAGCTCTCGGATGCGTCTCTGCAGTACGAGCCGGAGACCTCGGTGGCCCTCGGATTCGGCTTCCGCTGCGGGTTTCTCGGACTGCTGCATCTGGAGATCATCACCGAGCGGCTCACGCGCGAGTTCGGACTCGATCTCATCACCACGGCACCCTCGGTGACGTACGACGTGATGACCGACACGGGTGAGACGGTCACCGTCACGAATCCGAGCGAGTATCCCGACGGGCGTGTCGCAGAGGTCTCGGAGCCGGTCGTCAAGGTCGGGATCCTGCTTCCCAAGGACTACGTGGGAACCGTGATGGAGCTCTGCCAGGCCAGGCGCGGCTCGCTGCTCGGCATGGACTACCTCAGTGAGGATCGCGTGGAGCTGCGCTACAACATGCCGCTGGGGGAGATCGTCTTCGACTTCTTCGATCAGCTGAAGTCGAAGACACAGGGATACGCGAGTCTCGACTACGAGCCGGCCGGTTCGCAGACCGCCGACCTGGTGAAGGTCGACATCCTCCTGCAGGGCGAGAAGGTCGATGCGTTCAGCTCGATCGTGCATCGGGAGAAGGCGTACGGCTACGGCACGATGATGACCGAGCGGCTGCGCAAGCTGATTCCCCGCCAGCAGTTCGAGGTGCCGATCCAGGCGGCCATCGGCGCGCGGATCATCGCCCGTGAGAACATCCGTGCCATTCGCAAGGACGTGCTGGCCAAGTGCTACGGCGGCGACATCTCCCGCAAGCGCAAGCTGCTGGAGAAGCAGAAGGAGGGCAAGAAGCGCATGAAGATGGTCGGTCGCGTCGAAGTGCCCCAGGAGGCGTTCATCGCCGCGCTGTCCGGTGACGTCGAGACGAAGAAGTAGGAGCTTCCGGCACTCACCGGATGCTCGGGAGCGGATCGGTAGGCTCGACATATGCGCCGCGGAACCTTCAAGGACGACACGGTCGACTACGCAGCCGTCGGGGCGACGCAGGCGCCTGACCTCATGCACTTCCCGCCGGAGCGGAGCATCCCCGCCGAGCAGGCGTGGCGGATCGGATCGGGGGAGTCGCGCTTCCGCAGCGCGGGCGAATCGCTGCTGTCATGGACGGCGCAGCGCGGGTCGGGACTCACCCTCAGCGATGTGCGCCCCGCGCCCGGGCCGATGTACTCGGGCGTGAGCTTCGATGCCGAGGGCGCACCGATCGCACCCAGCCGCACCGAGGCGGATCAGCGGTTCGACACCGACGGCACCCCGTTCGTCGGTGCGGGCACCTCCATCCGGCTCGCCGGCCGAGTCGCGGGCATGAGCGTCGACGCGGAACTCCGGGTGATCTTCGCGGTGGAGGAGCCGCGACGGATCGGCTTCGCCCTCGGCACGGTGGGCGGCTCGGTCGTCAGCGGCGAGGAATCCTTCATGATCGAATGGCACGACAACGACGAAGTCTGGTTCACCGTTCGCGCCTTCGATGTGCCGCGCGCGACGCTGTACCGACTGATCCCCGCTCTGACGCGCCGCCGGCGTCGCGAACTCTTCACGCGCTATCTGCGGGCGATCTCGCCGCTCTACACGACGCCCGCGTGAGTGCGGATCGAGCGCGCTGATGGGCGCTGCGCTGCCTCTCGGTGATCCCGCTCCCGCGGACGGGATGCTGCCCGATGATCTCGTCCTCGGCGGCGCGGCCGCCTTCGGCGCGTATCTGCACGTGCCGTTCTGTCGCGTGCGCTGCGGATACTGCGATTTCAACACCTATACGGCCGGGGAGCTGCGCGGTGCGCGGCAGGACGCGTACGCCGACACGCTCTTGGACGAGGTGCGGCTCGCAGGACGGGTTCTGGCCCATCGCGGGCCGTTGCGGGAGGCGTCGACGGTGTTCTTCGGCGGCGGGACCCCGACCCTCCTGCCTGCCGGCGACCTCGCTCGCATGCTCGAGGGGATCCGAGACACCTTCGGGATCGCGAACGGCGCGGAGGTGACCGTGGAGGCCAATCCCGACACGGTCACCCCCGCCGTCGTCGACGAGCTCGCCGACGCCGGCGTCACCCGCATGTCGATCGGCATGCAGTCTGCGGTCCCGCACGTGCTCGCCGCTCTCGATCGCACGCACCGACCGGAGAACGTCGGCCAGGCCGTGGCTGCCGCGCGCGCCGCGGGTTTGGGGGTGAGCATCGACCTGATCTACGGCGCGCCGGGGGAGAGCCTCTCGGATTGGTCGCGCTCGGTCGACGCTGCGGTCGCCCTGGAGCCGGACCACATCTCCGCCTACGCCCTGATCATCGAGGACGGCACCAAGCTCGCGCGCCAGATCCGGCGCGGCGAGGTGCCGGCACCCGACGACGACCTGCAGGCGGACATGTACGAGGCCGCCGAGACGGCCTTCGCCGCGGCGGGCCTGGAGTGGTATGAAGTCTCCAACTGGGCACGGCGGGAATCCGACCGGTCGAAGCACAACCTCGCCTATTGGCGGGGTACGGACTGGTGGGGGTTCGGGCCCGGCGCGCACAGCCACATCGGCGGCCTCCGCTGGTGGAACGTCAAGCACCCCGCCGCATACGCCGCGCGGCTGAGCGAGGGTTCGTCTCCCGCGGCCGGGCGCGAGCGACCGGACCGTTCCTCGCGGGACCTCGAGACCGTGCTGCTGCGTTCGCGTATCCGCGAGGGGCTCCCGATCGCGCTCGTGCCCCGCGACCGACGCGGCGCGGTGCCGGGGCTCATCGCCGACGGCCTGATCGATGGGGCCAGCGCGATCGGCGGCACGATCGTGCTCACCCTTCGCGGCCGGCTGCTCGCCGACGCCGTCGTGCGCGCCCTCACGGACTGACGGGCGGGCCCGACGCGCGCTCCGGCGGTCGGCGCGATAGAATTGGCACTCACTCGAGACGAGTGCCAGTGCACGCCGGACACGTATGCGGGAGGATCCATGGTCAGCGCACGCGGACTGGAAGTCCTCCGCGCGATCGTGCAGGACTACGTCGAGACGCGCGAGCCGGTCGGCAGCAAGTCCATCGTGGAGCGCCACGCCTTCGGGGTGTCGGCGGCCACGATCCGCAACGACATGGCGATGCTCGAGGACGAGGACCTCATCGCCGCACCGCACACCTCGTCCGGACGGATACCCACCGACAAGGGGTATCGCGTCTTCGTCGACCACCTCGCCGAGGTTCGTCCGCTCTCGCCCGCGCAGCGGACGGCCATCGCCGCCTTCCTCGAAGCGCCGGGAGATCTCGACGACCTCATGGTGCGCACGGTCCGGGCGCTGACCCAGCTGACCGGCCAGGTCGCCATCGTGCAGTATCCCTCCTTCGCCCAGGCGCATGTGTCCCACATCGAGCTGGTCGGGCTGGATGCGGGGCGCATGCTCGTTGTGATCGTCACCGACACCGGCCGCGTGTCGCAGCGGCTCGTCTTCCTCCCGCGCGATCCCGCCGAGGACGAGATCGTGCGCCTGCGGGCGGCGATCGCCGATCTCATCGTCGGCCGCCCCATCCGGGACGGTGCACACGCGATCGCCGAACGCCTTGCTTCGGCTGGAGGCGACCACCGCTCGCCCGATGACGCTGTGATCGACGTGATCGCGATGATCGTCGCGGAGGAACTCGACGAATTCCGGCAGGACAGACTCGTGATGGCGGGAACGGCCAATCTCGCACGGCGCGAGTCGGATTTCCGCGGAAGCATCTATCCGCTGCTCGAGGCGATCGAGGAGCAGGTGACGCTCATGCGCCTCATGGGGGAGATGGTGGCCGACGAGCACGGTCTCGCCGCGAGCATCGGACGCGAGAACGAGCCCTTCGGTCTCGCGGAGGCGTCGGTCGTCGCGGGCGAGTACGACGCGTCCGGTGCCCGGGCGCGTGTCGGCGTGCTCGGGCCGACTCGCATGGACTATCCGAGCAACCTCGCATCGGTGCGCGCGGTGGCGCGCTACCTGTCGCGGCTGCTCGAAGAAGACGAAGGCGCCCGCTGAGGCGCTCGAACACAGACGATCCCGTGGCGACACGGGTGGGAAGGCGAACGTGGCTGACCACTACGAAGTGCTGGGTGTCTCGCGAGACGCGAGCCCCGACGAGATCAAGAAGGCCTACCGGCGATTGGCGCGGGAGCTGCACCCCGACGTGAACCCAGGGGATGACGCCGCCGAGCGGTTCAAGTCGGTGACGCACGCGTACGACGTGCTGAGCGATCCCGATCAGCGAGCACGCTACGACATGGGCGGCGACTCGCCGTTCGGCGGTGGTGGCGCCGCCGGATTCGGCTCCTTCGGCGACATCTTCGAGACCTTCTTCGGTGCCGCCGGGGGCGGCGGCTCGCGGGGTCCGCGTCCCCGCTCCCGCCGTGAGCGGGGACAGGATGCGCTCGTGCGCGTCACGCTCGATCTCGGCGACGTCGTGTTCGGCGTCCACCGCGACATCGAGGTCGACACAGCGGTGCTGTGCGAGACCTGCGACGGCTCCTGCTGCCAGCCGAACACGCAGCCGGTCACGTGCGACATCTGCCACGGCTCGGGCCACGTCCAGCAGCAGGTGCGGAGCCTGCTCGGCAATGTCGTGACGAACGCGCCCTGCCGGGTGTGCCAGGGTTACGGAACGACCATCCCCTACCCGTGCGCGACCTGCCAGGGGCAGGGGCGGGTTCGGGCACGTCGCACCGTGTCCCTCGACATCCCCGCGGGCGTGGAGACCGGCCTGCGGCTGCAGCTCCCCGGCTCGGGAGAGGTGGGACAGGCCGGTGGCCCCAACGGCGACCTCTACATCGAGGTGTCGGTGAAGGACCACGAGACCTTCAGCCGCGAGGGGGATGACCTGCTGGCGACGTTGGAGGTGTCCATGCCCGATGCCGTCCTCGGCACGACGACGACCATCGAGTCACTCGACGGCACGGTCGACCTGGAGATCCGGCCGGGTGTGCAGGCGGGCGATGTCCTGACCATCAAGGGGCGGGGCATCACCCCGTTGCGCGGCAGCCAGCGGGGCGACCTCCGCGTCGGAGTGCACGTCGTGACCCCGACCCGCCTGGACCACAAGGAGCGGGCGCTCATCGAGGACTTCGCCAAGCGGACGAAAGCGCCCGCGCCCAAGCTCGCGGAATTCCACCAGGGCCTGTTCGCGAGGCTGCGGGACCGCCTCCGGAACGGCTGACCGATGCCGCTGCACTTCGTCGTCGACGGGGACACCGCGCTCGACGGTGACGAGGTCGTGCTCACGGGGCGCGAGGCGCATCACGCCGCCGTCGTGCGTCGGGTGCGCGTCGGTGAGGCCGTGACCGTCGGCGACGGCCGCGGCGCATGGCTGTCGGGTGAGGTCGCCGCGGCCTCGCCGCAGCGGGTCGCCGTCGTCATCACGCACCGGCGGACGGTGCCCGCGGCCGCTCCTCGACTCGTGCTGGTGCAGGCTCTCGCGAAGGGCGACAGGGACGAGCTCGCCGTGCAGGCCGCCACCGAGATCGGTGCGGATGCGATCATCCCGTGGCAGGCCTCACGCAGCGTCTCCCGCTGGCAGGGCGCGAAGATCGAGAAGGGCCGTGCGCGATGGTCCTCGATCGTGCGGGAAGCGGCCAAGCAGGCGCATCGCGCCTGGATCCCCGAGGTGACCGCCCCGGTGTCGACCGCCGACCTCGCCGCGCGCGCGGAGCACGCGCGACTGCTCGTGCTCGTCCCCGACGCCGCCGACCCGCTCACCGCTGTCTTCCTCGATCCGCAGGACACCACCGACGTGCTCGTGATCGTCGGACCGGAGGGCGGGCTGACGCCCGAGGAGGTCGATCGGCTGGGCTCGGCCGGAGCGCGGCCGGTGCGACTCGGGGAGAATGTGCTGCGCACCTCCACCGCCGGACCCGCGGCGCTCGCGCTGGCCAGTGCGGCGCTGCACCGCTGGTGACCGGACCTCACGCCGCGGCGGCGGCGGGCGCCGATAGACTCGCGGTATGACGGAATCGTCTGTTTTCACCCGCATCCTGCGTGGCGAGATCCCCGCGGAGATCATCGCCCAGACCGACAACGCCTTCGCGATCCGCGACATCGCACCGCAGGCGCCGGTTCACCTGCTCGTGATCCCGAAGACCGAGCGGTACCGCGATGTCGTCGAGCTGGCCGAAGGCGACCCCGCACTGCTCGCCGAGGTGGTCGGACTGGCGCGCACGGTCGCCGACGAGCACGCGGACGGCCAGTTCCGTCTCGTGTTCAACACCGGCGCTGCCGCCGGGCAGACCGTCTTCCACGTGCACGCCCATGTGCTCGCCGGACAGTTGGAGGAGAAGACCCTCGGTGCCTGATCAGGAACCCACCGTCGACCGCGTCTACGCGGACGGCGTCGCGATGGTGCAGCTTCTCGGCCCGCAGGACCGTCTGCTGCGAGTCGTCGAGCGCGAGCACCCGGAGGTGGATGTGCACGTGCGCGGCAACGAGATCACGCTCACGGGCGGAGCCGGCGCCGTCGCGTCGGCGCGCACGCTCGTCGACGAGCTCCTCGCCATGACCAGAGCCGGCCACGACATGGCACCGACCGACGTGTCCTCGAGCAGCCGCATCCTTCGCGCCGACGGCGGCATGCGACCGTCCGAGGTGCTCGGCGAGCAGATCCTGTCGTCGCGGGGGAAGGTGATCCGCCCGAAGACCCTCGGGCAGAAGGCCTATGTCGACGCCATCGACGAGAACACGATCGTCTTCGGCATCGGCCCGGCCGGAACCGGCAAGACCTACCTGGCGATGGCGAAGGCCGTGCAGGCGCTTCACCGCAAGGAGGTCAGCCGCATCATCCTCACGCGGCCCGCGGTCGAGGCGGGGGAGCGACTGGGGTTCCTCCCCGGCACCCTGACGGACAAGATCGATCCGTATCTGCGCCCGCTGTACGACGCCCTGAACGAGATGATGGATCCCGAGATCGTGCCGAAGCTCATGGCGACCGGCACCATCGAGGTGGCGCCGCTGGCGTACATGCGCGGACGGACGCTCAACGACTCCTTCGTGGTGCTCGACGAGGCGCAGAACACCACGCCCGAGCAGATGAAGATGTTCCTCACGCGTCTCGGCTTCGGCACCCGCATGGTCGTGACCGGCGACATCACGCAGGTCGACCTGCCCCAGGGCGCCTCGGGTCTGCGGCTGGTCACGCGCGTCCTCGGTGACGTGGACGACATCCACTTCTCCCACCTCACCAGCGAGGACGTCGTGCGCCACACCTTGGTCGGGCGCATCGTCGACGCGTACAGCGAGTACGACGAGAGGCGGCTCGCCGCGCGGCGCGAGCGCGACGAGGCCACCGAGTTCGCCAACCGGGCGGAGCGCCGCGCCGCGGACCGGCCCAGCAGGCCGCGCGACCACCTTCCGAAACGAGGACGCTCATGACCATCGAGATCACGAACGAATCGGGCGTCGCGATCGACGAGACCGTTCTGCTGCGTCTCATGGAGCACGACCTCGCCGAGCTCCGGGTCAGTCCCGACGCGGATCTGGCGATCCTCCTCGTGGACGAGGGGGCGATGGAGGCGCTGCATGTGCAGTGGATGGATGAGCCCGGACCGACGGACGTGCTGAGCTTCCCGATGGACGAGCTGCGCCCGGGCACCGAAGACGCACCCACACCGGCGGGGCTCCTGGGCGACATCGTGCTGTGCCCCCAGGTCGCCGAGACGCAGGCGATCGCCGCGAAGCACTCGACGATGGACGAGATCGTCATGCTGACCACGCACGGCCTGCTGCACCTGCTGGGGTTCGATCACGCCGAGCCCGACGAGGAGCGGGAGATGTTCGGCCTGCAGCGCGACCTCATCGCGTCGTTCCAGGCGGCCGAGCGTCGCCGCCGCGCATGACCGAGGCACTCCTTCTCATCGCGGCGGTTCTGCTGCTGGCGTTCGGCGGGCTCATGGCCGCCGTCGACGCCGCCCTGAGCGTCACCTCCCGCACCGACCTCGAGGAGCTCGGCGAAGACGGTCGCAGCACCGTCGCGCTCCGGCGCATCGCAGCCGACCCGGACGCGCATTCCACCGCCGTCGCCTTCATCCGCGTCGTCGTGGACACGACCGCGGCGGTGCTGGTGACCGTCTCGTTCACCCTCCTGTTCGAGAACCTCTTCTGGGCGACGCTCGCGGCGGCCGTGCTCATGTCGGGCATCTCCTTCGTCGTGGTCGGTGCGAGCCCCAGGAACTTCGGCCGGCAGCACGCCCGGGGCCTCCTGCGCGGGGCAGCGCCGATCGTGCGCGGCGTGCGGATCATGCTCGGTCCCCTCGCGCACGGTCTCGTGCTCCTCGGCAACCGGGTGACCCCCGGTGTGGCCCGCGGTGCGTCGTTCGCCTCCGAAGAGCAGCTGCTCAGCATGGTGGACGAGGCGGCCTCGCGCGACCTCATCGAAGAAGACGATCGCGAGCTCATCCACTCCGTCTTCGACTTCACCGACCGATACGTGCGCGAACTCATGGTGCCGCGCACCGACATGGTGACCGTCGACGCCGACGCGACCACGCGCGACGCGATGGCGATCTTCCTCGACCGCGGCGTGTCGCGCATTCCGCTCATGGACGACGACGCCGACGACGTCGTGGGGGTGCTGTACCTGAAGGACCTCGTGCAGTTCGGCTTCCGCGACGAGACCGGCTGGCGCGACACCCCGGTGGCGCGCATCGCCCGCCGCGCCGTGTTCGTGCCGGAGTCGATGAAGGCCGAGACGCTCCTGCAGCAGATGAAGCGCGACAGTGTGCACGTGTGCATGGTCGTCGATGAGTACGGCGGTGTGTCGGGGCTCGTGACCCTCGAGGACATCATCGAGGAGCTGGTCGGCGACATCTCGGACGAGTACGACCCCCGAGCGGATGAGATCACGCCGCTCGAGCACGGTCGATTCCGCGTGAGCGCCCGTCTCGGGCTGGACGAGGTCGGCGAGCTGTTCGATCTCGAGCTCGAGGACGAGGACGTCGATTCGATCGGCGGCCTCCTGGGCAAGGCGCTCGGACGCGTGCCGCAACCGGGTTCGACGGTGGAGGTCGGCGGTCTCGTGATCACCGGCGGTGCCTCGCGCGGACGGGGGCGCGGCATCTCATCGGTCTTCGTCGCCCGGTCGGACAAGCCGCGGTCCGACAAGACCGAACCCCGCACGGGTGAGATCCCCGTTCCTCAGACATCCACCGGCGAGATCCGGATCATCCGAAGAGGCGATGGCGCATGACCGAAACGACACGATCCGGATTCGTCACCTTCGTCGGGCGACCGAACGTCGGCAAGTCGACGCTCACCAACGCCCTCGTCGGAGAGAAGGTCGCGATCACGAGCGACAAGCCGCAGACGACCCGGCGCGCGATCCGCGGGATCCTCAATCGTCCGGGCGGGCAGCTCGTGATCGTCGACACCCCCGGCATCCATCGGCCGCGCACGCTCCTGGGCGAGCGGCTCAACGACCTGGTGGAGCAGGTGCTCGGTGATGTCGACGTGATCGGGTTCTGCGTTCCCGCCACCGAGAAGGTCGGCCCCGGTGACCGGCGCATTGCCGAGTCGCTCGACGGCTATCCGAGGGCGCGGAAGGTGGCCATCGTCACCAAGACCGATGCCGCCGAGCGTGCGCAGATCACCGATCGGCTTCTCGAGGTCGACGGGCTGCGGGAGGACTGGGACGCCGTGATCCCGCTCTCGGCGTCCACCGGCCGGCAGCTCGACGTGCTGTCGGACGAGCTCCTCGCGCTTCTGCCGCCGGGGCCGGCCCTGTACCCCGAGGGCGTCGTCACCGATGAGGCGATCGAGGACCGCGTCGCCGAGATCATCCGGGAGTGCTCGCTGGAGGGGGTGCGCGACGAACTGCCGCATTCGATCGCGGTGGTCGTGCAGGAGATCGCCGAGCGCGAGGACTCGGATCTGACCGATGTCTACGCCGACGTCGTCGTCGAGCGCGACTCTCAGAAGGCGATCATCATCGGGCGCAAGGGGGCGCGCCTGCGAGACGTGGGAGCCGCTGCCCGGGGCCAGATCGAAGCCCTGATCGGCGCGCGCGTCTACCTGTCGCTGCACGTCAAGGTCGCCAAGGAGTGGCAGCGCGATCCGAAGCAACTGGGTCGGCTCGGGTTCTGACGTGACCTCACCGGGCGCCCGGGTGTACGCTGGGGTCATGCGCTTCGGCGGGCTCCTTCTTCTTAGCCGCCGCGACGAGGCCTCGATCTAAGGGCCTTCCTCGTCGCGGAGCCTCGTCATGGCCCCGGGGTTTCCCCATCCTCCGACGACACGAAGAAGCGACCATGAAGAACACGCAGAAGCCTTCCGGGATGCCGGTGCACAAGTACCGCCCCTTCCACGAGCAGATCTCCGTCGACCTGCCCGACCGCACCTGGCCGGCCCGGCGGATCACGCAAGCGCCGCGCTGGTGCGCGGTCGACCTGCGCGACGGCAACCAGGCGCTCATCGATCCGATGAGCCCCGAGCGCAAACGGCTCATGTTCGAGCTGCTGGTGAAGATGGGCTACAAGGAGATCGAGGTCGGATTCCCCTCGGCCAGCCAGACCGACTTCGATTTCGTGCGGCAGCTGATCGAAACGGATCTCATTCCCGACGACGTCAGCATCCAGGTGCTCACCCAGGCGCGGGAGCACCTCATCGAGCGCACCTACGAGTCGATCCGCGGCGCGAAGCAGGCGATCGTTCACCTCTACAACTCGACGAGCGTGCTGCAGCGCGAGGTCGTGTTCCGCACCGATCGGCAGGGAATCATCGACATCGCCCTCGAAGGGGCGAGGCTGTGCCGACGCATGGAGCGCACGATTCCGGACACGCAGGTGTTCTACGAGTACTCGCCGGAGAGCTACACCGGCACCGAGCTCGACTTCGCCGTGGACGTCTGCAACCAGGTCATCGAGGTCCTCGAGCCCACCCCCGACCGGAAGGTCATCATCAATCTGCCCGCGACGGTCGAGATGGCGACACCCAACGTGTACGCCGACTCGATCGAGTGGATGAGTCGCCACCTGGCGCACCGCGAGAACGTCATCCTGTCGCTGCATCCGCACAACGACCGTGGCACGGCCGTCGCCGCCGCCGAACTGGGGTACATGGCCGGCGCCGACCGCATCGAAGGATGTCTGTTCGGCAACGGCGAGCGCACCGGCAATGTCGATCTGGTGGCCCTGGGGATCAATCTGCTCACGCAGGGCATCGATCCGCAGATCGACTTCAGCGACATCGATCAGATCAAGCGCACCGCCGAGTACTGCAACCAGCTGCCCGTGCACGAGCGCAGCCCGTGGGCGGGGGACCTGGTCTTCACGGCTTTCAGCGGCTCGCACCAGGACGCCATCAAGAAGGGCTTCGACGCGATGGCCGCCCGCGCGGCCGACGAGGGCGTCTCGCCCGACGAGATCGAGTGGGCCGTTCCCTACCTGCCGATCGACCCGAAGGATCTGGGCCGATCCTATGAGGCCGTCATCCGGGTCAACTCGCAATCCGGCAAGGGCGGCGTGGCGTATCTTCTGAAGTCCGACCACGCCCTCGATCTGCCGCGCAAGCTCCAGATCGAATTCTCGGGTGTCGTGCAGGCCAAGACAGACGCCGAGGGCGGCGAGCTCACGAGCGGCGAGATCTGGAACGTCTTCACCGACGAGTACCTTCCCACCGATGACGCCGACGCGCGATGGGGCCGATTCGAGCTGCTCTCCACGCGGACCGAGAGCGACATGACCGGCGATGTCGCGCTGGATGTGCGGCTGCGCGACGGCGACCGCGAGGTGGAGGCCCGAGGAGTCGGCAACGGTCCGGTGGCGGCGTTCCTGGAGGTGCTGCGCGCCGAGGGGATCCATGTGACGCTGTACGACTACGTCGAGCACGCGCTCAGCTCGGGCGGCGACGCCCAGGCGGCGGCGTACGTCGAGGTTCAGGTGGACGGGGACCGGCTCTGGGGTGTGGGGATCGACGGCGACATCTCGACCGCATCCCTCAAGGCCATCGTGTCCGCGGTCAACCGGGCGATCAGAACCCGCACGCGCACGCACGACCTGGCGGCGGTCTGACGAGCGTGGGCGAGGCCATCACGCTCGCGGTCATCGGCGGCACCGGGTTGGAGAAGGCATTCGACCATCTCGATGAGACCATCGTGGTCGACACGCCGTTCGGTCCGACCAGCGAACCGGTTGCGGTCGGCGAGGTCGCCGGTCGGCGCGTCGCGTTCCTTCCCCGGCACGGTCGCGCGCATTCGCTGCCGCCCGGATCGATCCCTGCCCGGGCGAACGCGTGGGCGCTGGCGTCGCTGGGCGTGCGGGGCATCGTCTCGTCGGCAGCGGTGGGATCGCTCGACCCCGCGCTTCCGCCCGCGACCTTGGTCATACCCGACCAGCTGCTGGATCGCACCCGTCACCGTGCCGACACTTTCTTCGACGGCACCGTGCCGGGCGAGCCGGTGCGTCATCTTCCGCTGGCGGATCCGTTCTGCCCGGTGCTGCGGCGGGCTGCCGCGAGTGCGGCCCCCGACGCGCACGCGGGAGCGACGGTCGCCGTCATCGAGGGGCCGAGGTTCTCCACACGGGCCGAGTCCCTCAGTCTGCGCGGCGACGGCGCCCATCTGGTCAACATGACCCTCTTCCCCGAGGTCGCCCTCGCCTTCCACGCGGAGGCGCC
>MDSY01106472.1_pt1 | contig 38421 bp, 25 predicted proteins | sample 811131 | NCBI WGS metagenome assembly MDSY01 (sample SAMN05326643, study PRJNA326480) | marine metagenome | isolation source: seawater | place: Atlantic Ocean: South West | collected 2010
TTGCTCCGCACGATGGTTCTGGTTCATTCACATGGACAGAGGCAGAGGGCACTATCACTGTAAATGGTACAGGCGCTTTTTTAGGATTGGCAAAAGTGCATAATACTGGAGAGTTATCAAACCCTTCAGAGGCGGTGGCCTCTATCACATATAACTATGCGTTGTCCAATGAGGACAATAGAATGACATTAGACATCAACTTTGGCGGAGGCGTTTGGCAGTTTATACTGGATAAAGAAACTGGTGCACCTCCCGTTGAGGTAAGTGTGGAAGGTGCTTGGAGATTGAAACCTGATGCAGGTGCATTAGCAGTTGGACCAAGTGCTTCAGATTTATCTTGGTTCCAAAGTACAGCAGAAGACGTTGAAACGAGATCATGTTTGTTTGATGACTTCTATGTTTTCAATGAGGATGGAACGTTTGAAAATGTATTACAAGCAGAAACTTGGATAGAAGCATGGCAAGGAGGAGCAGATGCATGTGGTGCACCGGTTGCCCCTCATGACGGAACAGGAGCTTACACATGGAGTTTTGATGACGCTTCAAACAAAGTTACTATTACTGGTGAAGGTGCTTATCTGGGCTTGGCAAAAGTACACAACGATGGAGAGCTAGCTAGCCCATCAGAAGTAGTTTCCGAGATTAAATATGATATCTCTTTCTCCGTCGATGGAGAGACAATGACAGCTCAAATAGATTTTGGTGGTGGTGTTTGGCAATTCATATTGGTTAGAGATGAGCTGCCCATTGCAGGTTTAATAGAGGAAGACTTAAATTTCTCAGTTGCGCCAAATCCATTTACTTCAAGTATTGATATTCGTTCAGACGAGGAAATGGAATCTATCGAAGTAATCGATATTACAGGTAAAGTGGTTCATAACATAAATACTGGAGGTAAATTTGCAAGCATAGACCTTTCTAATCTTGTAAATGGATACTATATGATTAATGTTCACGCACACAATTCCGTTTCTACGAAACGAATTGTAAAGAACTAGGCAATATTTAATTTGAGAAAACGGGGAGTGAAAGCTTCTCGTTTTTTTTTGTCCTAACGCAAAGCGACTTCTTGAAGCTTTTGATAATAGCCCACGCACTCTTTTAGTAATGGTCGTAAATGATCTGGAAAAGCATCAGACTTTTCTTTGTATAGCTGATAGCCCCTGGAAAGATGCACATTGCGATACCAATATTTTGCCCAAACACCATCCTCTGGCCGAGGACCTGCATCCCAGCTGAGCATTGCAGAATCAAAAGAAATCCTACAAGCTTCACAGAGCTGTTTTAATACTCCTACGGGATTTTTCAAGAGAAACGTTGCATCCAAAACGACATAATCGGCATTCATTGATTTTAAAGAATCAACGAGCTCCGAATGAGCTTTATATCCAACATCTTCAATCTTAGGATCCGAAATCACTTTATCAAAAGAGGGTAACATCTCCATTGGATCTCGGGTTAGAATAATATTGATTCCTTCCTTTAAAAAATCAAGGTCACAGTCTAATAAATGGTGTGCCATGTTTTTAAAGAAGGCAATAGGCTTTTGATTTTTATTACGCATTTCGGCGATAACTGAATCGTGAGAATTTGGCATCGAATCTATAATTTCTTCAAATCCAGGATGGTCATCACGTGTCTGTGAATGAGAAAGATAAGCACCATAGAGGGGCTCGTCAAAAACAGCAGTGTCTTCTCGTTGGGCAAAAGAATACATCAATGTTGTTGAAACATTTCTCGGCCCCGACCAAAGAAAGAGTCTTTTGCAATCAGGAACCACTTTCATTGGCGATTAATTCTTCATATAAATGATCCAAGTTACCTCTTAAAGATGTATCGTTTTGATTTGTAATCAATTTTCCATCGATACTCTTAACTGGTGTAAGCCCGCCGAATGTTCCCGTTACAAATGCTTCATCGGCACTGTAGGTATCGTAGAGCGAAAAATTCTTCTGATGACAAGGAATATTGTTTTTAACACAAATTTCAATGACCTTTTGTCTTGTAATTCCATTCATACAATAAGCACCTGTTGAGGTCCAAACTTCACCATCCTTTACAACAAAAAAGTTGGTGGCATTACAAGTACTTACAAAGCCATTGACATCCAACATCAGTGCCTCATCTGCGCCGGCTTCAATCGCTTGTATTAATGCTTGTACTTCATGAAGCTTGCTGTGACAATTCAGCTTGGGGTCCAAATAATCAGGTCTCCCTCTTCTAAAGGAGCTTGTAAAGAGTGTAATCCCTTTTGATTTGGTCTCGTTTGATGCTTTTTTATATTCTGCAATGATGACCACGTTGGGGCCCGAAATTGTCAACCTCGGATCTTGAGAAGGTGTCTTTTTTATGCCCCTAGTTACCATAATACGAACGTGCACACCATCATGCATCTCATTTTTAGACAAAGTTCTATGGATTGATGCGATGAGTTCATCTTTTGTAAAAGAAAGCTTTATGCCTGTTGCTTTAGCTGCTGTCCATAGCCGCTTAAGATGATCGTCAACAAATACCAATGTACCATGGTGCAGTCGAATTCCTTCCCATACGCCATCCCCTACAAGGTAACCACTATCAAAAACTGATATTTTGGCCTCACTTCTTTGAAAAAATTCACCATTGATTGAAATCCAAACATTTTCATTTCTAGCATCTGCCTCAGCATTGTGTGTTCCGTGAATCATAGTTTAACCTTATTTGAGCAAATAAAGATACAATAGTAATTTCTGAATATGAAGCATGAATATGTTTTATAGAAAATAACAAAAAATTGGAACTAAATCAAGTTTTATAATTGAATGGAAGAAGGTATCTTAAATAGAAATCAAAAAATAAGATGCTCGTAAAAACATACTCAAGCACGCTCTATGGATTGAGCGCAATTACAATAACGATAGAGGTTTATCTTGGAAAGGGAATCAATTTCTTTTTGGTAGGATTGCCCGATAATGCTGTCAAGGAAAGTCATCAAAGAATAAAAGCAGCATTTAAAAATAATGACCTCAAATTCCCAGGTCGTGAAATCACCATAAATATGGCGCCCGCTGATCTAAAAAAAGAAGGCTCTGTTTTCGATCTTCCGATTGCCATTGGTATTCTTGCCGTGAGTAATCAATTATCAGCTCAACATTTATCAGAATACCTGCTTATCGGAGAGCTTTCTCTTGATGGAACGATTCAGCCTTGTAAAGGACTTTTATCTAGAACGATTCAAGCAAAAAAAGAGGGCTTCAAGGGCATTATCGTACCGGCTTCAAATTACGAGGAGGTTCGGCAGCTTCAGGGAATAAATATAATACCTGTTCAAAGTCTAAAAGACGTTATAAGTTTTCTTCAAAATAAAGAGTACTCAATACCTAAACAAGATTCGAATAGACAAAAGAAAATAACTAATTCCGAAGACTTCGAGGATGTTCAAGGTCAAACACATGCAAAAAGAGCCTTCGAAATTGCGGCTGCAGGTGGTCATAACCTTTTATTAATTGGCCCACCGGGAGCTGGAAAATCGATGCTTGCAAAAAGAATGCCCAGTATATTACCGCCACTAAGCTTAAATGAGTCAATCGAGACAACAAGTATTCATAGTATTGCATTTAGACAAGGTGCCTTACAAGGTCTTATTCAGGATCGCCCATTTAGAGCTCCACATCACACCATCTCAGATGTTGCATTAGTCGGAGGCGGAACAACTCCAAAACCCGGTGAAATTTCAATGGCACACAACGGTGTCTTATTTTTAGACGAACTACCTGAGTTTAAAAGGAATACTTTAGAGGTTTTAAGGCAGCCTCTTGAGGAAGGTGCCGTAAGTATTTCCCGAGCGAATATGGCAACTGATTTCCCGGCTAATTTTACTTTAATTGCGGCAATGAACCCTTGTCCCTGCGGATATGCAACAAATCCAAATAAATCATGCGAATGCAGTAGCTATGCCGTACAACGATACCGCTCTAAAATATCTGGCCCACTTTTAGATCGAATCGACATGCATGTGCATGTCTCCTCTATTCCTCTTAATGAATTGCAATCAAAACGAAAACAAGAATCTAGTTATGAAATAAAGAAGAGAGTACTTATCGCCCGAAAAGTACAAGAAAACAGATGTGATGGCTCTGCTAATATTGTATGGAATTCAAATTTATCCCCACCTCAAATCAATAGGTTTTGTAACCTGCCAAAAGATGCTCGTCATTTACTAGAAAATGCCATGAATAAATTAAATCTCTCGGCAAGATCTTACCATAGAATTCTAAAAGTATCTAGAACGATTGCTGACCTTGAAGGAAGCCCGAGCATATTATCGAACCATATTGCAGAAGCACTGCATTATAGGTGCCTAGATAGAGGGAATTAAAATTATTACAACCCTTTTTTAGCCGAACCTTTTAGTAACTTGTTAAGGTTAGCAGTATAGGCCAATGCAAAAATCAATTTAGTACCATTATTGCTAGAATTGAAACGTTGGTCAAGCTTAAAGGATACATCTAAATCATGCGCATCTCCTAGCTCGATTGAACTACCTATGGCGTAACGAACTTTATCAAAACGATTTCCATAGACTCCATTCGTTGGGTTGTAGAAAAAATCTAACCCGAAAGAAGGCTCAAAAATACTCTTGCGTATCTTATATGCAATAACCGGTTTAAACCGAAATGCTTCATCAAAATCTGACTCATAAGCCTGATTACCTCCACCTCTTGAACTCATTTGATAGCGAACTCTGCAGCTATACTTAAATCTTTTAAAGGAATTACGCAGCTTGACATTGAAGTTCATGCGATTTGCACCCAAATAATTTCCAATGTCATCTCGCTTTGATACCAAACGATAATCCATGGAAATATGCGCCCATTTAAAGGCCTTATATTTTACCGTTGCTTCAGGAAAAAATGTTTTGACATTGCCTTCCCCCACTCTATTTGAAAAACTTGCTGAAAATGAAACCTGATCATTAAGCTTATAGCTCGCGCCTACAGAATTCCAAAGCTCAAAATCTTGTGCACTACCAAAAAAGGCAATCATAAGAAACAAAATGAATGCGGTAAATACCCTCATTAGTATTTATCTATGTAGATCGTCCCCATATCATAAATCTCATTGTTATCACTGACATTTACGGTCTCCAATACCACTGTTGTTGAACTAGGGTCGTCAGGCGTTTGATCGGCCGGGTTTACATCTGAATAAGCAAAAACCTGATAGTCCCCTTTTTGCAGGTACCGGAATTCAAAGCTTCCATCATAGCTTGTTTTCACATCATCGTCATAAAATGAATTTTGATTTCCGTAGATAATATAAATATCCTGGTCAACAGCTGGATATTCAAAAACATTCACACCGACATGGTCCCTCTCAACAACCTTGCCTTTAATGGTTATAGTTCCTCCTGGCCCTTCAACTTTAGAGCAAAAAGAAAAAGTAAAAATCAATAGAAAAAGAAATATAAATAGCTTAATTTTATGAATCATCGGAAAAAAGTTTAGACAATAATACAACTCAAACGACAAACTGTCGTCATAATTGTATAAGAATATTTTAAACTTGAGTTAATACTAAACGAGCAACAATATGAAATTTACCCTATTTCTAATCGTACTTCTTTCTTATTCAGCTGCGAATAGTCAGCTTCTCATCAATGAATACTCCGCTTCGAATGTGGATGGTATCAATGATGCTTTCGGCGATAAAGAGGACTGGATTGAATTATACAATACTACAGGAGCTAGTGTAGATTTAACAGGATGGTATCTCTCCGATCGGTCAGGTAATCCGCTGAAATGGACCTTTCCTGCAAGCAATATCAATGCAAACGACCATAAACTTATATTTTGTACAGGCCGGGATATTGATCAAGGAGGTGAATTACACACCAATTTTAAGCTTTCACAAACTGAAGGAGACTGGGTGATTCTTTCAAATACATTCGGAAATGTTGTAGATTCTTTTAAAATTGTTCACCCAACAAAAGCAAACCATTCTGTTGGAAGAGAAACAGACGGAGCCCCTGACTTTAAACTGTTTACAAGTCCGACCCCAAACGGTCAAAATACCGGAGCCCAAAACTTTTATACGCAAAAGCCAGTTTTTGATACTCAAGCTGGATTTTATCCGGGAGCAATAAACGTATCCATAACATGCCCTGATGCAGGTGCAGAAATTAGATATTCCACGGACGGATCAGACCCTAATGCTGGTTCAACATTGTACACAGGACCCGTTAACATTAATTCAACATCTGTATTACGTGCAGCTGCATTTAGTGCTGAGTTACCGTCATTCAACGAAAGCAATACCTACTTTATAAATGAATCTCACAACTTACCTATTGTTTCTATTTCCAGTGAGGGTGTTTATGAGCTTTTGGATGGGGACCAATTTGAGCCTGTTGGTTCGTTGGAGCTTTTCGAAGAAGATGGAACATTCATTGATGAAGGTGAAGGAGATTTCAATGAGCATGGTAATGACTCATGGGCATATCCTCAGAGAGGTTTTGACTTTATTATGCGCGACCAATACGGTTATAATGGAGATCTTGATCATCAAATTTTTCCAGAAAAAGACAGAAATGACTTTCAACGTTTGATACTTAAACCTGCGGCAAGCGATAATTACCCTTTCGAAAATGGTGGCGCTCATATTAGAGATGCTTTTATTCACACACTATCTATTTGGGCGGGTATGCGATTAGATGAGCGGACATCAAGATCCTGCTTACTATATGTCAATGGCGAGTATTGGGGTGTCTATGAAATTCGAGAAAAAGCGGATGATAGCGACTACACTGATCATTATTATGACCAAGATAAATACAACATAGAGTACCTAAAAACTTGGGGTGGGACATGGCAAGATTACGGCGCACCAGATGCACAACCTAACTGGGATAATTTGAGGAATTTTATTGAAAACAATAACATGTCTGCAGGTGCAGATTTTGACTACGTGGACAGTAAGCTAAATTGGAAATCCTTGTGTGATTACTTTATGTTTAATTCATATGTAGTAAACATGGACTGGCTGAACTGGAATACGGCTTGGTGGCACGGTTTAGACCCCGAGGGAGACAAGAAAAAATGGCGCTACGTATTATGGGATATGGATGCTACCTTTGGGCATTATGTGAATTATACTGGTATTCCTGATGTTTCTGCAAATGCTAACCCTTGTAATGCAGAAAACTTGCCGAATCCGGGAGGCCAAGGCCACACAGATATTCTAGAGAAATTAATTGCTGAAAATCCGATTGTAGAGCAATACTATGTTACAAGGTACATTGATCTTGTAAATACTTATTTTTCATGTGACTCTATGCTTTATTTGTTAGACAGTATGGTGCTGAAAATCACACCTGAAATGACAGGCCAATGTGCTAGGTGGGGAGGTTCAGTAGCGGGATGGCAAAATAATGTTGAAGATCTTCGAGATTTTATTATCCAAAGATGTGAGGCCCTTGAAGCTGGTCTTATTGACTGCTATGATTTGAATGGCCCGCATGCAACAACCTTTGATGTATCTCCAGCCGAAAGTGGAGAAATCAAGGTAAATTCAGTTTGGGCACCTAGCTATCCTTGGACAACAGAATATTTCGGCGGTATTGAAACCTATTTAAAAGCCAAAGCTGCACCCGGATATATCTTTGACCACTGGGAATATACAACAGGTCCATTGGGTTCTGCAATTACTGAAGATACAAATAGTATTGTTATAAATGCACCTGAAGATATTGTTGCATTTTTCATTATTGATAACCCAAATCTAGATACTGATGGAGATGGTTTGACAGATATCATTGAAGGAGAAATTGGAACAGACCCTGAGAATCCTGACACAGATGGCGATGGTGAAAATGACTTTATTGAAGTTGGGGATCCTTCAAATCCAACTGATACGGATGGAGATGGAATCATTGACGCATTAGAGGCAAGTACAAATGATCAAGATGGCGATGGTGTGAATGATGAAGAAGACCCTGCCAATACTGATCCATGTATTCCTAACTTGTCGGCAGGCAACTGCGACCAAGACAATGATGGCTTAACTAACGATGAAGAAATTACTATTGGAACGGATCCAACAAATCCGGATACAGATGATGATGGATTTGGTGATGGAGAGGAGGCAACGAGTGGCTCAGATCCTTTAGACCCATGTGACCCAGATGACTCACTTCCGCTTTGTAATATTGATACTGATGGTGATGGGCTTACAGACGCGCAGGAAGAAGTTACCGGAACTGATGTCAACAATCCCGATACAGACGGTGATGGATTAACTGATGGTGCAGAGTTCAATAACGGAACAGACCCTCTGGACCCATGTGACCCTGAAAATAACAATCCAGATTGTGCAGAAGGTATTCACATTCCGAATGGTTTCTCTCCAAATGGAATTGGACCTGAAGAAAACAATGTCTTCCAAATCATTATAGGACAAAACGTAGATTCATTTCAATTCCAAATCTTCAATAGATGGGGTAAAATAATGTTTGAATCTGATGCCAACGGATTTGAATGGGATGGAAAATATAAAGGAGTGGATTGCAATTCTGGTGTGTACCCATACATAATGAAGGTTCAATACGATGATGGCTCTTCCGAAACCCTTTCAGGTAACATAACACTAATTCGATAAAATGAGAATATTAATATTTGCGTTTATCTTACTTCCCATTTGTAGTTTTTCTCAGGACTTTCACTACTCTCAGATTGATCAATCGATGGCAATGATTAATCCTGCTACCACATCTACTTTTTCTGGATTCGAACGAATCTCACTTCAGCACAGAAACCAATGGCTTGGTGCAGGGACACAATTTATGACCAGTATGGGTATGATGGAATTTTCGATAGGTAAAGAAGCCCGAAGAACAAGTGCATATTCCGGTTTAGGCGTTTACTTCATAAATGATATTGGAGGTGATTCAAAATTCAGTATAAAAACTGGAGGAGTAACGGCAAGCGGTGTTTTGCCTCTTTCCAAGGCGCATTCAATATCAGCTGGTATTCAGGTGGGATATTCTAGTCGATCAGCGGATTTTTCTAGGCTAACCTTTTATAATCAATGGGACGGCACACAATTCGATCCCAATATTGATCCCAATGAAGTGAACGGCGTAAATTCGTTTTCACATCTCGATGCTGGTTTAGGTGTTGCATATAGCTATAATAAAGACAATGAAAACACACTTGCAGCAAGCGACTTAAGCTTCCAAGGTGGTTTTTCCATGCAGCATTTAAATCGACCCACCTTGAGATATAATTCTCTTGTCGATGACAAACTACCCATCAAAATGTGTATTCATGCCAATCTGAGATATGGATTATCTCCTGAGACTAACCTAGAATTTAGCGCAGCTCAATTTATACAGGCTAAATACTTTGAAACAATAGGAGGGTTATTTTACCGACTTAAAATGAAATCAGCATCACGTGTGACTTCCTTTGTCAGCGACCAATATTTCGTAATAGGTTCTTATTTCAGAAGTACAGGATCTATCATTCCTTCTTTTTTTCTTGATCTAGGAGGATGTACAATTGGGGTTTCCTATGATTATGAGCTAGGTAAAATAGCTTCAATGTACCGACAATCTGTTGAAGTTAGTCTAAAATTCAATTTTGGTAAAAAATCGATTTTCTCAAGCTCTAAAATGCGTTAATAAAATCAAGCCAGGTTTTAGATTGCTTTAGATTCAATACCCTAGGCATTTTATTTTGGGAACCTAACTTTTTTACTTTAGCCATATAGCTGTAAAAAACAGCGGGCGAAACAATCTTTATTTCAGGTGTTTTCAAACTATATTTCCTCGCAGAGTTATAGTCATCATTTGCACTTCTAAGCGCATCATCCAAAAATGTCATTAGTGCATTTGGGTCATCAACATTTTCATTTGTACCCAAATACCAGCAATGGCAATGCTTATCAATATCTGCATAAATGGTATACTCCGAAAAGTCGACATTAAAAAATGAGCTAGTCTTTAATAAAGCATCGTTAATATTTTCCAAAGACAAATGTTCTCCACAAAGACTAAGGAATTGGCGAATTCTACCAGAAATAACCAATTCATTTTCTTCTATATTTGTGAACCGAACTAAATCTCCTATCAAATATCTCCACAGACCAGCATTGGTCGAAATAACTAATGCATAATCTACTCCTTCTTGCACTTGTTCAATTGTGTAAGATACTGCCGATTTTTTAATTGTGCCTTGCTCATCAAAATTATCGGCTGTAAAAGGAACAAACTCGAAGAAAATACCATTGTTCAATAAAAGCTTCATGCCTTTTCTAGTAGGGTCCTCTTGGTAAGCAAAATAGCCTTCACTTGCCAAATAGGTATCCAATAAATCAATTTCACGATTCACCAATTGATTTAATCTTTTTACGTACGGATCCATGAAAACGCCGCCATGAACATATACATATAAGTTGGGCCATATGTCATGAATTGAATCTAATTTGTGTCGTTCAATGATTCGTTCTATTAACATGATGCACCAGCTTGGAATTCCTGCAATGATGCCAACATCCCATTTAGGCGCTTTTTCAACCATCAAATCAAGCTTTTTATTCCAATCCTTCACGCCACTTATACGTGCACCAGGTTTCGTAAATGGAGTAGCGATAAAAGAAGTATGTTTTTTCAATATTCCACTCAAGTCTCCTTCGACATGAGTTTCCTTATAAGTCAACTTAGTCGACCCACCTACTGTCAATACCGTCGTGCTATAAAAGGATTGCGGAAGATCTAAGCTATGTAGGATACTCAATTGTCTTACACTTGATTTTTGAAAGGAACGAATCATCTCCGAGGTAACAGGAATCCTTTTACTGGGAGAGCCAGTAGTTCCAGATGATAAGGCATAATATTTAATCCTACCTCTCCAGGTATTGTCCTTTTCACCTAAAATAGAATACTTTAACCATTTATTATAAAAGGAATCGTAATCCATAATTGGAACTTCCTGCTGATACGCCCGCACCAATTCGTTGCTCAAAATAGCACTGAAATTATGGGCCAGACCGAACTTAGTCGTCTTTGATTTAGACAAGAGATACTGAAGTACTTTAACTTGCTCTTTGTAACCTTGGGTTTTCTTCGCGTTCTTGCGATAACTTAGGGCTGTTGTCTGCTTTAGAAACCTACCTATTAAAGGCATAAACTAAGTATCTTAAAGGGTTAGTAATCAAAAATAAAGATACAAAAACGACATATTTTTCATTACTTTATCTTAACTTTACACCAAAATCTGGCCATGAGTAAAAAAACATTTATTGTACCGCATGACTTTACAAAAGTAGGAGATATTGCTCTTGAACATGCAATTGCAACTGCAAAACCTTTAGATGCAGAAGTTCAATTACTTCATGTAGTGGCAAAACAAAACCAAATTCACGAAGCAAATATCAAATTAGAAGAGATTGTCGAAAAATTTAAATCTCACGAAGTTGAGCTTATTCCAAACGTTAGAATTGGAAGTATTTTTGAGGATATTGGTGATTTTGCTGCTGAACATGAAGCGAAGCTGATTTTTATGGGAACACATGGTGCGCATGGATGGCAGCATGTAACAGGAAGTCACGCTTTAAAGGTTGTAACAAATTCTTCTGTCCCTTTTATTATTGTTCAAGAAAAGCTTGTTAAACCAACGGGCTACGATTCTATAGTTGTTCCGATGGATTTGAATAAAGAAACAAAACAAAAGCTGACAATCGTTTCGCGTCTCGCTAAATATTTTGGCTCACAGGTTCATGTTGTGATTCCAGATGAAACAGATGATTTCTTGAAGCATCAGGTTAAATCTAATATTGTATTTGCCAAAAGATTCTTTAAAGATAGAGAAGTCGATATGAAACATACATTAATTTCTAGATCTGGATTCGATAAGGAGGTCGTGAAATATGCTGTTTCAGTAGATGCAGATTTAATTGCGATAATGAATCTCAATAAAAGCAACTTTTTGAATGCGATTACCTCAAATTATGAGCAACATATCATTACAAATGATGCTTTAATTCCTGCACTAATAGTAAATCCAGTTTACAAGGAGGGGTATGGACAAAGCATTATGTTCAGCTAGAACGCCTTTAAGATTCATTAAAGTCATCATTCAAAAAACATAATACACTACAACATGACCTTTCATGATTATTTTGCGAAAGCGCAATCGATAAAAGGTCTTGACAAAGCACTTTGGCCTGTACTTGAATCGATAACAAGTGCATCTGTAAAAGTAAGCCATGATCTTCAAAAGGCAGCACTATTAGATGGGGTTTTAGGTGCTCAAGGTGGACAAAATGTTCAAGGAGAAGAGCAACAAAAACTGGACGTCATAGCAGATATTGCATTTATTAATGCCTTCGAGAATTGCGGATCTGTTGCTGGGATAGGATCTGAAGAAAATGAAGAGCACCTTGCGTTCAATACCGAAAAAACAAATTCTTCGTCATACATCGTTTTATTTGATCCACTGGATGGATCAAGCAATATAGACGTTAATGTATCTGTTGGAACTATCTTCTCAATTTATACAAGGACATCAAAATACGGTCAAGCTGCAACGCTTGAAGACATGCTTCAAGCAGGGAAAAAACAGACGGTAGCAGGATATGTTTTATATGGAACATCTACGATGCTCGTATTAAGCTGGGGTGACGGTGTTCAAGGCTTTACATTAGATCCTTCAAGTGGAGAATTTATTCTTTCACACAGTAATATGAGAATGCCTGAGTCAAGTAGGCTATATTCAATGAACGAAGGAAATATAAAAGAATGTGAATCTGGTGTAGCAGAATACATCGCATTTTGTCAGAGTAAAGAAAACGACTTTAAAGGTCCATATTCAGGTCGTTATATTGGCTCCTTAGTTGCAGATTTTCATAGAAGCCTAATTAAGGGAGGGATTTATATTTACCCCAATGTCCCGGCAGCTCCAAAAGGAAGGCTTAGATTGTTATACGAATGTAATCCGCTTGCATTTATTGCAGAGCAGGCAGGAGGATTAGCAACGACTGGTAGAAAACGCATCTTAGAAATTGAGCCTAAAGAACTTCACGAGCGAGCTCCTCTTTTTATTGGCTCAAAAAACATGGTTGAAAAAGCAATGAGTTTTTTGATTTAACATGAACCTTAAGAGCTTTAATAACAGTTCTCAGGAACATCCAAAGGTATTAGAAACCCTTAAAATCATTGAGAAGCTTGAGACCAAAATCCACTGGTCGGGATTGGTTGGTTCTGCTCAATCTGTTTTTTCAGCTGCCTGTGCCAACCAATGTCCAGGGCAACATGTATTCATTCTTGACAATAAAGAGGATGCCGCTTACTTTCTAAATGATTTACAGGGTCTTTACCCGAATGACAAACGTTTGGTCTTCTATCCTGCTTCTTATAAAACTCCATATCAGATTGAAGACACGGATAATGCAAGCGTCGTTGCAAGAACGGAGGCCCTAAAAAAACTTAGTACACAAAAAAACTGCTGGATCGTCACTTATCCCGAAGCTTTATTTGAAAAGGTGCTATCGGTGAAAAAGTTGAAATCCAATACAATGAAAATAGAGCTTGATAAAGCCTACTCTATTGAATTCATTAACGAACTTTTACTGGAATATAATTTTGAGCAAGTTAACTATGTATATGAACCCGGGCAATATTCAATAAGAGGAGGAATTGTAGATGTCTTTTCTTTTGCCTCAGACACACCTTACCGAATAGAATTCTTTGGAAACGAGGTTGAATCGATTAGAACATTTGACGCAGCAAGTCAGCTATCCATAAGTAGCCACTCATTCTTTAGTATTGTCCCGAACATACAAGGCGAAATGCTCGTAAAAGGCATGGATTCATTCTTTAAATACCTTAAAGGTGATAAGGTACTTTGGGTAGACTCCGTAGAAAGAACATTAGCACGTATTCAATTAGAATTCGCTAAAGCACAGCATATCTATGATGAATTAGAAAATAAGGAAAGACTGAGTAAGCCGGAGCAATTATTTTTAAATGAAAAAGAATGCAACGGAGTATTTGAGCTAACAACACTAATTGAGTTCAACAATAATCCATATTTCAAAGGAAGTAAAAAGGTAGAATTTTCTTTATCTCCGCAGCCTAGCTTCAATAAAAACTTTGACCTTTTAAAAGAGGACCTTTTAGAACATAAGAAAAAAAAATTTACAAATTTCTTGTTCTCCAACCAGCCCAAACAAATTGAGCGACTCTACCAGATATTTGAAGATATTGGAACTTCTGTAGAATTTATGCCCATGAATTCAGCATTACATGAAGGCTTCATTTGTAAAGAATCGAAAATAGTTTGCTATACTGACCACCAGATTTTTGAGAGATACCATAGGTTTAGATTAAAAGAAGGTTTTCGACAGGCCAAACAGGCACTTACCTTAAAAGAGTTATACAATCTACAAAAAGGAGACTACGTAACCCATATTGATCATGGCGTAGGACAGTTTTCTGGACTTGAGACCATAGATGTTAATGGCAAACCGCAAGAGACAATAAGACTCATCTATAAAGAGGGAGATGTTCTTTATATTGGTATTCATTCTCTTCATAGAATTTCCAAATTCACAGGAAAGGATGGTTCGGTTCCAAAAATGAATAAACTAGGAACACAAACATGGAATACCCTTAAAAACAAGACTAAGAAAAAAATAAAAGAACTTGCTTTTGACCTTATACAATTGTATGCAAAAAGGAGAAGCCAACCTGGTTATGCATTTGCACCAGATACCTACCTGCAAAATGAGCTAGAAGCTTCGTTCATGTATGAAGATACACCTGACCAATTTAAGGCGACTCAAGATGTAAAAAAAGACATGGAATCAAAAACTCCAATGGATAGACTAATATGTGGAGATGTTGGTTTCGGTAAAACCGAAGTTGCTATTCGGGCTGCATTTAAGGCTGTAGCAGACAGCAAGCAGGTAGCTATTTTAGTTCCTACTACCATCCTTTCGTTGCAGCATTTCCGTAGCTTTAAAGAAAGGTTAAAAGAGTTTCCTTGCAATATTGATTATGTCAATCGATTTAAAAGCGCGAAACAAACAACAGAAACCATTCAAAAGCTCAAAAAAGGACAGATTGATATCTTAATTGGTACGCATGCCATAGTTTCAAGTAGAATTCAATTCAAAGATTTGGGGTTAATGATCATCGATGAAGAACAGAAATTTGGTGTTTCAGTTAAGGATAAACTAAAAACATTAAGAACAACTGTAGATACACTTACACTTACCGCGACTCCTATACCAAGAACACTTCAATTCTCACTAATGGGTGCGAGAGACTTAAGTATTATAAACACGCCTCCACCCAACAGACAGCCAGTACTTACCGAAATCGTAACCTTTAATGAAGAAATGCTTAGAGATACTATATCCTATGAGGTATCAAGAGGAGGGCAGGTTTTCTTTGTAAACAATCGAATTGCAAACATCAAAGAAATTGCAGGAATGATTCAACGTTTATGCCCAGGTGTCAAAGTAGGCATTGGGCATGGCCAAATGGATGGAAAGGTATTAGAAAAAAACATGATGGACTTCATAGAAGGTAAATATGACGTTTTAATTGCAACAACGATTATAGAATCGGGAATAGATATTTCCAATGCCAACACAATTATTATTAATGATGCGCAAAACTTTGGATTAAGTGACTTACATCAGCTAAGAGGAAGAGTAGGTCGAAGTAATAAAAAAGGTTTCTGTTATCTTATTGCTCCGAAAACAACCGTGCTTACCTCTGAAGCTAGAAAAAGACTGGAAGCCTTGGTTCAGTTTTCAGACTTGGGTTCAGGATTCAATATTGCCATGAAGGATTTGGATATTAGAGGAGCAGGAAATATGCTAGGTGGAGAACAAAGCGGGTTTATCTCGGAAATTGGATTCGAGATGTATCAGAAAATACTGAACGAGGCAATGAAAGAACTCAGAGAAAAAGAGTTTAAAGATCTCTTTAGTGAGCGTAATAGTGACCAGCTTACAACATATGCGACGGAATGTGTATTTGAGACCGACTATGAGGTTCGGATACCTGACAACTATGTTAATGATGTCGCAGAGCGCTTAAGTCTATACCAAGAACTCGATAATATAGAAAACATAGAGGCACTAAATGGGTTTGAAGAAAGAATGATTGATCGATTTGGGCCTATACCCGATCCGGTCAAGGAATTATTCTTTTCATTTGAGTTAAGATGGATGGCCAAAAAAATTGGTCTTGAACGACTCGTTATTAAATCTGAAAAGATGGTTTGTTCGTTTATTTCTGACGCCAATTCGCCTTTTTATGAATCAGCGCTATTTACTGAAATATTAAAAGAAATAACGAATCAAGGAAAGGGTTATAGACTTTTACAAAAACAGGATCGATTACGTCTAATTATAGAACCAATCGCAGATATCCGAGAGGCATACCAAAAACTTGAAATCTTATATAAAGACAAAGATATAGCTGGTCCTACTGATAAATAGGTCCTATATATGTCATACATGGAAATGGAAGTATTCCTGTGTAACACCTATATTTAAGTGTTAGTGCAATAGTATCTGTATTAGAATTTACTGAGAACTCTCCGTCAGGTTTTCTCTTCCACTCATCAATGCAAGTTGCACCACCCTGAAGTACAAAGTTTGAATCTAAGCGCATCCTAAGTTCCTCAATAAAATCTGTTGTCTCAGCTAACTTGGCTCCTTGATACCAACGATAATTCCCCGGTCTCAATTTTACGGCACGATTTCCATCAATACGCATAGATATAGAATCATTATTACCTACAAAGGTTACATCCATTTCATGTTCTGTATGATAGCCCTTTTTAGTTTCTGATGTTGGAGGTACTCCTCCACAATGTGAATGATGGAGTTGAGCTTTTAAAACCACGCCTTGCTTGCAAGAAATAATCAAAAAAAATAAAGTAATTGAGAAAATAATTATTTTCATTGTAGAAGTTTTAAGGTAGTTTGACGCGCTGTGTGATCAGACCTCAAATAGTCATCATAAAGAGGATTCTTTGTGATTTCTGTCGCCTTCAAAACGTCATGATTAAGCTTTGATATTTCCGAAAAGCTGATTTTATGACTTAAAAAAGCGTCTACGGCCACATCATTGGCGGCATTCAAGACACAAGCCGATGTACCTCCTTCGTCCAAAGCGAAAAAAGCGAGTTCAATATTTTGTATTAACGCAGGATTTGGACTCTTAAAATCAAGTTCAGGGTGCTCCATAAAATTAAACCTGGGAATATTTGTTTTAAAACGCTCTGGATAGGTTAATGCAAATTGAATAGGTAATTTCATATCAGACAATGCCGTCTGTGCCTTCAATCCCCCATCTTCAAATTGAACAAAACCATCAATAATGGCCTGTTTATGGACAAGTATTTCAATTTGGGTAGGCTTCAAGTTAAATAGCCACTTGGCTTGAATTGCCGCAAAACCAGAACTCATCATACTTAGCGAATCAATTCCTAGCTTTGCATCTAAAAAAGAAGTGGAATGTATAGGCAATTCTTCTTTGGTAACTTTTTGCAATTGCAGCGTATCTATATTTTGAAGAGATCCGCCTTGAGCAGTTAAGTATATCTTTTCGATTTTATTATGAAACTCCCCAACAAGACACTGAAAAATTGAAGATTGTTTGCAATCTATGGGATAAATATTTACACCTTTTTCTCGGGCCAATTTGGTAACCAATTCTCCTGCAACCAAAATAGATTCTGTATTGGCCAAAGCAACTTGCTTTTGTGCATTAATCGCAGCAATCGTTGGTGCTATGCCCGCAAAACCTGAAATCGCATTAAGTACAAGTTCAACCTCTCCCGACTCTAGTACTTGATTTAAGGCCTCTTTGCCTGCGTATACATGAATATCAGCTGTCCATAATGCTTCGCTAACTTTTTTATAATCAGCTTCATCAACAACTACAACAGTATTGGGCTGCAGTTTCATCGCTTGCTGAATCAACAAATCTACATTACGATAGCCTGTTAAAACTTGTACATCAAAATAATCAGGATATGTAGCAATAATATCTACAGCCTTCATTCCTATTGAACCTGTAGAACCAAGAATCGCTAACCCTTTCTTCTTTGACATAAGACAAAAATAAGGTTTTGGTTTGGGTTTATTTGGATATCACATGCTTGATTGTAACAATATGGTCTGGACCACTAATTACAAGAAAAGAAACACCTTTTTGAAATGAAGGAATGGACCAAGGAAATAGATTCATACAGGCCTAAACCGAGAGCTATTTTTGATCCACGAATTCTTCATTAATAGGCGACGAGGCGTTTTTCTTTGGTCTCATTTCTGTAGAATGCAATAGAAATAAGTAGGGCTATAAGCTGATAAGCATAAACCAAATAAAGGACGGTAGAATAACCAAACCAAGTCTCTATCCATAAGCCAATAGCTATTACCGCAAAAAATCTAAAAATTTCAAATAAAAAATTCCACTTGTTCTTATCCATCAGGTCAGTCAAAGAATAAATGGTAAAAAATATATATGCGCCGTAAACCAAAATATAAATAAAAGAAAGCGAGCCAAGACGGGAAAATAGATCTAATAAAAAAAACATAACCACAAAAAGGTGCGTAATTCCCCAATAAAGCTGAAACCTTGATAAAGTAGGTTTATATTTAGAGAAACTGTAAACATTGTCTATTTTATGTAATGGATAAAGTTCATCAAAACCCTCAGGCCTCCAACCTGTGGGTCGAAACCATATGGTAAGCTTATCCATTAAGTTTTTGGCATTCCAAGCATCCTTACAAAGAACAAAAAAGTGTTGAAAATTAATCTTAAATGGATTCCAAGTTAATGCGGGCCGAGAAATTCCAAATACTGGAGGGACATCCTCTAATTCCTCCTGAAAGGTTCCAAACAGAAAGTCCCAGAAAATAAAAATCTGACTCAAATTCTTGTCTAAATATTCAGGATTAATTGCGTGATGGACTCTATGGTGAGATGGAGTTACAAGGATGTATTCAATAAATCCCAATTTCCCGACATGTCGTGTATGGTACCAAAATTGCATGAATAAATGCAGTGGAAGAATGATGGCAATCACCTCAGGAGGAACACCCATAATAGCCGCTGGAATTAGCAAAAAAGTAAAAAACTTGAAAATCCCGGATATAGGTTGTCTTAAGGCACAAGCTAGGTTAAATTCTTCACTACTGTGGTGAATCACATGGTGGTTCCAAAACAAATTCACCTTGTGTGCAAATCGATGAGACCAATACCCATAAAAGTCGATTACAATGAATGCTATGGCATAAACAACAACGGTATTTTCAATACTAAAAATCGCAAGCTTAGAGAAAAGCCATTCATAGGATATAATTCCAATGGAAAGTCCCAAAACATCCTTAAGGACATTTGTCATGCCTGAACTCAAGCTAGATACAGCATCATCCATAGGGACAGTGTCGGAACCCTTAAGATATCCATAAAGCTTCTCAAGGAGCACAAGAACCAAGAATGTTGGCATTGCGATCAATAATATTTTTCCATATTCCTCCATAGGCGCTAAACTGCCCTTTAAATTACAAAGATTTTAAAAGAAAGCCCTCAGTTCCATACCTCCAGTATGGATGATTCTCGTATTCTCGGATTTTCGTCCTAAATACTGTATAGTCAGTTGTAAATTTTTTGAGACTGTTTTTTGATACCCAAAGCTCCAAGTATAATTTATTCCAGGACGCAGTGCTTCGAGCATTTCAAAGCCAACAGTAGAATTTTCGATACCATCAAAATCAATTTTTAATAGTTTAATGGCTCCTTGAAGACTTCCTTTATCGGTTTGATTGTATTTAAAGGTTGTTCCTATATCACTTATTTTGCAGGATTCTTCTCCCAAAGCAGGGTCATTATTTTTATCCACGATTCTTCCATCAAGAGTAACACGAAAATTAGTACTCGGCTGATAGCTAATGGAGGTTTTTAACCACGAATAGTTTATAGCATAATCCCTTCCTGAGGTATAATCGGCAATCGTATTTTTTATTCCATCTTGCACAGTAGCAAGTACAGAAAATCTGGGTGTAATATTCCACCGCGCGTTTACCTCATGAAATGATGCCAATTTAGAATCAAAACCTGAGGCCAATAATGTTTTAGATTGACTTTCTTGAAATATATACCTAGCACCAAATATAGCGCCTGTTCTATTGAAAAAGAGAGAATTCCGAACAAAAGCGGTAGTAGAAATAAGATTGGTATCGGCGATCCTATTGTTTAAAGGATTAAATACCGAACCATCGAGAAAAGCATTGGATTTTTTATTGATCCTAAATCTAGCCTGATCAGAAAATAAAGACAGTACTCTTAGTACACCTTTTTTTCGAGACCAAACTCGTTCAGGTCGCAGGTATACTGTTTGGTTGAACTCGTTAAAATATGTTGTTACATAGGTATTACTCGGCACAAATACACGAATATAATTTGCCTGGTCAATAAATTGAGAAATTTCAAATTCATTTAAATCTTTTATACCATCCTCGTTATAATCTATCCATGTATACACACCCTGTCCATCATTGACCTGAATATAAAGGAATTCCCGTTTTTGTTCTAGACCAGATCCTATCTCATAAAATGTAGACCATTGTATTGCATTTTTCCAGGCCTTAAATGTATACTCGAGGCGACCTATTACAGAATTTTCTGGTTTTTGATTCATGAGCACTGTATCCAAAACATCTAGCGAACGGTATCCCGACAAAAAAGTAATCTTCTGGTTCTTTAAACTATTAATTTGAAGCTCTGCACCTGTTGTTTTGGCAATTGCCGTTCTTTCAAAGCTTTCCGATTCTAATCTTCTATCATAACGCTCGCGATAATAAAGCTTATACTCCATTTTACTTGTGTCCTGGTTGGCTATATAAAACTGATAGTCGAAAAACTCATAGCTCTGAGCGGACAGAGTAAAACTTGTATCTTGATAACGGTTTCTTTCGTGATCATCCTTATAACCAACTCTCAACGGACCTATCTTCTTTGATAAATCTAATCTATGGCGTAGAAAACTACTTTTAGACTCCGCATTGGCTTGTAAATAGCTTGCATCCCATTGGGCATCCCACCCTTTCTGTTTCCAATTTCCTTTTGAGTATGCACGCTGACCGCTATAATCAGAACCTATTGAAAAATGTTGCGCATCTAATGAAATCGAACCGCTCTTTTTATGAGCTATTTTTGTTCCTAATGTCCCGAGAATTTGATTGCCCTGATACCCCTTAAAACGCGTATTCCAATCCCGGTCAAACTCAACCGCACGATACTGTTGAATAGGAGTAAAAGACGACGACAGGTACTCAATTTCCGCTTTTGTAATTAGTGACCAAAAAGAAATCGTATCCGCTTTCCCAAATAAAGTTGTATTCATCCATCTGGTTCGGTTTGAGTAGCCTACATTGTCTTGCTTAGAAAGACTAGAATAGGTGTTTAAATCCATATTACTAAGCGCCCATTCAGACTCAACATAGCTCGACTTCGAATACTTCCATTTGAGGCCCGTGCTGAACATCTGCTGTTTCTTCGGCGTAATGATGCTTCGGGAAGCCCGATAATTCCCCTGCGCAATATTGCCCACCGGCTCAATCCATTTGAATACTTTTCCCAAAGCATTATAACTCTCTAGTAAGTAATCGCCATTTCCATCACCAACAAATTCAAAAAATACTCGGTAAAAAGCGGAGTCCGGATCTACACTAAAAACCAAAATGGAATCAAAACCTAATGAGTCAATTAATTTATATAAGTTTTGATTATCAAAAAACCCAACAGAATCTACGGAGTTAACTACCGCTAAATCTAAACTATCACCAATACCCGCTAAATAAGAGCGCTGCTCGCGAGATAACTCTTGCTGCAAAGGTTGATTTTTTGCGTCCTGTTCAGAATAAGCGTTCAGCCAGAAATCAATTTTTTTCGACTCATAAGATAGTGAATGCTGTAACAAAGAACGGGCATAATTCTGATCCGAATACTGAAATTCAACAACGATCCGTGTATCTTTTGTAATTAGGTTTCGAGAAGTAAAAATGATTTCGGAAGTATTATAATCAATCGTATAATCATATTCCTGTCCGCGCTCTAAAAGACGGCCATCAATGAATACCTTTTCGGTCCCTGAAAGTACGATAATAAAGGGTTCATTTTCCGCACCTACAAGACGATACGGCCCCTGATTAGCCTCAATACCCTGAATAATCTGTCTGTTAAACTTTCCCTTTGATAGCGCTCCACTCAGCTGGGTGCTCCAAACCTTGTCTTGATGTTTATTCCATTTATAATTGACACTTAATCCCTGAGCTCTTTTGCGATAATTCATGAAATATCCTGTTGGTTTAGAAAGCCAAAAATCTCCAGCAATCAACTTCAATCTATCATTGTAAATCTGAATAAATACCTTATCAAACTCTTGAAGCTTATTGGTATTACCCTCAGGCTGTATTGGTATATTGGCATCAGAAACCGAGGCTAATATTTTTAAATTAGAAGATATCTTCCCTGAAAGCTCCAAATTCAAGGAAGAATTAATTCCCAAATCCTGGTTGTTTCCGAAGGAAATCCCTCTAGAAATCGAACCATTTTTATTCAATTCATTTCCCCCGAACACATCGTCTACAGAGAAGAAGTTTTCAATCTTAAATAATGCGCTGTTATCCTTATACTTATCAAAAACCAAACTGCTATCACGCAGCTGATATTTTTTAGATAAATCAAATGGAAAGACCTGATAAACGAAGCGTATCGAATCTTCAATAGACTCATTTAACACAAATAAAGCGGAAGAAAAGTTCAAGCGATACTGAGAAGATGTCAAAGAAATATCCCCAACAAAAGCCTCAAATGAGTTTGGGTATATACTGAAGGTATCTATCCTAATGGAATCCTTGACTTTTAGGGTTTTTGTACGTTTACCAGCATCTTGAGAGAAAGCACCTAAGTGAAATCCAAAGAAAAGCAAAATAACAAGTATGATTTTCATAGCTGACATCCTAACGAAGATAAGGCTCTGAGCTTTAAAACGCTATTTTATAGTTTCCATTGTACTATGCCCAAATCTATAGCATAGATTCTAATATACTTTTAAGCTCCGAAATGGTGCCGTCTCTAAGGACAATGCCTGATTCACAACCATAACCCAACAATGCCCTTTTTGTAGAATGCCCCCAGGCAATGACAATGCTGTGCTCTAAAATTTCGTTATTAATGAAATAGGCATGTACATTGCTCGGACTCGTAAAAACAAGTATATCTATACTGACGACTTGTAATGGAAGTAATAATGTTTCGTATAAAATCGCGCGCTTAATTTGTTCAGCCGAAATAGATTCCTCAATCGAGCGCAAAGAACGATTGGATGAAGGAATAAAGACTTTTCTCGCTCCTAACCAAGTCGAAAACTCCTCAGACACATGTTTTGGATTACTTGCATTAGAAGCAATAAAATCAGGTTTTAAACCCATTTCATTGAGCTTTAAAGCAGTCTGTGAACCTGCACATGCAATACTGTAATTATCCAGGTTAATTTTTTTGGATTCGGATAGAAATTTAGCAGAACGAATACTTGAGAAAAAAACAACCTCAAAATCATTTGGTAAATCAAAAGACAAAGACTTGAAATCAATCAATGATTTGCATTCAAACCGAAAATCACGATTCCCCATAAGTTCATTCAGGGTTTCTAGCTCATTAGCATCTTTAGAAATGAAGATCTGTTTCAAACTTGCTGATGTTGCAAATGCTCTACAATTTTTTTTGGGAATTCCGGGTTGTCTTTATAGGGGAAACGAAAATACCTCGACGGATGCATTGCATCGTCTGAAAAAGCAACATGGACATATTTGTTATCACAATATACACCCAACGGTAATTGACAGCCTCCATCCATTAGATTTAGCACAGACCGTTCTAAATGAACGAGCTTTTGAACAGCGGGATCATTTATTTGCTTTAAAATATTTTTAAGCTCAATAGCAGAAGAACGAACCTGAAGAGCGAGCACACCTTGCGCCGGAGCTGGCACAAATTCATCACATGTCAAATCAATACATACGAGATCGGAAAGATCCAATTCTAATCGAAGAATGCCAGCCTTTGCTAAAAGAATCGCATCATATTCGCCTGTCTTTAATTTTTCAACTCTCGTGGGAACATTACCTCTTAGCTCTTTAATTTGAACATCTGGCCTTAGGGCCAACAACTGTGACTTTCGACGGGCAGATGATGTACCGACAATCGCATCCTTTTTCAATCCCCATAATGCATTTTGCTCATGGACAGACTCTCGAATCAATAGCAACTCGCATGGGTTAGCTCTTGAGGATACAGCTGCAACTTCAAGTCCATCTGGTTGATTCGTTTCTAAATCTTTATGGGAGTGCACCGCCAAATCAATTTCTTTCCTTAACAAAGCATCTTCAATTTCTTTTGTAAAAAATCCTTTACCCTCCATTTTATCAAAGCTCAAATCTTGAATCTTGTCGCCCTGAGTTTTTATGATTTCAATATGGACTTCATGTCCCCTATGCTCTAATTCTTTTCTGACAAAATTAGCCTGCCACAAGGCGAGATCGCTGCCTCTAGTTCCAATTATAATTGGCTTAGTTTGCGACATTCTTTAAAATGATTTCTTTTGCAAGCTTCATTGGGCCACTAATGTACTTTTTTTCTACATACCCAAGCACTTTATCCAAAACTTCTCTTGCTTCTGGATCTAATTCCTCCATATCGCGTTTAAAGACTTCGTCGATAGCCGTTTCCTTTATTGCCTTAACTTGACGAGGGACATCCCGCATGACCAACTCTACATTGCGTTCTTCCACAACATGGATAAAATCTTCCAAGGCCTCATTGACAATTAATTTAACACAATCAACTTCTTTTGCTCGAACTTTGAGGTTATCATTGGAAATTTTCTGCAATACGTCAATTGATAAATAATGAACCTTATGCTTTTGAATGATTTCTGGTGAGATGTCTTGAGGTATTGCAATATCAATGAGCGTTTTTAAATCTTTGTCTCCATTCAGCAGACTTTCATATGTTTCTAATGATACTACATTGTGGTTGGCGCCAGTACAAGTTAAAATAACATCAAATCCTTTTTTATAAAAAGGCAATTCTGATAGTGGATAAAAAGATGCTTTCAACTCCCCAGCAAGATTTTCAGCATTTTCAACTGTACGATTAAAGACGATAAAGTTACTGAAGCCATGCTTTTTGAGAAACTTACACATGTTAGAGTTTGTGTTTCCTGAACCAATGATTAAGATTCGAGAATCAAGTGGGATATTTAACTGTTTAAGCTTATGATATGCTAAAGACACAACAGACACTGGTTTCGTTGCAATACTCGTTTGTGTATACACTTTTTTCGCTGTCTCTATGACCTGGCGAATGAGCAATCGTAAAAAGTCTCCTGTGAGTCCGCTTACATTTGAAAGTTCAAAAGCATTTCGAACTTGAGTAATAATCTCCCTTTCACCAACAATCATTGATTCGATAGATGAAGCAACAGAAAGTGAATGCTCTACAGCGGAGTCGCCAATATATTCCTCAACGTTCAGTGATAAATACGAGACATCAACCTCCGATAAATCAGGATATAAAGTACGAATAAAACCTTCAATAGAAATATTAGACTTACTTACTATCGTAAATTCAACTCGGTTACAGGTAGAAAGAAACATTATTTCATCAAGGTCAAACCTTTCTTTAACACGCTTTAATCTAGCGGCTTGATCTACCGGCTCAATGTGCAGAAGCCCTATCTTTACGACATCCAATTTACGATGTGTAAAGGCAAAGATTTTTAAGTGTTTGAGGTTGTTTCCCATTCCTTATTACAAATATCGGAAGTCATGCCTCATTTATTGTCACAAAAGTGTCATGTGTCCTAAAAATTAAGAAAAGACTATAAATTTGTAATCATTCTAAACAAACTTATCTTATGAAAAGAGTCAAAGCACTTCTTTTTGATCTCGGAGGTGTAATCGTTAACCTTGATTATCATAAAACAATAAATGCTTTTGAAGCACTTGGGGTAGCAAATACAGAAAGTCTCTACAATCAATTCAATCAAACTGAAATTTTTGATGATTTCGAAACAGGATCTCTATCAGGAAAGGAATTTATAAACTTGATGAAGCATCAAATTCCTACACATTCCTCGGAATCTGAAATAAAAAAAGCCTGGAACGCAATGATTATAGGGTTCGAAGAAGCTAAACTAGAACAAATCAAAAGATATAGTGAAAGGATCCCATGTTATTTGCTGAGTAATACAAATGAAATCCACCTAGAATATATCCAAACTCTGTTAGGTAAAATGTCCTTCAAGAATCTCGAATTACTCTTTAATAAATGCTACTACTCTCATATTATAGGAAAAAGGAAGCCACATAAAGAAACATTTGAATGGGTTTTATATGACATGGGGTACGTGCCTGAAGATGTATTATTTATTGAAGACTCACCGCAACATATTGAGGGAGCAAAAACAACCAATCTAAATACATTACACTTTACTAATGAACGAAGCATAGAAGAAATTGAATATTGGCTATAGCTATCGTATTAGGTGCAAAAAACCTTGTTTTTGACTATTTTCCAGCACAAGCTTATACATATAAACACCATCCATCAAATCCGAGCCGTCTAATGATTTGCCTGAAAAAGGAATCTCATTCTGTTGATGCCTATATACTACATTTCCCCACCTATCGAAATAAAATACTTCGTAAGGCTCACATGTCTTAAAATACGACTGTAAATCGAACACCTCATTTGAAGCGTTTCCGTTGGGTGTAAAAACATTTGGTAATTCCGCATCTTCAAATGAATAAATATTGATGATATCTAAATCTATCAATGTCAATGGCGAAACACAACCATTAACAGTAACCGACACATTATAATCTCCAATATCCTCAGGGTAAGCTGCAAATAAAAAATCCGATGAGTCAGCATAATATCCATTAGGTCCATTCCATTCATAAAAACCGTCTTCAACGGAGGCTATAGAAACCTCAAAAATATCTCCAGGACATGACAAAGGGCTATTGGAAAAAACTGGAGGAGCATCAGGTATCGGAAAAACAATCAGCTCATAAGTAATGATGGAATCACATCCTAATGAAGTAAATAAATTAAAGGGATAGGTCCCGGTGACGCTCATTGTAACCCCTTCAAATGTAATAGATTCTCCTTCACAAAGGCTAGTATCTATAACGAAACTATAGGCGGGATTGACCGTGAGCTCCAGTTGCACAATTGAGTCGCATCCAGCAATCGATTGCAAATTTTGAACATAGGACCCAGAAGCATTTAATTCATCTGGACCAAAGGTGAATGTTTCATTCGAACAAATTGTCTCAACAAGACTAATATCATAGGATTCATTGACCACTATTTCAGTAGTTGTAGTATCGCTGTAGCATCCGTTTACCTCAAGATAAATAGAATATGTTCCTGCATCAGAAAGCGCTAAATCATTGATTACTGTTTGGTTTCCATTAAAGGAGAAACCGTTCGGGCCATTCCAAAAGTATGATGCTCCAGCAACAGAACTCGTAAATAGAGTCAAGCTATCTGAAGAACATATAGGAGCGTTAACTATAATTTCAGGTGTTGGAATCTCATTGGGCTGTTCTATGGTAATATCACTTGTTTCTTCACAGGAGCCAGATCGCGCATAAACCGTATATGTTCCTGCACTCAAACCACTGAAGTTGCCATCTACAAAATAATTAATACCATCAATTGAGTACTCAACATTTGTGCCCGTTGTCACAATATTAATCTCTCCATCTCCCGACTCAAAACAACTTAAATCAGTTCCCAAAACAGTTACAATTGTAAATGGAACAAAGACAGGGGGAGGAAGATCAAAAGCGGGAGATCCAATAGGATTTCCATCAAAGGTCGCGTTACCCTGAATATTCTCATAAGTGTTGTCAAAGCGATAATAAGCTTGTAGGCTGGTCTGTCCAGTAGGATTAATGAGTGTATTCATGTTTAAATTAATCTGCTCCTGGGTGCGGGCAACGTTCCATATTCGTACCTCATCTATTCTTCCTCGAAAATGTTCCGGACCATTCGGCCAATTTGAACGATTTCCAATAGCTCCATCCCAATCGTTAGTAATTAAAGAACCTGTATGAGGAGTTTCATTCACCAAACAGCCATTTACATAGTATTTAATGGTTTGACCATCATATGTCCCTGCGAGATGGTACCAAGTATTATTAGGGAGCGTAATCGGATTTAAAACGAATTCAAAACCATCAGTTGTTGAAATTTGAAAACTATTAGGACGAAATAAATAATTACAATCTGCTGTTCCATCATGCTTGGAAACAATGTTCATATTGCTATTATTCTGACGACGAACAAATGCTTCAATCGTAATTTGACTTCCGCTTATGTCTAAATCATTTATGTTAACCCACTTTTGACCAAAACCCTCAGTACTAATTGAGTTTTGCGCAATTATAAAAAAGGAGGAACAAATAAAAGTTAATGCTAAGACAGATGAGCGGCTTATAAATCCGATCATATATTTCATTAAAATTGATTCAATCGCTCTAGACACTCTTAATTAAAGACAAGTTACAACCTTATTTGGTTGCACTAAATTAAGAAAATTAAAAAAGCTTGGAGTCAAGAAGGAATAAATCTAATTCCAAAAAAAAGAAAGCTCAAGAAACTAAATACTAAAAATGTAGCCGAGAATCATTTATTGCGCTCTGACAATGTGCAAGAAACCAGATACATCATCATCATTTTCGAAAATAAACCTATAGAAATAGACACCTTCTGGGAGCTCTCTGCCATCAACGGATCGGCCCTTAAAAGATTCTTCTCCGCGCTCTTGACGGAAAACCTCGCTGCCCCATCTATCTCTAATCGTTAGATTGAAATTAGCACAAGGACCTATATAATCATCTAAATTAATTTCATCATTCGTTCCATCACCATTCGCCGTAATAACGTTCGGAAACTTGAACGTCTCATAATCAAACACATTGTCGATTGCTAAGTTGAAATAAGTACTCGCTGAAGTGCAACCGTCTAAGGTGTAGGAAACTCCATAAATTCCAGCCATGTCTGCCGTTAATTCAATTTCATTTGAAACTTCCGAAGATGTATAGTTATTTGGTCCAAACCATTCGTATATTGCATTAGGATTCTCATCAATTATCTCAAATAAAACAAGGTCTTTAGGACAGGTTACCGGGCCATTCGAATATACCATAGGAGCAGCTAATTGACCGTCTGAGACAATAAGGTTGGTAATTGAATCGCAGCCATTTGTACCTGTTGACACAAATTCCGATGAGCCAAAGTCATTAATCACTAAGCCATTCCACGAAAAGGGAAATTGAGAGGCACAGACAAGCGTATCTATTGAACTTGTTGGAATGGCGTTGACAAATAAGTTTAAGTTTACAATCGAATCACAACCTGTGACTGCACTAGGAAAGACAACAGACTCAGAGCCGGCTTGTCCGATAGTTAAACCATTCCATTCAAAGGGCAGGTCGTTTTCACAAATTGTAATGGTTTCAGATGAAGAAATAATTGGAATCTCAGATGTATTCAAGGTTACAATCGAATCACAACCAGTCACATCACTCACAAGAATAACACTAGAAGTCCCCGCTTCGGTTATGCTAATACCATTCCATTCGAAAGGAAATGCATTTGAGCACAGCTCAATGTTTTCGGTAACGTTGAGCGTAGGATTAACCTGAACATTCAACGTTATTGTTGAGTCACATCCAGTTATTATACTAGTTAAGGTGACTGAAAAGGAACCTCCGTCAGTGATGGAAAGTCCATTCCAATCAAACGGGAATTCATCATCACAAACCGTTAAAGATACTGAAGAAGTAACAGCGGCATTGACAATTATGGTGAAATTAGATACGTCGGTCACTCCCGTGAATCCATTCACTGTGTAGGTAAAAGAATATGTCCCTGGCGCCAAACCACCCGTTGTTAAAATACCCGTCACAGAATTGAATGCACCCGAAGAAGTTGTTTCACCAAATCCTCCAAGCGCACTAGCATCAGGTGATAGCATGGAGTTCAAATCAATTTGAGCAACTGATGAGTTACATACTGATAATACTGAATCCTGTCCTGCGTTAGGCATCAATGGAACAGTACAAATCTGAACTGAAGAGGAATCTATTTGCCAACTACCGTTTAGGTTATCTAAAGGATTTGGATCGTTCGAGTTTTCACAGCAAATATTCTGATTGTTCAACTCAGCGGTGGGAGAACCAGTAACGTTAGTAGCACCATTATAGCTATTCATATCCAATTCACAAGTCAAAAGTGTTCCACCACATTCAATGTGCCCACCCTGAATGTAAATTAAATCTGAAGATTTTATTGTCCCCGAGTTGCAGACATAACCTCTATTGCGAAAGTTTTGTATGATTGAAAGACCCGAGTTATACATCGTTCCTCTCATGTTAAATTCAGCTTGGATGGAAAGTGTTCCATATACCTCTAAACGACCTGACTGGTATAAATCCACGTCATTTACATGGCTTAGTTCACCAGAGACATTAATGATTAAAACACCACTAATTTCCATAGAAGATGATGCCTCTACATTGTGATTCACAATCACCGTATCACCCGCCTGAATTTCATTTGGTGCACATCCGTTGGTCCAAATATTGCAATTATCATACTGACCGTTATTCTGTGAAGTGTATACGGTAGCACTCACATTAGATGCAATAAGCATTACCCCTAGGGTTAAAAAACCACTAATTAAAGACGATATTTTGAATAGATTTTTCACTTAAACATTAAGCTTACAACACATAGACACACAAAATCATTAAAAAGTTGCATGAGAACACAAATTTCTCAAATTTATTTAAATAAAAAAAAGTAATACTTTACAAATCATCGGCTTCAAAGTGAATAAATGATTTTTTTATCAAAGGATTATTTGTTCAGAATGACTTAACTATAGATACTCGGAAAGCTCTAACCAGCGGTTTGTTTTTAACTCTATAGCTTCTACTACCTCAGCCAATTTATTACCCGTTTCAAATAATTTATCTCCGTCTAAATCACCATTTGATAGCTGATTGGTGTATCTAATTTTGGACAACTCTAATTGTTCTATATCATTTTCTAGAGCTTCAAACTCTACCTTTTCTTTAAAAGATAATTTTGTTTTGGCACGACTCGGTTCAGAAACATTATTTGCTTTTTTCTCAACATTCGAATTTCCTGGTTTGGTATTCTTGATTTTGAGCTTTTGCTTTTTTCTGTAAGTTGTATAATTGCCAATCACATCGGCAATCTGACCTTCTGATTCAAAAACGAACAAATGATCCACCATTTTATCCATAAAATATCGATCATGAGAAACGACGATTAGGCATCCTTGAAAACCCCTTAAGTATTCTTCTAGAACCGCCATTGCAAATATATCGAGATCATTTGTCGGCTCATCCAAAATCAAAAAATTAGGATTAGACATGAGTACGCGAAGTAGCTTAAGTCTTCTTCTTTCACCTCCGCTTAGCTTTCTCACGAAGTTATAATGCATACTTCTAGGGAATAAAAAGCGTTCCAAAAGCTGCGCAGCTGACAGTTGCTTCCCTTTTTCTAAAGGAATAAATTCAGCGACCTCTTTCACAACGTCAATCACCTTGAAATCTGGATCTACGGGCTTTAGCTCTTGACTAAAATGTCCGAATACAACCGTTTCTCCTTGAACGATTTTTCCGGCATCAATTGGTTCTTCTCCCAATAACATTTTCAAGAAGGTGGTTTTACCGGTTCCATTTTTACCTACGATGCCTAGTCGTTCTTTGCGTTGCACATTATATGAAAAGCTAGATAATATTTTTTTCTCATCAAATGCCTTTGAAACCTTATGGAACTCGATAATTTTAGATCCTAAACGCTCCATTTTAAGTGGAAGCTCTAATTCGGATTCAGTTAAATTAGTTGAGGCCACTTTTTTAACTTCATGAAAAGACTCTATGCGCGCTTTTTGCTTTGTGCCTCTTGCCTTAGGCTGCCTTCTAATCCATTCGAGCTCTTTTCTGAAAGTATTTCGTGCTTTCTCAACTGTGGATTGCAATTGCTCTTCTCGCTCCGCTTTTTTTGCCAAATAGTATGAAAAGTTTCCCTTATATTTAAATAAGGTTTCATTTGAAAGTTCTAAAATCGTATCACAAACCACCTCTAAAAAGTATCTATCGTGCGTTACCATTAAAAGGGTTGATTTAGAATTTGACAAATAGTTTTCTAGCCATTCAATCATATCTAAATCAAGATGGTTCGTTGGTTCATCTAAGAGCAAAAAATCGGCGTCAGAGAGCAAAACCTTAATTAGGGTTATACGTTTTTTTTGACCTCCTGATAGGTTCGCTATATTTTGATTTACGTCCTCAAGTTTAAATACAGACAAAAATTGCTTTACCTGGCTCTCTAACTCCCAAGCATCGAGGTCTGTTAATTCCTGAAAAAGATTGGATAACGCTTCTTCATCATTATTTTCAAGCGCCTCGTTGTAGGATTTTATCAACCTTAACTTTGGAGAACTATGGTCATATATAACTTCGTCAATCGTCTTGTCTAAAGGCAGATTCTCAGCCTGTTCCATAAAAGCCATTCGAATATCATTTCGAAAAACAACATTTCCACTATCTTTTGATTCTTTACCCATTAGACAATTCAACAATGTTGTCTTACCCGCACCATTCTTGGCTACTATGGCTACTTTTTGGCCTTGATCAATACCAAATGAAACATCCGAAAAAAGGAGCCTATCTCCAAACGATTTTGTAAGGTTTTCTACAGAAAGAAAGTTCATAGTATTTGTGTTGACTGCGAATTTATAAGAATAGTTTTGTATAATTCTCTAAACCATAGATTAAATGGTATTTTTGCCACCTTTTAAATTAATTTTCAAGACCACAATCCATGCACAAATACCTTAATCTATTTGATTTAAAACAAAAAGTAAATTATCGAACAGAGGTGCTCTCTGGTCTTACAGTTGCGATGGCACTGATTCCAGAAGCCGTAGCATTTGCATTAATTGCAGGACTTTCGCCACTAACAGGATTGTACGCCGCTTTTATTATGGGAATTATTACCGCTATTTTTGGAGGAAGACCCGGTATGATCTCTGGAGCAACCGGTGCAATTGCAGTTGTCTTTTTTGGATTGGTAACGGCATTAAAAGAAATCAATCCTAGTATTACCGTAGATGAAATCACACAATATGTATTTGCAACAGTCGTTTTAGCGGGAATCATTCAAATTTTAGCGGGAATTTTAAAGCTAGGTAAGTTCATGAGACTTGTACCTCAACCCGTTATATTTGGATTTGTCAATGGCCTGGCTGTTATTATATTTCTATCCCAGCTCAGCCAATTTACCACTGATAGCACAAACCCTGATGCCCCATGGATGTCAGGAAGCGAACTATATACTTTCACTGGTTTAGTAATCATTGCGATGCTAATTATTTGGGGCTTACCAAAAATAACTAAGCTTGTTCCTGCAGCGTTAACAGCAATTCTAGCGATATTTGGTATCGTATACTTTATGGATATTCCAACAACTACAGTCGGGGATATCGCCTCTATTGAAGGTGGTTTTCCGCCTTTCAATTTACCCGATATCCCATTATCTATGGAAACACTTAAACTCATCTTTCCATATGCAGCAATAGTAGCGGGTGTTGGACTCATTGAAAGTCTTTTGACCTTAAATATTATTGATGAAATCACACAAACACGAGGAAGAGGAAATAAAGAAGCCGTAGCCCAGGGCGCTGCAAACATTCTTTCGGGATTGCTATCGGGAATGGGTGGCTGTGCCATGATTGGACAAAGCTTGATCAATATATCTTCTGGAGCTCGTGCAAGACTTTCGGGGATTGTAGCAGCAATTATGCTACTTGTTTTTATCATGTTTGGCTCAACTCTAATAGAAAAATTACCGATGGCTGCACTTACGGGATTAATGATTATGGTCTCGATTGGAACATTCGAATGGGCGAGTTTTAGAACTTTTAATAGAATGCCTAAATCTGATGTTGTAGTCATGCTTGCAGTAACGCTCATCACCGTATTTCTTCACAATCTTGCATTGGCTGTGCTACTCGGAGTTATTATTGCAGCGCTTGTGTTTTCATGGGACAATGCGAAAAGAATTAGGGCTAGAAAGCACATTGACGAAAATGGTGCGAAGCACTACGAAATATATGGCCCTTTGTTCTTTGGTTCAATATCTGTTTTTAATGAGAAATTTGATATTCAAGGTGACCCAAAAGAGGTCATTATTGATTTTGCTGAAAGTCGTGTGGTTGACATGTCGGCGATTGAAGCTTTGAATAAGCTCACAGAACGCTATAAAAAAGCGGGAAAGAATATTCATTTGAAACATTTGAGTAGAGACTGCTCAAGGCTGCTTAAAAATGCAGAAAAAATAATAGACGTTAATGTTTTAGAAGACCCTACCTACAAGTTAGTCTCCGATGAACTATCATAGTCCGTCTTCACCTAAAAGGTAATTTTCATATCACAAGAAGGATTTTATAAAATATCCGTACATTTAAATCAATGACAGATATTGCGATTATAACTCCATAATAGCCGCCATAAATCTAAAAAACACATCAGAAAATGAAAAAATTATTTTTACTCTGTATCCTTTTTACTCAATTTTCAGTTCTCGCTCAGGCTCCAGAAGGGGTCAATTATCAGGCGGTAATAAGAGACAACGCAGGAGATTTAATAGCCAATTCTTTGATTGGATTGAAAATCACTCTTTTTCAAAATTCAATCAACGGAACTGCTGTTTTTGAAGAAAGCTTTGATGTTTCCACGAACGATTTTGGTTTGGTCAATGTCGTGATCGGCTCAGGTACATTTATTTCGGGAGATTTTTCTTTGATTGACTGGAGCAATGGTCCATATTTTATTGAGGTTTCAGCAGATGAAAATGGAGGTACAGACTATGAATTAATGGGGGCGCAGGAGTTGATGAGCGTTCCATATGCTTTGTACGCAAAAACCGCTGGAAATGGTCCGCAAGGTGAGCAGGGTATCCAGGGAGAAACTGGACCGCAAGGCGAGACCGGCCCTCAAGGAATTCAGGGTGAAGCAGGGGCTCAGGGGATTCAAGGAGAACAAGGAAACCAAGGAGAAACGGGACCGCAAGGAATTCAGGGAGAAACAGGGGCTCAAGGGCTTCAAGGAGAACAAGGAGAACAAGGGATCCAAGGAATCCAAGGAGAAACGGGACCGCAAGGGATACAAGGCGATACTGGTTCTCAAGGAGCACAGGGTGAGCAAGGAGCTCAAGGTATACAGGGAGAACAGGGATTGCAAGGCGAGCAAGGATTACAAGGGCTTCAGGGGATCCAGGGCATACCCGGTGTTGCAGGTAACAATGGTAACGATGGCGAAGCAGGTGAGGATGGTGCAGATGGACTTCTACCGAATGGAACAGCGGTTGGTAATACCACTTTTTGGGATGGTACCGAATGGGTCGTTGACGACAATAATATATTTAATACGGGAGGAAATGTTGGTATTGGCAATAATAACCCCACAGCAAAACTCCATCTATATGGCACGAGTAATAATGCTTCAGATATTATTTCAGAAACTGATGCAGGACGAGTCATAAAACATTGGTTCAAAAACGACCTCGCAAATTGGTCGATTGGACAAATTGGAACAACACAAGCGCCGAACAGCAGTTTTCATATTACAGAAGAGAGTGCAGGTGCAGCAAGGTTCGCTATATCTACAGGTGGGAATGTTGGTCTTGGAACTACTTCACCTGCTGCAAAACTTGAGGTTTCCGGTGGTGACATTGCAATTAGCTCACCGTTCAAATATAAAGTGAAAGATGCTGTCGATGGCGATAATTTTCTGATGTATGAGCCGACAATAGACGGATTACGTCTCAATGGATATGATGCGGTTTTCATTACCACAACAGATGGTACTAACGCAACCGCAGGGCAAGATTTGGTCGTTAGAAATGGACGTGTGGGTATTAACACAAATACACCATCTCAGGGTCTACTTCACGTAAATGGTTACTATTCTGATCCTTTCGGAAACTTTACCTACTATGCGACTGGACCAAATACAGGCACAGCAGCTGGTACAAATTTGAATACAAGCATTTTCGCCACTCACAGGGTAGTTGCGGGAGAGTTTAATGCAATTTCTGACGCAAGGATTAAAAATATTGAGGGGGTTTCAAATTCTGCTAAAGACCTTGAAACATTGAACAAAATAGAGGTAACAGATTATCACATGATAGATCCTTCGCATGGAGAAAAGCCAGTAAAGAAGGTTATTGCACAGCAGCTTGAAGAGGTCTACCCACAGGCCGTTTCAAAATCAACAAATTGCATTCCCGACATCTATACATTGGCTGACTGCAGCATAGGAAAGATTGCAATTGAAAATAACCTCAAAATTGGTGAGCGTATTCGTTTGATTTTTGAAAACAAGGAAGAAATTGCCACCGTTGTTTCTGCAAATACGAAAAGCATTCAAACGAACCTTGATTTATCGGGCGAAGTATTTGTTTACGGACGAGAGGTAGATGACTTTAGAACCGTCGATTATCAGGCCATCTCGATGCTCAATGTTTCTGCTACGCAAGCATTACTAGAAAGAATAGAGGCATTAGAAAAAGAGAACAAAGCACTCAAAGAAGTAAACGAAGACATGAATGCTTTAAAGGCAGAACTTGATGTACTCCAAAAGAATGTTTTGCTATTAATGAATGAGAAAAATACGGCTTCCAATTCCAAAGAAAAATAGGAAATCTGCTAACGCAGACGATCTAATGAATCCAAAAGCTTCTTGTCTTTTTTAATGCCCAATTGCGCTAAGAAACAAAAAGGAAATCCAGCAATTAAAAGTGCATAACCCAATCCAAGCTCACGCACATACTCACCTTCTTTAATGATACCTCCTCCTGCATAATAAAAAATAATAGAGGCCATTACAAATACAGCGTATAAGAAAGTGCAGCTTCTCACCCATTTTAATTGACGCTTCAAATTTTTATAGCTCATAAGGGTCATAAAAAGAAATAAGCACAATCCTATGACAGATAGGTAAATAGGAATGCTTTTAAACATGCTGGATGAGGCCTCTTTTAATGACTCTATACCGAAAACCGAGAAAGAAAAAGCTTCATCAAATTGAACAAAACGAAAAAACTCCAAACCCAAGCAGGTCGATCCCAAACAAATGATGGCCAGAAACAAATAAATAGTTTGAACGCGTTGAATCATACTTCTCTTTTATAATTGATTTGACTTTTGCCGAAGATATTGGTCTAATATTGTGATTGCTGCCATGGATTCTACAATTGGAATAGCTCTTGGAACGACACAAACATCATGTCGGCCTTTTCCCTCAACTGTAACCTTATCCCCCATTTTATTAATTGATTCTTGGTCTTTCATTATTGTTGCCACAGGTTTAAATGCAACACGACAGACAATCGGCATTCCATTTGAAATCCCACCTTGAATCCCACCAGAATTATTTGTTTTGGTCTTTCCTGAAGCATCGAAAAGATCATTGTGTTCGCTTCCTGGCATGGTAACACCCGAAAAACCAGAACCATATTCAAAACCTTTTACTGCATTAATGGAAAGCATCGCTTTTCCTAGCTCGGCATGAAGCTTGTCAAAAACAGGCTCGCCAAGACCAACCGGGACATTATTAATGATACACTGAATGATTCCTCCTAAAGTATCTCCCTCAAGCTTACGCGCTGAAATAAGCGTTTCCATCTTTGACGAAATTTCTTTGTCCGGACATCTGAGCAGTGATGCTTCAATTTGCTCCTTTTGGTAAAAATCAGATGAATCCAACGAAATAGTTCCGATCTGCGTTACATAAGTTGAGAATTCAATACCGATATTTTGGAGGACCTGTTTAGCAACTGCACCAGCAACAACACGACATACAGTTTCTCGCGCACTAGACCTACCTCCTCCTCTGTAATCTCGAATGCCATATTTTTTTTCATACGTAAAATCCGCATGAGATGGCCTGTAGTTGTCTTTGATGTGTGAATAATCCTTGGAATTTTGATCTTTATTCTGAATGGTAAATCCAATTGGTGTTCCTGTGGTTTTACCTTCAAATATCCCTGATAAAAAAATGACCTCATCGGCTTCTTTTCTTTCGGTCACATATTTATTCTGTCCGGGCTTCCGTCTATCCAGCTCGGCTTGAATTAAATCAATATCCAAGGCAATACCTGCAGGGCAGCCATCAATCATTCCTCCCATGGCTATTCCATGAGATTCACCAAATGTGCTTAATCTATAAATTGTTCCAAAA
>MDSY01006443.1_pt1 | contig 38353 bp, 39 predicted proteins | sample 811131 | NCBI WGS metagenome assembly MDSY01 (sample SAMN05326643, study PRJNA326480) | marine metagenome | isolation source: seawater | place: Atlantic Ocean: South West | collected 2010
ATAGTAGCCCATGAGCCTAATACAGGTTACGGCTACATAAGGAAGGGTGAATCTCAGGGTCCTGGGTTTGCTGTCGATGCGTTTGTCGAAAAACCCTCTATTGAAGTTGCAAAAGAGTACCTCGAATCAGGTGACTACTTCTGGAACAGTGGTATGTTTCTCTTTAAGGCTAGCCGTTACTTAGAGGAGCTTGAAAAGCACCGTCCAGATATTTATGAGGCTTCTCAGTTATCAATGAAAGACATTTCAAAAGATAATGATTTTTTGAGAGTGAATGAGGCAGTATTCAGTGCATGCCCAAGTGATTCTATTGACTATGCGGTGATGGAAAAAACCGATGATGCGGTTGTTGTTCCCATGGATGCCGGCTGGAGTGACATAGGGTCTTGGTCATCCTTGTGGGATATTAGCGACAAAGACGGCAAGGGCAATGCGACATACGGCGATGTAATGCTTCATGAATCACATAATTCCTATATAAGAACTGATGGAAAGTTAGTCGCTGTAATTGGTGTGGATGATCTAGTGATTGTATCGACCAAAGATGTATTGCTTGTGGCCCACAAGGATAGCGTTCAGGATGTAAAAGTCGTCGCTCAACAGCTAAAGGCCGAATCAAGACCTGAATGGGAGCATCACAGAGAAGTCTACCGACCATGGGGTAAATACGACTCGATTGATATTGGTAATCGATACCAGGTCAAGAGGATAACTGTGAAACCTGGCGCTAAGTTGAGTGTGCAAATGCATCACCATCGTGCAGAGCACTGGGTCGTTGTATCTGGTTCTGCAAAAGTTACTAATGGCGAAAAAACCTTTTTACTTTCCGAGAATGAATCTACATACATACCTGTTGGTGTTATTCATGCTCTAGAAAACCCGGGAAAAGTAGATCTAGAACTAATAGAGGTTCAATCTGGTTCATATCTTGGTGAGGATGATATTGTCAGATTTGATGACAGATATGGCCGAAGTTAAAAATTGTTGTTAAAGCTAAATTTGGAATAATGAGGAATTTATGAGTAAAGGAAAAGTCGCATTTCTTACTGGTATAACCGGGCAGGATGGTTCGTATCTGGCTGAATTATTGTTGGATAAGGGTTATCAGGTTCACGCGATAGTGCGACGAGCTTCACTCTTTACCACAGCGAGGATTGAGCATCTAATGGAACACAAAAATCTATACACTCATCATGGAGATTTGGCTGATTCAAGTAATCTTCATAGGTTAATCTCAGAAATAAAGCCAACCGAGATTTATAATCTAGGAGCGCAATCACATGTGGGTGTCTCGTTTGAGGTGCCAGAATATACAGCAGAGGTTACAGGGATAGGTACTGTCCGGATTCTTGATGCGATTAGAGACTCAAAAGTTGACTGCCGCTTTTATCAGGCGTCCACCTCAGAGCTTTTTGGTGGCCTACCTGGTACCGATCCGCAGAGTGAGACAACTCCTTTTTATCCAAAATCACCATATGGTGCCGCTAAGTTATATGCTTACTGGGTTACAGTAAATTATCGAGAGTCGTATGATATGTTTGCTTGCAATGGAATTCTCTTCAATCATGAATCTCCTCGCAGAGGGGAAACGTTCGTTACTAAGAAGATTACTAGGGCTGTAGCTAAAATTAAAGCAGGCCGTCAAGAGTTTCTTTCTCTAGGCAATATTGATGCTAAGAGAGATTGGGGTCATGCCAAGGATTATGTCGAGGCCATGTGGTTAATGCTCCAGCAAGAAACCCCAGATGACTATGTCATTGCAACAGGTAAAACTTACACCGTTCGCCATTTTGTAGAATTAGCCTTTGAAGAAGTTGGTCACAGCTTGATTTGGGAAGGTGAAGGTCTAAATGAAGTGGGCAAGGATTCCCTATCCGGCAAGATATTAGTCAAAATAGATCCAAGACACTTTAGGCCAGCTGAGGTTGAGTTATTGCATGGAAATCCTAATAAAGCGAAGGCGAATTTGGGATGGGAGGCAAAAACTTCACTGAAAGAGCTGGTGTCTGAAATGGTTAGGTATGATGTAGCAAATGATTCATATGGTGGGTCAGAAACAATTTAATATGATGTTTAAATACTTATAAAAAATGTAGAAAATCATGTGTCCATGAGTAAACTGATAATGAATTTAGAGACCTGTGAAGGGAATAGCGATCGTGAATTGTCATGACTGAGCCTGTCATCCGAGGTCTTTCTCACATGGCCATTGCCGTGACATCTTTTGCTAATATAGAGAAGTGGCTGAGTTTGTTTCCTGTTGAGAAAATCACAAAATATAGTTCCGAAGAGCAGAGAGTTAATGCTGTTGTAGTTCATCTGGAGGGCTTTGATATCGAGTTTTTGGAGCCGACCACGGAGTCTTCCTCTATTTCTGGTTTTTTAGAGAAAAACCCTAGGGGCGGGTTACATCATGTGTGCTTTTATGTAGACAATTTGGAATCCAGTTTGTCGAGGATTAAGAAGGAAGGTGTGCGAAGTATAACTCTCCGTAAGGCGCTAGGAGTAATTCACGATTCTCCGATAGCATTTTTGAATCCAAAAAACCTTTCAGGGGTCCTTGTCGAATTTGAGGAGCTGGGTAAAAACTAGTTCTAGTTAGTCTTGTTTTTTTGGTAAACTAGGTCTAATTTTATTGGTTTATGAATAAATCTGTATGTCATGGTCCACTTATGGTTAATTGTTATTATTGGGTCTTTTAATTACTTTAAATTGAGGTTTACATATGAAATTGTCAGAATTGATTGAGAAGGTTGAAGGCGCGCTTGAGTTAGACGCGGGTTCAGTGTCTATGGAGTCCTCCAGTGAGAATATTGAAGATTGGGACTCTTTGGGGCACATAACCATTTTAGGTATGCTAGATGACGCTACAGACGGTGCATCTGCTGATATTGTAGATCTTACTCAGGCTACCTCTATGGCAGAAATTGTTCAGATTATGGCTGATAATGGACTACTAGATCAGTGAGTTCTTTTGACCTTGTTGAGATAAAATCCTCTTTAGGCATCAGAGAAACTAGTCCTGCGTTGCTTTTTGACGACGATGATGGTCGAATCGCTGAGAAAACTGGTATTAATAAAATCCATAGATCTGATATTTCAGCTTACGAGTTAGGGATTCAGGCGGTTGGAAAATTGGAATGCCTTCCTGATATTCGTGATGATTTAAAGTATGTAATTTATGTCACGCAGTCTCCATCATATTTTCTGCCGAACCATGCCTCGCGATTGCAAAATGAGTGTGGTATTTCTCAGTCAACAATGTGCTTTGATATTAATCAAGGCTGTTCTGGGTTTGTGCAGGCTCTTGTGCTTATGAATTCGCTTCTCGGGGGTAGTCAAGGCCTTGGCCTGATCGTTTGCACAGATACATATTCTAAGCACCTTTCTGAGGAGGATCGCTCAACTCAGGTACTGTTTAGTGATGGGGCAACAGCCACGGTTGTTAAAGGTGGTGGTCGTTGGGAAGTCTTAGCGGCTAGCCATCTTACGGATGGTTCGGGGGCTGATATGCTCTCCAAAAATATAGATGCCAACACTAATCTGGTTATGAACGGCGCTGCTGTCTTTCAGTGGACGAGAAGAGAGCTAGGCAAGCAAATTAAAGCGCTGCTCGCGGATAATGAATTTGATATAGATCAAATTGATCGATTCTATCTACACCAGGCGAGTAAATTGGTGATAACCAATGTTTTAAAGAGCTTGTCAGTTGACAAAGAGCGCGCACCTACTTCCCTTCATATCACTGGAAATTTGGTCTCTTCGTCGATACCCTTTTTGCTTGAGCAAGATCTTCTTGGGTTTAATGCCTCGAAGCACCTCATTATGTCAGGTTTCGGTGTCGGGCTATCCAGTTCTTCGTGTCTACTCAGGAATACTTGCAATGATTAAGCCAGCCTTTGTTATCTACGGCGCTGGGTCGGATATAATCGCACCGATGTTTGATCATTTCGCAGACTCTGATTTCATCTGCTTGGTCAATAGGTCTAAGCCTGATCATTTGAAGGGCGTGATTCTGGAAACTGGATCCGATGATTTTGAAAGTGAATTTAAGTCTGCGCTGAGTGATTTTGCTAAAGATCGAGTGCTTGTATACTTAAATGCGGCTGTATACCAAAAGGATGAGCTATTTATCGCTCATTCAAAGGGCGATATTGAACAGATGGTTCGTGTAGGCATAACCCAAGCATTGATAGTTACACAAATTGTGTTGGGAGAAATGGTCAAAAGACGTAAAGGACGGGTAATTAATCTATCATCATTTAGAGCCCGTGCGCCTGCCAAGGGCGCTGCGGTTTATGCAGCAATTAAAAGCTTTGGGAATACCTTTTTTAGCGCGGTAGGCCTGGAATATGGGCGCTTTGATATCACCAGTAACTCTATAGCCATTGGTTTTGCTGAAAGTAAATTACTGGATCGCCTCGAAGCACAGAAACTCTCTGAGTTTAAGAAGAGTGTGGCAAAAAACAAGTTTCTGCCCCAAGAAGAGTTCTTAGGCGCAATAGAATATATTGTTAATTCAAAATATTTCAATGCTTCGGTTATTGATTTAAATGGTGGTTTGGGGTTATTGGAATGACTATGTCCATACGTAATTTGGGAGAGAAGTTGAAACCTGGGCAGTCTGAGTATGAAGTTCCTGAGACCATGCCTGCACGTGTAGTGACAAAGACTACTCTGGGATCTCTTGCTCTCACTCAGATGGATGTACCAGTGCCGAATATCGGCGCCGATGAAGCTTTGATTGCAGTTAAAGCGGCGGGCATTAATTTTAATACTATCTGGACTGCCTATGGCAAGCCTGTAAATACCTTCGACTTTCTTAAGCGACTAAGGCTTACGTCAAATCCTGCTGCAATTCATAATCTTGACTATCATATCCCTGGCAGTGACGCCTCTGGATTTATAGTGAAGTTGGGTACAGAGGATAGTAAGTGGAATGTGGGAGACTCTATCGTTGCCAATTGTAATTGGCATCGAAATGAAGATGTTGAGATTTATAACGATGCCATGATTTCGTCAGAACAAAAGATTTGGGGTTATGAAACCAATTACGGAAGCTTAGCTGCTTTTAGTGTGGTCAAATTACACCAACTTATGCCGAAGCCTAGCCATCTTGGTTGGGTAGAGTCAGCTTCTTATAGTTTGGTGTTGTGCACGGCTTATAGAATGCTGATGTCAGACAATGGTCTTCGCATCAAAGCTGGGGATAACGTGCTTATCTGGGGGGGTGCGGGAGGATTGGGTATGTCCGCGATTCAACTTTGTCAGATTGTCGGCGCGAATCCAATTGCCGTAGTGTCCGATGATACCAAAGGTAAATTTTTGTGCGACAAATTGGGCCTTAAAGATTATATAAATCGAAAGGCAGAGGGCCTGGAGTTTTGGAAAGATGGAGAACATAACCTTCTTGCTTGGCGCAAGTTGCAATCAATCCTTAAAAAGCGTTTTGGCGGTCCGGCCGATGTGGTATTTGAGCATCCGGGGAGAGATACCATGGCCGCATCTATTTATGCGTTGAGGAAAGGGGGCAAGATAGTTACTTGCGCGGCTACTAGTGGATACGATATTTCCTATGATCATCGTTATCTTTGGATGGACTCTAAATCGATTATCGGTTGCCATTTTGCCAACCCTTATGAGTCTAAAAAAGCTAATGATCTCGTAGTGTCTGGTCGGATAAACCCTTTCGTTTCATCTGTGTTCTCATTCGATAAAACTGATAATGCTCTTGAACAATTTGTCGAAAATGGTGGGTTCGGTAAGGTTGTAGTCACGGTCCTTGCTGATGATTTGGAGTCTGGAGTATCAAATCACAATCTTTTCGAGGTGAACGGTGAGTGAACATTTTTCAATAGACGAATTAAAGTCGTTGGGATTTTCTGAGGTAGGCGAGGGTGTTAAAGTCTCACGTTTGTGCACTATGTACAGTATTTCCGGCTCTATTGGTGCAGGAACAAGAATCGATGACTTCACTATTCTTAAGGGTAGCTTCAAGATTGGGCGAAAAGTACACATCTGTAGCCACTGTAGTTTAAGCGCTGTTGGTGGCGTGATCGAGATCGGTGATTTGGCTGGAATTGGTGTCAATAATATTTTTTATACTACGTCAGATGATATGCTTAAAACAGCGCTTTGTGGACCTCTTGTTGATCAAAAAAGTGTGGAGCATAAGACTGGGGCAATAAAAATTGGGCAAGGAGCAGCTCTAGGAGGCAGAGTGACAGTAATGCCTGGTGTTATAGCTGGAGATTTTTCTGCCTTTGGAGTCTCTGCTATTTTGACTGGCGAGTATAGGCAAGCCTCTGTCTACATGATAGTAAAAGGAAAGCTGAAAAGAATTGGGGCTCGGAACTACTCAGCATTGTTAGAGCTGGCGGCGAAAGAGTTTATTTAACTTAATAGCGGAATTAATATAAACGAGACTAGTAGGAATATCATGAGTGTTGTTACAGAGAAAAATATAACGGAATATAGAGATACTGGAGCCACTATATTAAGAGGGTTTTGGTTGGATTCAGAGGTAGATGCTATAGAAAGTGCTATAGCTGACGTTGCCATGAATCCGAGTCCAATGGTTGATATCTTTGAAAAAGATGATCAGGGGAATACTGTATTTTTCAATGACTTCAATAATTGGCGGAGAATTGCCTCTATCAAAGAGATCGCTCTAAATGAGAAAATGGGTAGGACATTTTGCAAGCTTACGGGATCTTCAGAGGCGTTCTTTTTCCATGACCATGTGATTTGCAAGAAAGCTGGAGCAGCGAAAAGGACTCCATGGCATATCGATAAATCTTACTTTATGGTCGATAGTCATTACACGGCTTCTTTTTGGATGCCCAATGTAGCTCTTTCCGCTGAACAGGCATTATCATTTGCTAAAGGTTCACATGCAGACAGAAAGTTACTTATGCCAAAAGGTTTTAAGAATAATAATTCTTTAGAATCTGAAGAGACTTTTCTTCCATTCGATGAGTCTGAAGTGGAATCAAATTTTGAGGTAGTTAGTTGGAGTATGGACCGAGGCGACGTTGCTGTGTTTGATTTCTATACGATTCATAGTGCGCCAAGTTGCGTACTCCCGTATGACCGAAGGGCTCTAAGTTTGCGGTTAATTGGCGATGGTTCAACGTTTGACGGTAGGGTTGAGAATCCAGCTCCTCCTTTTACCCAGATGGGGTACAAAGGGGAGCATGGAGATCCGATCAAAGAAGCTTGGTTTCCAAAATATAAATAATTACTGAAGTTTTGCTTATGGGCTTTGATGAGATACAAGATGATACGGTATTAGAATGGAATGTTACTGTGACATCTGCGTTGATTGATGATTTCGCTTCGGCAATTTCTGATTATAATCCTATACACATGTCGCATGCGGAGGCTATAAAAGCTGGGTTTAAGACTAGGTTACTTCATGGTGTAGGGTTAATGGGGCTTATATCATCGACAGTGGCGAATAAACTGCCGGGCGCTGGTTCGATCCTATTGAAAATAGATGCAACTTATCTGAACCCGGCATATCTTGGTAGTGAGTTAGTGTGTACCTTGAGTGTAGTCAAAAAATATAGGTCAAATAATACTATTCGATTTTCATATTTAATTCGTAATCATGACCTTGATAAGCTGGCATTTGGCAATGTAACTGTTATGGTTCCGAGCTCTAAAGTCTAGGTTTTTAAACGCATTAGGATTTTCGTCGCATTTATTTAGTATTTTCCGGCTCTATTATATTTATGCAAGTGAAGGTTTTTTATTCTGGATTAATTGTTATGGATAAGGCGTCAATCTAGCTTCGAAGCTAAGTTTAAAGTAAGTAAAAAGTATAGGATTGATTTTTAATGCAGATTTTATTTGGGGCACAAAAGTGAGCATAGATTTTATAGTTGAGTCCTCGGGCCAGATTTCAGGTCTAAAAATAATAAGCCCCTCGGCTTATGTGGAAAATAGAGGAGAAATTTGGACATCTTATAACACTACTCAAATAGCCGCTTTGCTGCCAGATAGTTTATCCTTTAAACATGACAAGTTCTCAATTTCTAAGCATAACGTGCTGAGAGGTATTCATGGTGACCATAAATCATGGAAGCTGGTGTCTTGTGTGGCAGGAGAAATACTTCAGGTTGTCGTAGATATGCGAGAGAATTCAAGCACCTATTTGCATCATCAAGCTTTTGAATTGGGCTCGCACAACCATCAAATGGTATTGATTCCACCGGGGCTGGGCAATGCGTTCTTTGTTAAGAGTGACTTTGCCACTTATCATTACAAATTAGCTTATCACGGCGATTATGCCGATGCTGATGAGCAATTTACGGTTTCGTGGGATGATCCGCGAATAAATATTGATTGGCCTTCGAATGATCCAATCCTTTCTGAGCGCGACGGGAGACTTTAAAATGCAAAAAATCGAACATAATGGAAAGATCATATCAATAATCTATCGCGACGACGACTGGGTTGAGGGGTTAAATTTTATAACGCCTGATGAACTATTTTGTCAAGCTGGATCTTGGTGGTATCAAAAAGGTAAAATTTTAGATCGTCATATTCACAATGATTTTCCAAGGGAAGCAACAAGAACACAGGAGTCGGTTTACGTTAAAAAAGGTTCAATGAAATGTACTGTGTATAGCGAGTCTAGAGAATACCTTGAAGACTTTATACTTTTTGAGGGTGATCTAGCAGTTTTCGCATATGGCGGCCACGGATTTGAGATACTGGAAGACAACACTAAGGTTATCGAATCTAAAAATGGACCATTTACAGATGTAAATACTGACAAGACTAAATTTTAGCTTCATAACGTTATAGATGTTTTGTGTTGCCCAAGAAAATTAGGTATGAGCATTAGTTTCAGCTAACCAGACTGCTGAAATATGTCAAATTGAGATAAGGAACCCGAAAGTGCTGATGCTCTTAATTAATGGCCTCACATATTTGTGCTTCTACTTTTCACAGTACGTTACGACATTTATTAAAACGGTTAGTGGAAAATGGGGGCTATTAAGTACTATTTTCAAATGTGCTATTTGAAGATAAGCCGTTCATTTTATCGAAAAGATGGAATTCTAAATTATCAGTGAGGTACTGTGGTGAATGAGCTGGACTTGATGTCGACCCTATCTATGAGTGGTGCTCCTGATGAAAGCATATTGGTCACAACAATCAATTTTATATTATGTGTGGCTATGTCGTTTGTAGTTCGATTGTTTTATATAAAGTACTCAGTTTCGTTAACTGGAAAGCATCATATTGGTGTAGTAATTCCAGTACTTTCTTGCATAGTGTTTTTGGTTATTATGGTTGTAAAGTCCTCTCTAGCTTTGTCATTGGGCTTAGTAGGTGCATTGTCAATAGTTCGGTTCAGAACACCGATCAAAGAACCCGAGGAGTTGGTCTACTTATTTTTGGCTATTGCTATTGGTTTAGGGTTTTCAGCTGGACACACATTTTTAACCACAGCAATAAGTTCAGCCATTTTAGTAATAATTTATTTTTGGCTGTCGAATAAAACAGTAGGTAAAAACGGCGAATATAACTTGGTAGTTAATTGGACAAACAGAGATGTACCTTTTAGTCAGATATCAGCTTCTATTGAAGATATGTCTGATCATGTTAAGTTAGTTCGACTGGATTATAGTCCTGCTGGAAATACTGCAGTGATGTTAGTTATCCCTAAAGAAGATGTTGATATTGATTTAGTTATTGAATCAGTCCGTTCATATGAAGATTCCGCTAACATATCGTTTTATGAGTCCAAAACTAATTGGTAATTTGAGTGCAGGATAAGCGTGAAATTACTGTGGTTCTCACCCCTCAATTGAGTATTGATTTATTTAAAGTGTTAGTGGTCATGCCTACTAGCCTTGAATTGTATGATAATTAAAACGAAACGGTCCAATATATGCGTGCTAATAATTATATTACTATTAATTGCATCCTATATCTCTCTGGATAGAAGAACTTTGGACGTTTCTATTCATGATGCGTTTGAGAATTATATGGCCTTAGAGCCTGGTTTTTCATCTATACGTAATCTATCGGACCCTGGCGGCGATATTGCGCATCAAAGTATATTTAAGAAAGGACGCTCACTGATATTTAGTGTTCTTAAGTCCTTTAGTCATAGGCCAAAAAATCCAGATGGTAATAAAGAAGAAGAGATTAGTATAATTATTAAATTTTCGAACTATGAGAAAATTTTAGATGATAGAGCGAATGCGATAAAACTAAATTATTTAAAAAATCCCGGCGAAGTAGCAGCTAAAATCAATTATCAGGGGAGGCAATATAGGGCAAAGGTACGGCTCAAAGGGGACTTGCCGGATCATTGGCTTGGGAGCATTAGACACAGCTTGCGAGTTAAGCTAAAGGATGGAGAGACAATTTTTGGTCTCAACAAATTTTCACTTCACAAGCCCTTTTCGCGCCAATACCCTTATGAGCAAGCTTTTCAATATTCATTGAGAAACGCTGGTAACCTTGCGTCAAATCATCGCTTTGCGCGAGTTAATGTCAATGGCAAAAACTGGGGCATAATGAATGTTGAGGAAAACATATCAAAGTTTTTTTTAGAGAAGCAGAGAGTAAAAGATTCTTTGGTATTTCGTTTTGCAGATGACAGGCGGTGGCTTGAATATGATCGAGTACTAGCAGATGCTTATCCGAACTACCGATATTCAGACTCAAAGTTAATAGCATCGGTATACGAGCATAAAAGATATTTTAAAGACGAACTTTCAAGATTAATTTACACCTATGTCCTAGAGAAGAGGCTTCAAAGAGAACATTCTAATCTATATGCTAAGGAACCACATTTAAGGGCGTTTTTGTCCAGTTTAGTATGGAACAACATGCATACTCTTCAAGACAATAATTCGCGTTACTATTTCAATCCATACAATTTGACGTTGGAACCTATTACAAGAGATCAGGGTGCATTTTCGAGTATCGCTACCGACGTTATGAGCACGCTACAAGCAATGGACCTATCTGAACCATATAAACAGGTTTTGTCTTCGTTAATCAATAGCGAGACTGGTATGGTCTTACTGGGTGATGGTATCAAGCATTTGGGAAAATTTAATGTCAATCTAAATCGATTCAATAGTTACTTTCCATTGGACGAATTTAAAAATACTGATTTGCTCACAAAAAATGCTGAGTTGATTATCGAAAACAAAAACTTAGTGTACGACTGGATCGAGAATTTTGAGGTTAAAAAAGCTTCTGGCTACGATTTCAGTAAGTTTCCCTCGGATCTTCAGGCAACTTACTTTGATGAGCATCTGCATGTCAGGCATTACGACGACGGCCGTTTGTTACTCTTCAATTTATTACCCGATGAAATTGAAATAAGTAAAATAGTTGTTGATGGTAATGAGATCTCGCTTGGAAAGATTACTGTTCCGGGTTTCACATATGGTAATTATGAGCCTCACATAGTGCAATCTGGATTGAAGGGCATATTCGACGGGAAAATAATTGTTCATTCATCTTACCAAAATACTTCTAGATCTATTCTGGCTTATCCAACTTTGCTCTCAGTAGGAATTTATAATCCCTTGATTGAGAGCACTGCCCATCAGCTCCCGTCTTTTATGATCAAGAGGGGCAAGGCATGGGAGGTAACGCAAGGCGAATGGTTAGTTGAAGGTCCATTAATAGTGGAGGGTGATTTATATATCAGTAAAGGTACTCATCTTAAGTTCGCCTCAGATTCATACTTGCTAGTAAAGGGCGCGTTAAGAGTATATGGATCTCCTTCATCCCCTGTTATTTTTGAAGGTTTAGTGGGGCAGTGGAAGGGGCTATATGTACTAGCGGGGAAAAGCTCTGATTCGGTAATAAATAGCACGATTTTCAAGAATACATCAGGCGTCAATGACGGCCTGCTAGAGCTGACGGGAGGAGTAAATTTCTACAAAGGTAGCGTGGAGATGAACGGTGTAAGTTTTGATGGATCAGCTGCTGAAGATGCGCTAAATATCGTCAATGCATCGATCACTATCGATAATCTATCAATACGAAATAGTGTCTCAGATGCTTTCGACTGTGATTTTTGCAGAGGGACTATTACCGAATCTTATTTTGATAAAATTGGAGGAGATGGACTCGACCTGTCAGGAAGTGCTGTCGATATAACAGGAACGGTATTTAAAAACATAACAGATAAAGCTTTGTCAGTTGGGGAGGCTAGCACAGTTAGAGTTGTAGACAGTGATATGAGTAACGTGGGTGTTGGAATTGCGTCTAAGGATGGAAGTTCCGCGTCGGTTAAAACTACTACAATAAGAAATTATGTATTGTATGCTGGCATGACATATTCCAAGAAAAAGCACTATAATCTTTCTTCGTCACTTGAATTTCTAAATTGTGTTGTTGAGGGAAATGATCCATTTCTAAGACAGGTTAATACTTTTTTAACAGTCGATGATGTCGAGATTATGGGGCGTGAGGTGAATGTTGAAACCTTATATTCCTCTGGCGTTATGGGAAAATGACTACTGACTTTCGGTATGAGATTAAGTTTGTTCTAAGCGAATTCGCTTTGGCTGGTTTTTTAAGCTGGATGTATATGAGCACTAGCTGTAGAAAGAAATATCCGAATAGAATGGTGAATAGTGTCTATTTTGATGATGTTAACTTTATGTCCGCAAGGGATAATCTCGCCGGTGCCCCTGAGAGAATGAAAACTCGGTTAAGATGGTATCAATATGGGGATAATTATCCGAATAGTACTCCAGTTTGGGAGAAAAAGTTTAAGCTAGGCCGTCTGGGGAAAAAAGAGACAGTTAAGCTCCATACTCTTGGTGACTCTTTTTACAATACCCCTTTTTTAGAAATAATAACTTTAATAAAGAGCGAGCTTACCGATAGTAATTCTTCTTGTCTTGATTATCTTGTACCGACTTTGAGCGTTTCTTATTTAAGGCATTACTATGAGAATGTTAGTGGGCTCCGAATAACGATTGATGAACACATCAAGTTTAAAAGTCCTCTATCAATGCATGAACCTCTTAATAAAAGGTGTGACATTCACTATGGGAGCAAAATTGTAGAACTGAAATTTGCACCTTCTTTAAAGGATTCGGTTAGTGAATTAATTCGTCCATTAAGGCTTACTCCAGTGCGGCATTCTAAGTATTTGATAGGCCTAGCGATGTCTGGACAGGCCCTTTATCTGTAATTTTGGGCTACTTTCCTTTAGTGATCCATTGATCCTCAATTGCTCACTCTATGAAACATTGCCGCACTTTGCCCATTGTCTTTAGTGGAATTGAAGTCGGCCCTATGAAAGCTGTTTGGCAGAGATTTCTGCCCTTTTTTAGGTGGGACTCGACTGTGATAAATTCAGATGCGGCTCTAACGTGGCCAAGAGTAGGAATGATTACTTTAAGGACAACACCAGATTAGAATTTTAGTCTGATTAAACTCAAAAAGACTGATAGCGAGATATAGTATGGATTTCATTATGCAAATGCGCCCTCTTTTCGGCGAAGAAGAGAAAAAAGCGATAACCGATTATATGGACGAAGGCGGTTTTATTACCGAATTTAAGAGGACTGAAATATTTGAAAAAATGATAGCAGAGTATACCGGAGCAAAGCATTGTGTTGTGGTGAACAATGGGACTGTTAGTTTAACTCTCTCCGCGCTTGCAGCGGGCGTCAAACAGGACGATGAGGTAATTATCCCAAACTATACCATGGTGGCAACACCAAATTCGGTCAAAATGTTTGGTGCTACACCTGTTTTTGTAGATGTAGAGCCAGGCACACTATGCCTTGATATTGAATTGGTGAGGAAGGCCATTACTTCCAAGACTAAAGCAATAATGCTAGTTTCTGCTAATGGACGATACCCTAAATCTGGAATTGCGGCATTTGAGTCATTGGCTAGCGAGCATGGAATAATACTGTTGGAAGACGCAGCTCAGGGCTTGGGGTCGTATTATCCAGATGGTAGGCATATTGGTCGAGCGGGACTGGTGGGTAGTTTTTCGTTCTCTGCTCCGAAAATTATCTCTACAGGCCAGGGAGGAGCATTAATAACTGACTGTGATGATACAGCATCTAAATTGCGCCGTTTAAAGGACTTTGGCCGGTCAGGTGGTGGTAATGATATCCATGAAACCATAGGATATAATTTTAAATTTACTGAATTACAAGCTTGTATTGGTATTGAGCAAATGAAAAAGCTTGGCGACAGGGTCGTCCGTAAAAAAGAAATATATAACTTGTATTCCGAATCACTAAAAGACGTGAAAGAAATAACATTATTCGATAACGATAATGACAATACCGCGCCTTGGTTTATCGATGCCACAGTAACTGATAGAGAAAATCTCCAATCACATCTTAAGGAAAAGAATATTGGAACCCGTGCAATGTATCCTCCTATCAACAAACAGAAAGCGTATGATTTGCCCGGAGATCATAAAGTTTCAGAGTTTATTGGTAATAGTGGGCTTTGGTTACCATCATCTGTTCAGTTAACCGATGAAGAAATCAGATATATATGCACTACTATCCAAGTGTTTTATAAAACATAACGGATTAGGTTTTGAAGTATTAATCGGTATAGATTTGACTCTATGTTCGTTACCAAAAAGAGAATTAAGGCGGCTCTCTCTTTTATAGCGATTATTAGTATTATGTCTTAGAAAAAGTTCTTAAATTATAATCACTGAATAGATGGAGAAAACCGTTTGGATAATATTGCTTTCGTGGTGACCTCATGTTTAAAGTATTCTGATTGCTGGCCTGTAATGATGCAGTCCATTAAAAAATATTGGCCTGCTATATATGAAAAAACATATATTTTGACAGAGTCGGTGGGAGATTTTCATGATGATTATAAGTTTATTGTTCTTCCCGAAGATCGTGCTTGGAGCGACAACCTAATTTATCTGTGTGAACAATTAAAGGGTAAGTACGATTACGTGTTTTTGGCTATGGAAGATGGACCTCTCATAGCCCCAATTGATAACAAAAAAGTCAATGAGTATTTCTCGACATTTATGGAAATGAATGGGTCATTCCTCACCCTTCTGAATGACCCTTATCCTTCAGGAGAAACTGTTAACGGTTTAACTAAAATTAGTCTGGACTCTGCATATCGACCGACGACGACTTGTGCGTTATGGCGCTTATCAAAACTCCAAGATTTGCTTGTAGGTGGAGAATCCGCATGGGATTTTGAGAAGGTCGGTGCTAACAGAAGCAGAAATGATGATAACTACTATTCATTCAAGAAAACGCAGATAAAGGTGTTTCATTTAGTTATAAAGGGAAAACTCTTTAGAAATGTGAGAAGAGGTTTAGCTCAGTTTGATCTTATTTATGATGGAGACCGAGAAGAACTTGGTCGGTTTGAATCGCTCAAAATGAATGCATACACCTTGGTTCACAGGACGATATTCAAATTAACACCTTACAAACTGCAAAAATATTTAGTGAGAAAATAAAATGTCTCGGTTGAAAAAGCTAGAGACCTTGTTTCTCCATTAATAAATTTCCCGAGTTCCCATTGGTAGTTTCAACTATGTGAGACGAAGATAATTGGGAATGTGATTCTGTTATGGTCTGTGATTATTATTTTTAAGTGAATAAAATTATGAAAAAAATATTAACTGTCTTTGGTACAAGGCCAGAAGCAATTAAAATGGCTCCGCTAGTAAAGCTATTAGAAGCGAATGAAAGCTTCGACTGTAGGACCTGCGTAACTGCTCAGCACCGCGGTATGTTAGATCAAGTTTTGGGATTATTTCAAATTACTCCAGATTATGATCTAGATCTCATGAAAGAAAATCAGACGCTAAATTCAATTACCAGTTCTATTTTATTGGATCTAAAGTCTGTATTAGAAGATTTCAAACCTAACCTGATCTTGGTTCATGGCGATACTGCGACGACCTTTGCAGCGACATTAGCTGCTTTCTATGAAAAGATTCCTGTTGGGCATGTGGAGGCTGGGTTAAGAACTGGTAATCTGCATTCTCCATGGCCGGAAGAAGCTAACAGAAAGTTAACTAGTGTGCTTGCGGACCTTCACTTTGCTCCAACGCCGTTAGCTGAGAAAAATCTGATAGCAGAGGGTGTAAATCCTGAAAGTATAGTTGTTACTGGGAATACGGTGATAGATGCATTATTTTGGGTAAACCAGGAAATACTATCAAACGAATTATTTCTTGGTGATTTAGATACTGAGTTTAAGTTTCTTTCGCCCGACCGGAAAATGATCTTAGTTACAGGGCACCGCCGTGAGAGTTTTGGCGATGGATTTGACAGGATATGTCAGGCGATTAGCGAAATTGCCCAAAACCATCCTGAAATTGATATCGTTTATGCTGTGCATATGAACCCTAATGTCCAGGACCCTGTGAATAGGCACTTGGGAGGATATAGCAACATTTATCTAATCCCACCACAGGATTACTTGCCCTTTGTATTTCTAATGAAAAAATCATGGATTATTTTAACTGACTCAGGGGGTATTCAGGAAGAGGCCCCATCTTTGGGTAAACCTGTATTAGTTATGCGTGAAACAACAGAGAGACCCGAAGCTGTTGACGTAGGAACAGTTTCATTGGTTGGAACCGATGTTGATAAAATAACATCGCAAGTTGAATTACTACTGACAGATCAGAATTATTTTAAACGCGTAAGCAGTTTAGAGAATCCCTATGGAGACGGTACTGCCTCAAAGCGTATAGTTGAATTCATAGGGAGTAATTTGTGAAAACTGTATGTCATGTTATCAGCGGCTATTTCAGGAATGACGCCAGAGTTTTTAAGAGACAGTGCTTATCCTTAAAGCAAGCTGGATATGAGGTATCAATACTAACCTGTGATGGAGAGCCTGATGAGCGGTTAGAAGGGGTCGATATCTTTGCATGTAAATATACCTGGTCACGAAAATTTACACTGCTCTTCGCAAAATATCAATTTTTGAAAAAGGCTTTGGAAATTAATGCAGACGTTTATCAACTACACTCCCCCGAGCTGCTCCCCTTAGGCGTAAAGTTAAAGAAACTAGGGAAAAAGGTTGTTTATGATGCCCATGAAGATATGGGTGCGCATATCTTAGAGAAGGAATGGCTACCTAAACCTATAAGAAAAGTAGTTTCTTTAGTAGTTACTAAATATATGAATTTTGCTTACCGCAGGATAGATGAAATTATTAGCCCTCACTCTCATGTGGTTGAAAAAGTGATTGCTTCGTTCGATAAAGGTGTGTTGGTAGCTAATTTTCCTTGGATTAAGCCACTAGACCAGGCTAAAGTTGTTCCAATCGCAGAGCGCGATTTGATCTTATGTTACGCAGGAACCGTTTATCCTTACAGTAACCAAGAAGCTACACTAACTGCTATCTCCTCCATGCCTGACAGCGTATACGAGGTGGCAGGACATATCGAAGATCGACACAAAAGTGCGTTACTTCAAATGCCAGGACATCATAAGTTAAAATTCTATGACCGACTTAATCAAGTCGATTTAAGGAAGTTATTCTTGAGATCTTTGATTGGTATTGTGATTTACGACTACAAGCTAAACTTGGGCTATAAATTGGGCTCATACGGCACAAATAAGCTTTTTGAGTACATGGAGGCAGGGCTACCGATTATATGCACTGACTATATTCTTTGGAAGGAAATAGTAGACGAATATAATTGTGGGGTATATGTCCAGCCCGGTGATGCTGAGGCTTTGTCATCAGCTATATCGCTTATTAATAATGATAGGTCACTTGCAACGCAGATGGGTATCAATTCACGCAAGGCGGCTGAAGAAAGATTCAATTGGGAAACTGAAAACAAAAAATATCTTTCGGTCTTCGAGTCACTCTGAGATGAGTGATCTTTACAAGAATATGCTGAGGTTAGCCTCTGGTTCTGCTCTCGCTCAGGTTATTCCTATTTTAGCATATCCTATTCTCACGAGGATATATGCCCCCGAAGCTTTTGGAACCTTTGCTACTATAATCTTATTTTCATCATTGATTGGGATTGTTGCAAGTGGTTCCTATGAGCATGCTATTTTAGTCACTAAATCCAAATTAGATGCTGCAAATTTGGTTGTTTTGACTTTGATCAGAAGCTCATTGGTGCTCTTCTTTTCTTTTGTCATCTTGTTTTTCATTAGAGAGAATATAGCTGAATTATTTAATGATCCAGAGCTGTTGACTGCATTAAATTATGTTCCCTTTTTAGCTATGGGAGGTATACTTTTTGCTTGCCACTCAGAGTGGCTCGTCAAATATAAGGGGTATGGCCTACTTTCTAGAAATAGAATTTTTCAAGGGCTATTTTTAGTTACCTCAAAGATACTATGCGGGATAAGTAACTTTTTTAATCAGGCACTCCTTGCAGGTGAAATGGCTGGCCGCTTGCTGACTTCAGTTTTATCTGTCTTCACAATTCTATTTGTCGATCATAATGCATTTCGTGGTGTTTCTGTTTCTGGAATAACAAATGCTAGATCCAGATTTTCTAGATTCCCAAAGGTTATGGTATTTGACCAACTCTTCAATATTTTCGTTGGATCAGTTCACGTTTTATTCATTGGGGCGGCTTTTGGACCTCAAGAGTTGGGTTATGTAACTCTTTTATTCTCTTCTTTGTACTTGCCGATTACTGTTATTAGTACGTCGATAAAGGATGTGTTTAGACAAAAAGCTAATATTGATTATGGAGATGTTGGTTCATGTAGACCCTTGTATTTAAGCCTCCTTAAAGTGATAAGCTTGTCTGCAGTCATTCCTTTTACTTTAGGCTTTTTTTTAGCACCCTCGCTTTTTCCGCTTGTTTTTGGGGAAGAATGGAGTCGGGTTGGCATTTATGCTCAAGTAATGATTCCAATGTATTATTTTAATTTTGTCTGTATGTCCTTGGGTGGTATTTTAATTTTTGCTGAAAAAATCAAGATCTCACTATATTGGCAAATCTTAAGTTTTATTACATCTGTCTTGGCTCTTTACATAGGCTGTTACGTGATCCATGATCTCTTTTTATGCTTAATTTTGTTGGCTGTAGTCAGAGCGTTAGCTTATATAGCTTACGGAATACTCTCGTATTATTTTTCGCTAAATCATTCAAGGCTACAGAGTTAACTTGGAGGAGAATATGTCTATTATCATATTAGACTATGGTTTGGGTAATGTGGGTTCAATATCGAATATGCTGAAGCACATTAACGTGCGTCATTCTATTGAGTCTACAGACAAATCAAAAATCTTTTCTGCAAAGGGCCTTATCCTTCCGGGAGTAGGTAACTTTTCACGTGCAATGAGTATCCTAGAGAGTAGTGGTGTTGGTGAGATAATTAGAGAAGCTGTGCTTGTAAAAAAGATCCCTATCCTTGGCATCTGTTTGGGTATGCAACTGATGTGCAAGCATAGTGAAGAGGGAAATATAGCCGGGTTGGGGTTAATTGATGCTGATGTAGTGAAATTTTCAAAAGATAGTTCCAATAAATTAAAAATTCCCCATATGGGTTGGTCTTATGTTGATATCGTAAAAGACACTATATTGACCTCAGGATTACTTAAAAATCCCCGCTACTATTTCGTTCACTCTTACTTTGTAAAGTGCAATGATAAAAGTGATATTTTAATGTCATGTAATCATGGAGATGATTTCACAGCTTGTTTTGTGAAGGAGAATATTATGGGATGTCAGTTCCATCCGGAAAAGAGCCATAAATTTGGTATAGATTTATTCCAAAATTTTGTCGATTGGTGTAGATAAACTATGCATAGAGTGATTCCAGTACTAAGTTTGATTACAGAAGATTTAGTAAAAACCACCAAATTCGAATCTCCTCATTATATTGGAGACCCCATTAATGCTCTGAAGATTTTCAATGCAAAGGAGGTTGATGAATTATTACTTCAGGACATTAGAGCTACTAAAGCCGGTCGATCTCCAAACTTTGAGTTGATTAGGGATATTGTATCAGAGGCGTTTATGCCTATAGCCTATGGTGGGGGAATTTCTAATACTGGGGAGATCGACCAATTGTTTAAAGTTGGTGTCGAAAAAATCATTCTAAATTCTGCAGCAGTTACTGACCCAAACTTAGTAAAATTGGCGTCTGATAACTATGGTGCTCAGAGTATAGTTGTAAGTTTAAACATAAAGAAGAATTTTTTCCGTCATGGTTATAAGGTAGTCTCAAATTCTGGGAAAAATAAATTCGAAGGTGGTTTGCCTGATACGCTACGTAAGCTCGAAGACTTGGGAGCGGGAGAAATCATTGTAAATTCTATCGAAAATGATGGATGTATGAGTGGTATAGACATCGAATTAATAAAGTTATGCTCTGATAAGTTGTCTATACCGTTGGTATATGTTGGTGGAGTTGGCAGTAAGGAAGATATAGTCAAGTCAAAGCAGGCCGGGGCGTCGGCTACTGGCGTGGGATCATTTTTTGTGTATAAAGGCCCACGTAAAGCTGTTTTAATAAGCTATTGCAATCCCACCGAATAATTTTTTGTAGCTAATTAACCATCCTCGATCAATTTTTTTATTTTAGGTTTTAAAATATGAGTAATTACCAAATTTGTAAGCGTTGTGTAATGGACACCTCAGCAACAGAAATCATCTTTTTTGATGATGGGAGATGTTCTTTTTGCAAAGACTTTGATGATAGGGTTTCTCTTGAAATCCATAACGATCTTCCAGACAGTTTTCTTGTTAAGTTTGCTGACCAAGTTAAGAGTTCGGGGTCCGGGCGTGAGTATGATTGTCTCATTGGAATAAGTGGAGGAGTTGATAGTTCCTATGTCGCATACTTGACTAAAAGTTTAGGTTTGCGTCCATTGGCAATTCATCTTGACAACGGATGGAATTCTGAACTGGCTACCGCAAATATTGAAAATCTGTGTGAAAAATTGGATATCGATCTAGAAACCACTGTTCTAGATTGGAAAGAGTTCAGGGATATCCAACGTAGCTTTCTTCAATCGTCGATATCTAATGTTGAAATTCCTACAGATCATGCCATTTGGGCGATTCTTGTTAAGACAGCGGCAAAACATGGTATCAAATATATCATCAGTGGAAGTAATGCTGCAAACGAATCTATTATGCCGAATTCCTGGTTATATGGATCTAAAGATGCAAAAATAATAAAATCTATACATAAGAAATTTGGTTCCCTCCCGATGAGAACTTTTCCCTACCTTACTATTTTTGATTATTTCGAGAAGCTATTCTTACGACGAATTAAGTGGATTCCGATTTTGAATTATATGAATTTTAACAAGGAACAGGCTAAAACGTTTTTAATGACAGAATATGATTGGAGAGACTATGGTGGTAAGCATTATGAGTCGATATTTACTCGTTTTTTTCATTCATATTACTTAGTAGAAAAATTTGGATATGACCTCCGGCGAGCCTATGTATCTGCTGAGATATGCTCCGGTCAGATCAGTCGAGAAGAGGCGATTAATCAATTGGAACGTCCTCCTGCTGATCCAGAGATGATTAAATCTGACATAGAGTATGTAAAAAAGAAGCTGAAACTTTCTGATGCGGATTTTAGTGAAATTTTGGCAAGAAAAAATTTAACGCATGATGCCTATGGTAACAACTCTAAGCTTTGGTCTTCTTTAAGCAAATATGTTCAGTATTTTAGAAAGACAATCACTGAAATTTAAGACTAATGCGTTAAGGATTGGGTGAATATTCTTGTTGAGTATGAAAAAACAGAGTTTTGTGAATGCAGCTCTTATAGTCTTCTATAAGTACCTAGTCGATCTTTCTTATATTGTGACTCAAGAACGATTTGAATATGCTGGGTTATTTAAATTATCTGAGTCTTTAGCATCAACATGGTTGTCTTGGTGCCTTTTGATACTTTTGCTACCAATGGGTATGGCGTCTTTTCACCGGAACACAATTTCTGCGCGTATCGTGTCTATATTATTTTTGGTGTCGGTTGTTCCCACGATTTCATTGATTGGATTTCGTCAGGACTACAGCAATGTTTACATCTTGTTGATTATGATTTATTGGATGATTTTTTTGTTAGCATGGAATTATCTTCCTAAGATAATCATCTATAATCGGAAGGATGATTCATCTCCATTAGGTATATATTTGATCACTAGCGTTTGTTCGCTTGCGGTGATTTACGTTTGGGCTCGATATTCGGGATTTCATATTCAAACGGACTTGCACGCGACGCTTTATGAGACAAGAGCTAACGCGAGAGAGTTTTCTATTGGTACTCTTATGTCTTATGTTTGGCTGTCAGCCGACAACATTCTGCCATTATGCGTTGTTTATTTTCTTTATAGAAAGCAATACCCTATTGCAATTATTATATCAATTATAGTTTTTTTAAATTTTTCGATTACAGCGACTAGACAAATTATAGCGTTATTAGCGCTGGGTGTTTTGGGCTATTATTTCTATGCCTTTATTTCAAAGGGAAAATTTTTACTATACGCTGTCATTATCATAATACTAATTACTTTATTGGAACCACTAATCTTCGGTACCTACTTTGTGAGTCTTATTCCTTACAGAATTTTCTTTATTCCCGGAGAACTTCATTATAGTCACTTTGATTTCTTTCAAACTAATTCGGTAGATTATTTTGCCCAAGGCCCCCTTCGGCATTTTGTCGACTCAGCATACGACAAACCCATCGCCTTTTTGATAGGTGAATTCTCAATTGGGGATATAAGTGCTAGAGCTAACAATGGTCTTTTCTCTGACGCCTATCAAAATCTTGGGTCTCTTGGTGTTTTTATTATGCCGATCTTAACAGTCTTGTACTTGAAGCTATTAGATGGCGCTACTCAAGGGCATGATACAAGGCTATTCGTCGTTATTTTTGCTTATGCTAGCTTTGTTCTTTTAGGAATTCCTTTGACAACCGCATTGATTTCATCAGGTTTAATTTTGTTGTTGGTTTTTCTCATTTGGCTTCCGCGGCCGGGACTAAAAAAAGCTTAACAATCGAGCTAATCAAATCTTCTATTTAATTTAGTTTAATTTAGTTTAATTTATTCACCTAAAAGGTAAAAAAATGGTTCAACAAAAAGTGTGTGTAATAGGTTTAGGATATATCGGGCTACCTACCGCTACGTTTATTGCCAATGCTGGCTACAAAGTCAGTGGAGTAGACATCAATAAAAGAGCTGTTGACGTTATAAATCAAGGTAGCATACACATAATAGAGCCGGGCTTAGAAGTGCTAGTTGCCAAAGCCGTAGCGACTGGAAATTTAGTAGCCTATAACGAAATCGAAAAAGCAGATATATATATTATCTGTGTTCCAACTCCTTTTAGAGACTCCGTCGATTCTATTGAGGCTGATATGAGCTATGTATTCCAAGCCGTCGATAATATAGCCAGTATTCTTAAGCCAGGTGATCTAATAATTTTGGAGTCTACCTCTCCTGTCGGTACCGTTGATTCTATTGAACATTATCTTGTTCAGAAAGGGTTCGAGTCTGATACTTTTGGAGTGGGATATTGCCCTGAACGTGTACTCCCAGGAAGGATAATAGATGAATTCATTAAAAATGATCGTATCATTGGTGGAAACAGCGAAGCTACTACTCGGGCGATTTGTCAATTTTATGAAACTTTTACAGAGTGTGCGATTCATCAGACTGGCGCCAAAACTGCTGAGATGTGCAAGCTAACAGAAAATAGTTTTCGTGACGTTAATATAGCTTTTGCCAATGAGCTCTCCGTTCTCTGCGACCTGGATGGGATCGACGTATGGGAATTAATTAAGCTTGCTAATCATCATCCAAGAGTCAATGTCCTAAGTCCCGGAACAGGAGTCGGAGGTCATTGTATTTCCGTAGACCCTTGGTTTATTGTAGCCAAACATCCTAATGATGCAAGGCTCATTAAAACTGCTAGACAAGTGAATGACGCTAAGCCTAATTGGGTTATTAAAAATATATTATCGCATGCTGGGTCTATGGAAAAGTCTCTCGGGCGTCCGCCCACCTTGGCTATATATGGGTTAGCGTTTAAACCAGATATTGATGATTTACGTGAATCACCTGCACTTGAAGTGGCAAGATTTTTGAATAATTCAAACTTTAATATCAAAGCAGTCGAGCCTAATATCACTGATCTAGAGGGGATCCAGCTAGTATCTTTTGATTGGGCGATACAAAATGCGGATGTGCATATTGTGCTGGTTGCTCACAAGGATTTTGTAACTAATAACAATTCTGATTTATTAAGAATGAATAATGCACTTGATTATTGTGGTTGTCTTGCCAGTTAGTTCTTAAAAGTGGTACGAGCATAATACTAGAGACAACGATAGCATCTATGTCAGGTCTCACTATGATCGCAGAAAGCACGTTGATCACTTATCAGATTTATTTATCGATGGGCTGTCTGATTTTTAGTTACGTTTATTAGGTGCATTATGTTCGGGAAGTTTAGTATTGATTTATTGGAAAAGGGAATACGGTAGTCATGAAAATAATAGTGACGGGTGGAGCTGGATTTATAGGTTCAGCGTTGGTAAGAAAGCTTATTGCGGAAACAAAACATGATGTTATAAATATTGATAGTCTGACCTATGCTGGAAATAGAGATTCTTTAATTGGTCTAGATGACAATCCTCGCTATTTCTTTGAGCATGTCGATATTACTGACCGAGTAAAGTTGGGCAAAGTATTTGAAATTCATGAGCCTGACGCTGTTATGCATCTTGCGGCAGAGAGTCATGTCGATAGGTCAATTAGCACTCCCGGAGATTTCATGCAAACTAATATTATTGGAACTTATAATTTACTCGAAACTTCCAGATCATATTTGAGTGGTCTAAAAGACTGCGGGAAAAGGGAGTCATTTAGATTTCATCATATTTCAACTGATGAGGTATTTGGAGACTTAGGTGCTGATAGGAGTCCGTTTACTGAAGAAACAAGTTATGATCCAAGCTCACCATATTCGGCAAGTAAGGCTAGCTCAGATCACTTAGTGAGGGCTTGGCATCGGACCTTTAAGTTGCCTGTGCTGATCAGTAATTGCTCAAATAATTATGGTCCTTATCAATTCCCAGAAAAATTAATTCCTTTAACTATAACCAAAGCACTTAAGGAGCAAAATATCCCAGTTTATGGTCAAGGAGATCAAATAAGAGACTGGCTATATGTAGAAGATCATGTCGACGCTCTCTACAATATTTTGAACAATGGACTGGTGGGTAGTACATATAATATTGGCGGTAACAATGAGATTAAGAATATTGATGTGGTCAAGTTAATATGTGGAATTCTTGGAGAACTGACTGGTCACCCTAAAGAAAAGTATCTCTCTTTAATTACTTATGTTGAAGATAGGCCCGGGCATGATAAAAGATATGCTATCGATTGCAGTAAAATCAAAAACGAGCTCCAATGGTCTCCTAGCGAGAGCTTTGCGTCTGGTCTTAGAAAAACTATCGAGTGGTATTTAGTTAATCAGCATTGGAGTGATCGTGTTCTCGATGGCAGCTATGCTAGTAATATAGGATTGAAGGAAAAATGAAAGGTATAATTTTAGCCGGAGGAAGTGGAACGAGGCTTTATCCAATTACCACAAGTATATCGAAGCATTTGTTGCCGATTTATGACAAACCGATGATCTATTATTCTCTCTCTGTATTAATGCTTGCAGATATTAGGGATGTTCTCATCATTACAACGCCGCAGCATCTGTCTCAATATCAAGACTTGTTAGGTTCGGGAAGTGATTTTGGGATTCACATATCTTATGTATCTCAAGAGAAGCCTAATGGGCTAGCTGAAGCATTTATATTGGGTGAAAATTTCATCGCTAATAGCAATGTATGTTTAGTGTTGGGTGATAATATCTTTTATGGGCAAGGTTTTAGTGCGATTTTGCAGTCTGCAGCATCGCGAAACCTTGGTGCAACAATATTCGGATATCAAGTTAAAGATCCAGAAAGGTTTGGTATAGCAGAAATCAATAGTGCTAACCAGGTGATTTCTGTAGAAGAAAAGCCGAGTTCACCAAAAAGCAATTTGGCGGTCACTGGGCTTTACTTTTATGATAGTGACGTAGTCAGTATTGCCAAATCTATTAAACCCTCCCTAAGAGGAGAACTAGAAATCACAAGCATAAACCAAGTTTACTTAGAAAGAGGTTCGCTCCATCTTGAAACTTTAGGGCGAGGTTTTGCTTGGTTGGATACAGGAACTTATGAATCTCTGCTAGAAGCCTCTAGCTTTGTTGCAACTGTAGAAAAAAGACAAGGTTTTAAAATCGCATGTCTTGAAGAGATAGCATACAACAAAGGTTGGATTGAAAAATCAACTCTTTTAAGCAAAGCCGAAAGTTTGATTAAAAGTCCGTATGGTACCTATTTGTTTTCGTTACTAAATTAATCGGACAGGGTTATGATTTCATCTAAAAGCGATGTTAGGAGCCAATTAATCGGTTCCAATACCAAGATATGGCAGTTCGTTGTTGTTCTTGAAAATGCAAAAATTGGTGCAGATGTCAATATTTGCTCCCATTGTTTTATTGAAAATGATGTGGTTGTTGGTGATAGAGTCACTATTAAGAACGGTAATCAATTGTGGGATGGTCTTGTTATAGAAGACGATGTTTTTATAGGTCCAAATGTAACCTTTACAAATGACAAATTTCCTAGAAGTAAAAAGAGTAAGCATAATTTGAGTAGAACACTAGTAAAAAAGGGAGCATCTATCGGCGGTGGGTCGGTTATCTTGCCTGGCATTATAATTGGCGAGAATGCAATGATTGGTGCCGGGAGCGTGGTCACTTCAGATGTTAAAAAAAATAGTTTAGTATTTGGGAATCCTGCAAGGCATATTAGAGACCTTGACTATGATTAAAGTGTCGGATTTAGATCAATGTTATCTCATAGACTTACCTAGGTTAGACGATGAAAGAGGATCCCTTAGTTTTATTGAGGGGTCTAATCATATCCCCTTTGACATAGCAAGAATTTATTATCTTTATGGAGTTCCTGACGCTAGTAAAAGAGGAAGTCACGCGCATAAGCAGTTGTCACAACTTATCTTTGCAGTGTCAGGGTCTTTTGATATCGTACTCGATGACGGTCAGACAAAAAAGCGAATTACCCTATCAACACCTGATCAGGGACTTTATGTGTGCCCTATGATTTGGCGAGATTTGGAAAACTTTTCCAAAGGAGCGGTTTGCATGGTTCTCGCATCGGATATCTACGATGCCAAGGACTATATAAGTGACTACAGAAATTACCTAACTGAAAAAAGTAAACAATAAAAGTCCGCTTTTTTATAAGCAGAATATTCGCTCGGTAATGCTGTTGCGGCGAGAACTCCTCAATTATTATATATTCAAAGAAGCTCTCGATAGATTGTATTGGAACTCGCTTTAGAGGTTAGCATGCTGCGAATTTTATTAGAATTAAGAGAGATCTATAAGCATAATTTTAAACGTAAATTCGAATGTCTATGCATCTATTCGAACGTGCTAATTATTAAATATATTTGATAGTCCAGCCTCTGTTATATTTCAGCCTCTGTTATTGAAGCTTAAAACGTTTATTGAGGAAGTCTTCTTTGGATAGAGGTAATTGGTCAAAATTGTATATAGTTCAGTATGCTAAATTTAGGCTAACGATGTTATTCTGCAAAAGGTGCGCCAAATGAAATTTTCAGAAGTCGCTCTACCCTCAAATAGGATGTTCGGACTTTTCTTCACACTAATATTATTAATGGTTGGTTGGTATTTTTTTGATTATCGCTTAGTTAGCAATATCTGTTTATCAATGGCTGTTTTATTTCTCGTAGTAACTATTTCCAAATCTGAGTTATTGCTTCCTCTTAATAAGGGTTGGATGATGTTGGGTTTTCTAATTAGTATTATAGTGAGTCCAATAGTGCTTGGAGTATTGTTTTATGGTTTGTTTGTGCCGACAGCTATCATGATGAGAATAGTTGGTCGAGATGAGTTAAGGCTTAAAATCAAGTTACGTAAATCGCACTGGAAGTATAAGCAATCGGTAGGTTCTCAAAAAGAATCATTTAGAAATCAATTTTAAAACTAGGTAAACCATGGGCTTCCTCAAAGAATTACTATTATTTCTGCGCGTAAGGAAAAAGTTATTTCTCGCTCCAATCATTGCTGTAATGTCAGTATTGGGTAGTCTTTTATTGTTGGCTCAAGGGTCCGTTGTTGCCCCCTTTATTTATACGTTGTTTTAAGGATTAAGGACGATGGAATGTATATTTTAGGTATCTCAGCCTTTTATCATGACAGTGCGGCGTGTTTGATTAAGGATGGCAAGATTGTTGCAGCGGTTCAAGAAGAGCGTTTTACGAGAAAGAAGCACGATGCGATTTTCCCTAATCGTTCTATTAAATATTGCTTAAAAGAGGCGAATATAGAGCCAAATCAATTAGATAGTATTGTGTTCTATGAGAAACCTTTTGTTAAGTTTGAGCGACTACTGGAAACGTACTTGGCCTTTGCTCCTAAAGGGTTTAAAAGTTTTTCGGCCGCAATGCCTCTCTGGATTAAAGATAAGCTTTTTCAAAAGTCTGCGCTATCCAAGGAATTAAAAAAAACGCTAGGTGGCGATATTGATTGGTCATCACGACTACTGTTTTCTGAGCATCATTTGTCTCATGCGGCAAGTGCATTTTATCCGTCTCCCTTTGAGACTGCTGCAGTACTTACGCTAGACGGCGTAGGTGAATGGACCACAACATCCGTTGCAATTGGTAAAGGACGAGAGCTGAACGTAATCAAAGAGATCCATTTTCCGCACTCTCTAGGCTTGTTATATTCTGCATTCACTTACTACGCTGGGTTTAAGGTGAATTCTGGAGAGTATAAATTAATGGGTTTAGCGCCTTATGGTGAACCTAAGTATGCGAATTTAATACTGGAAAAGCTTATCCATTGTGCAGCAGATGGCAGTTTTCAGCTCGATATGAGCTATTTTGACTATGCTACTGGTTTAGCGATGACTAATAACAAATTTAACGATTTGTTTGGTGGCCCTCCTCGCAGGTCAGAGGCCGAACTAACACAGCGAGATATGGATCTGGCAGCATCTGTGCAAAAGGTGACAGAAGAGGTTATTGTCCGGTTGGCAAAAAGTATTGCTCGAGAGACTGGTAAAAAAAACTTATGTCTCGCAGGTGGAGTTGCCCTCAATTGTGTCGCTAACGGAGTTTTATTGCGAAAGAAAATTTTTGACAATATCTGGGTTCAACCAGCTGCTGGTGATGCTGGTGGCGCGCTTGGGGCCGCTTTAGCGGCGTATCACCTACATCACTGTAAAAGTCGGTTAGTTTCTAGCCACCGAGATTCGATGTATGGTTCTTACTTGGGTCCTGAATTTAGCGATAGAGAAGTAGAAGATGAACTAATATCATGCGGCGCAAGATTTCATAAATTGAGTGAAGATCGGTTGATTGATAAAGTAGTAGCCGCACTTATAGAAGAAAAGGCTATTGGTTGGATGCAAGGGCGAATGGAGTTTGGTCCCCGTGCATTAGGTGCGCGAAGCATTATTGCGGACCCGCGTTCTCCCTCTATGCAGAAGCAACTTAATCTTAAGGTAAAATATAGAGAAAGTTTTCGTCCATTCGCGCCTAGTATTTTGTATGAGCACATGAGTGATTGGTTCGATCATGACGCAGCCAGTCCATATATGCTTTTTGTTGCAGATGTTAGGAAAGAAAAGCGGATTACTATGACTAAAACAGAAAGTAGATTATTTGGTATTGAAAAATTGAACATATCTCGTTCGCTTGCATCTGCAATTACGCACGTCGACTACTCTGCTCGCATCCAATCAGTGCATAGTGATACTAATTCTCGTTATCATAAAGTTATCTCTGAATTTTATAAAAAAACGGGGTGCCCAATGTTAGTCAATACCTCTTTTAATGTTCGAGGTGAACCGATAATTTGTTCGCCTACGGATGCATTTAAGTGCTTTATGGGTACCGACTTAGATATATTGGCAGTAGGCAATTATCTGCTTATCAAAAAAGAGCAAAGCAAAGAACTTGAGATAAGCTATGAAGGGCATTATGAACTTGATTAAGAGCGCCATTGTCGTTATTTTTTCATCCCTATTGGCTATTAAATCTATAGATGCATTTTGGGGGTACTTGTCAGGTAACCTTGTACTGTCAGACATTTCTTTGTCTAATCAACGTTCTATACAGTTAAGGGAGTATGATCCGAATCAAATAGTTAGCGTGTTAGCTGGCTCTGAATATTTTAAGAGGCCGTCATTGTTTGAGCCGCAGAAAATCAAGCTTAATATTGATCAGAACGGATTTATTTCGACGGGAAATGAAATCACTTATCCTGCGGATAGTGATGTGTTATCAATCTTATTCACGGGAGGAAGTACAACTGAGACTCTGTATATTCAGGAACTCAGCCGTTTTCCTAGTGTGGTGGAACGCCGCTTAGCTGATAAATTAGTGAGTAAGGTAAGGGTTATTAATGCAGGGGTTTCAGGTAACCACTCTATTCATTCGTTAATTAACTTGATAGGTAAAGGCATTGAGCTAGACCTTGATTATGCCGTTTGGATGCATAATATCAATGACATGGCTGTGCTCACTAAAACTGGTTCATACTGGTTAGCTCCCCTGTCTAGGTCAATAGTACAGTCTAAGAATTTTGATCGAAAACTGAGTCTGATGACGACATTTCGTGTACTAAAAAATTTCTTTATGCCTAATCTTTACGTGTATTTAAAGCCTAGATTATTCCCTTCGGTAGGGCCGCTGGCTGACGAGTTTGAGCGGGTAGGTAGTCCCTGGAATCAGATCAATAAAGGTGAATTAGCACAGCAGTTTAAGAGTTCAACTACTTCCTTCGTGGTGCTTTGTCGAACATGGGGGATAGAGCCAATTTTAATGACGCAGTTCAATCGTATCGATAGAAATGATTCTGCATTTCAGTTTTGGTATGAAAATATAAAAGATCGTGGTCTTTCACAAACTGAGTTCATAGAACTATATGATCAGTTTAATGAGATTATTCGTCAGGTAGCGGTGGAAAATAATGTTTTTCTCATAGATTTGGCCGTATTAGTTCCTTCAACATCTAGATATATATATGATGTCGTTCACTTAAATGAAGAAGGGAGCTTGTTAGTTGGAGACCTATTTGCCAAAGAGTTTTTAAAGCAATTTTAAACGTAGTGATAACTCAATTTCTATTGATATAAATTAAGAAGAACAATTTGAAAACTCGTAAAACAGCTGTGTCAGAGGTTCTATTACCCACAGTTTTTATTGTCATGCCTCTAACGATTTTTTCCTAGAGAAAATAAATATGCAGTGTCTTGAGGCATAGTATGCAATATTCCTTTCATCTCATTTATCAAGTTCTTGTGTAATATGATTTGAAGAGATTTTATGAAGAAGCGGTTTATGCGGTTCTAGTATTAGATATCTATGATGCTACAGACCATGTAAACCTTTAAAGTAACTATTCAACTGAAAAATAACAAACCATGAAAGTACCCTTTTTAGATTTAAAAGCCTCATTTAATGAAATACAGCATGAATTGGAGGGTGCTGTACTTAGGAGCATTCGCTCAGGACAATATGTGGGTGGACATAGCCTTGAGTCATTCGAAGGCGCTTTTAAGGACTTTGTTGATAGTGATTATTGCATTGGAGTGGCTAATGGATTGGATGCGTTAGTTTTGTCCTTAAAGGTATTGGGAGTTGAGCACGGTGATGAAGTAATTGTTCCATCAAATACTTTCATAGCCACTTGGCTTGCCGTTACTCAATGTGGCGCGATTCCAGTACCTATTGAGCCTAACCCTGATACTTACAACATAGATGTCAAATTAATAGAAGCTAAAATCACTGACAGAACTAAAGTCATAATCCCTGTGCATCTCTATGGCCAGCCGGCTGATTTAGATGAAATATTAAAATTAGCAAAGTCATACAATCTCTACGTTGTTGAGGACGCAGCTCAAGCTCATGGTGCGAGTTACAAGGGCCGTAAAATAGGTAGTCATGGTGATCTCGTAACGTGGAGCTTTTATCCTGGGAAAAATCTTGGAGCATTGGGTGATGGAGGCGCCATTACGACTAATAATGAAGAGCTAGCCGAGAAATTGAGGCTCGTTCGGAACTACGGATCGCAGGAGCGCTATGTCCATAGTGTAGTGGGTTCAAATAGTCGGTTAGACCCGGTTCAGGCGGCAGTTTTGAGTGTGAAGTTGAAACACTTGACTGATTGGAATAAGAGAAGAATCCGAATAGCGTCAATTTATAATAAGGAGTTTAAAGATTTACCGATTATTCTTCCTTCAGTGCGGACTTATAACAATGCAGTCTGGCATCTTTATTGTGTGCGAACTAAAAATAGGGATGAGTTCCGGGAAAAGCTTTCTTTATTGGGCATTCAAACGCTGATCCACTATCCGATACCACCGCATTTACAAGACGCCTATCGGTTTTTAAATTTAGGTAAAAAATCTTTTCCTCTCGCGGAGTCTTTTGCATCCGAGCTTATTAGTCTTCCAATTGGTCCATCTTTGACTCAATTACAGGTCGCCCATGTAGTGGAGGGCGTTAAATCGCTGTTTTGCTAGTTATCTTTAGGATTTGTTATATGAATGCTATTTTTTTAAAAAAATCTATCGGAGCCTATAGAGCATATTACTTCGAACATAAATTACCGCGGAAATAGCAAAATGGACGCAAAGAAAATTTGGTTGGTAAACCAATATGCAATGCCGCCAATACATGAGCGCAGGTTTCAGACGCTTAAGAGGGCACAATATTTATCTGAGCTTGGCCATCACGTAACTATTATCTCTGGAAGCTTTTTGCATAATACTGATATAAATTTGATAACTAACGGTGACCGATATATCGAAGAAGAATATAACGGCATGCGGTTTATACATATTAAGACAAATAGTTACAGCACCAACGGCTTTAGAAGGGTCTTGAATCATTTGGTATTTCCGGTTCGTTTTTTTAGTCTATTTAGAAAATTTGAAAAACCAGATATCATTTGCCATCTGGCGACTGTACCTTTTGGGAACATAATATATTTTATAGCGAAGCGCTTAAAGGCGAAATTTATTGTTGATGTAGTTGATTTGTGGCCTGAGTCCTTTGTTACAATGGGAGTTGTGTCTAAGGAAAATCCTTTATTAAAATTGGCTTATTGGGGCGAGAGATGGTTGTATGAGAGGTCCGACAAATTAGTTTTTTCTATGGAAGGTGGTAAAGATTATATTAAAGAGAAAGGATGGGATTTGGATTCTGGAGGTTCTATAGATTTGAACGACGTTCACTATATCAATAATGGAGTTGATATTGAGGAATTTGACAGGTTTAAAGGTATGTTTTCGCTGCAGGATGCAGACCTTGAAAATGATCAAAATTTCAATGTTGTCTACATAGGCTCCATCCGCTTAGCAAATAATATAAAAAAGTTGGTGGAAGCAGCTGAAGTTTTAAGAGATGTACGTCACGTTAAGTTTTTGATATATGGGGACGGGGAGGATCGTGAACCTCTAGAGAAATACTGTAAGGAAAAAGGACTCGAGAATATTATATTCAAGCAGCGGTGGGTAGAGTCAAAGTATGTCCCTTATATTTTATCCAGAAGTTCCCTAAACATCCTTAATTATTTCCCGAATCCTATTTTTCGTTTTGGTGGTAGTCAGAGTAAATCATTTCAATACATGGCGAGCGGCAAGCCGATACTTTGTAATCTGACTATGGGATATTGCCCCATAACTAAACACAATGCTGGTATTGCTAGAGAGTTTAATGACGCTTTTGAATATGCAGAAGCAATATTACATTTTGTCAATCTTAGTGCGCCCAATTATGAAGAGCTTTGCAGGAATTCAAGGAAATTGGCTAATAATTATGACTACAGGTATTTAACTGGTATCTTTAATTCAATACTATAGTCGTTGCGAACGGATTTTATGTGACACTTTACCCTAGGCTACATGCACAAGTGTGTCATTGGTTTTGATCTAGGGACATGATCCGTTAACTAAAAAACCCTAGATATATGTCTGATTAATTTTGAGACTTTACTTTTAGTACTCCCCGGTTCGGATAAATTTCAGAGGTTCGCCGGATAAGCTTTGTGGTTAAGTTTGCCACTGAAGTAACCTTTGAATAACTATCTTACGGCTGCTTTTGCTCTAGAAGATAGATGTCGATTAGATTAAATATAAGTGCTTAATAGCAGTAACAGAGGACCAATTATGACTAACGCCGTTTTACGAGTTAGAACATCCATGGAGAGTGATGTCGATCAAATATTATCGGTTCATAGGGAGGCATTTTCAGGCTTTTATCTTGATAAGATGGGGCCCGCGTTTCTTAGAGTATATTATGAATGTGCGTTAGCTAATCTAGGAACTATTAGTTTGGTGGCTGTCCAGGAATCAGGTGTTGTCGAGGGATTCGTGGTCGGTTTTAAATCCCCTAAGTTGTTTTATACTGAATTTAGATCCGTCAAAAGTCGATTGTTTTTTCCTATAATTCGTGCAATTCTCCGCCGGCCATCGCTTTTAATACCTAGTTTACTTAATGTTTTTAAAGTCAATAAAGACTCAATTAATGCTAATGATGAAACGTATACAGAGCTTGTTTCAATCGGAGTTACAGGTAATGCTAAGGGTATTGGTAGTGAGCTGTTACGAAAATTCATTGATTCCGCCTGGTTGTCAGGTGCTAACGAAATTCGTTTGACGACTAACAGAGATGATAACGATGGTGTGAACCAATTCTACCTTAAGCATGGTTTTCATAAAATGGGTATAGAATATCGTAATAAACGTGCGCTAAATAAGTATTCTTTAGAAAGATCAGATGTAGTCTTTGAGGAGAAGATATGAACTGGGATATACAGCTTTTTAAGCTAAATTTTGATGAGAAAGAACCTGCGGCAGTCTCTGCTGTTGTCAATGATGGCTGGTTGTCGATGGGCGAAAAGATTGTAGAGTTTGAGAACTCTTTTGCCGACCTCTTGGGGCAGGGTGTTTTCTGCAGTGGCGTGACTAATTGTACCGCCGCGCTTCATTTGGCCCTACTCGCGTTGGGTGTCAAGAGAGACGATGAGGTTATCATTCCAGCGCTGACGTTCGTGGCTGATGCAAATGTAGTCAATATTGTTGGGGCCATACCGGTAATTGCTGATTGTACATCCATTGATGATTGGAACATGTCGGTTGAAAGTATAGGCGCTAAGATCACTGAGCGCACCAAAGCTGTTATCGTTGTGCACTATGCGGGTTATCCATGTAAAGACATCGGAGAAATAGCCGAGTTATGTAAAGAGAGGGGTATAGGTTTAATTGAGGATGTTGCTCACGCACCAGGGGCCTCATTTGATGGAAAAGTTTGTGGTACTTGGGGTGATATTGGTTGTTTCTCGTTCTTTAGTAATAAGAACCTTTCCATCGGAGAGGGCGGGATGGTCTCGACGTGTAGTGAGGATTTGAGTAAAAAGATTCGATATTTACGTTCACATGGTATGACATCTTTAACCTTGGATCGTCATAGAGGCAGGTCTATAACCTACGATGTCGCTCACCCGGGTCTTAACTATCGTATGGATGAAATGCGTGCTGCTCTAGGCTCAGTACAGTTAGATAAGTTGTTAAAAGGTAACCGTAACCGTAAGGAGTTAACCGAACGCTACCGAGCTAATCTGAAAAATTCGTCTGTAGAGATGCCATTCTCAGACCAACCGATTGGATCTTTGTCTGCGTATCATATTTTGCCTGTTCTTTTACCTGCTCATATTGACCGTGTCGCTGTGATAAATACTCTCAAAGAAAAACGTATTCAGTCGAGCATTCATTACCCACCATTTTGGAATTTCACTGCCTACGAAGGGCAGTTTTCACCTAAGCAGGCACCAATAGTCGCACAAATATGTGAAAGGCAGTTGACGCTTCCTTTATTTCCAACAATGACGAAGGGCGAGGTAGATCAGGTGACAGCAGTTTTATTGCAGGCAGTTGTGTGAGGTTTTCCATTTCATGATATATCAGTCTTGATGTTTACAGATGTTATTTTTAGGTTAAGCCGCTGATTTAAATAGACAAATATAGATTTTTCGTGCCATTTATGGGCTTTTTTTATGTGGGGATTTTTATGCAACGCTTTTTTGATTTATTGTTCTCATCCGTAGCAATTATTTTTTTGTTACCCCTTCTTATTCCAGTCATGGTAATACTTAGGCTTACCGGGGAAGGAGAAGTGTTCTTTCGTCAGGCACGTGTTGGTAAAGGTAAGGTTAGTTTCAGTTTGCTCAAATTTGCTACTATGTTGAAGAATAGCGAGCAGATAGGTGCCGGCACCGTCACGCTCAAAGATGATTTTCGGGTGTTGCCTGTTGGCGCATTTTTGCGCAAAACAAAACTCAATGAGCTGCCACAATTGTTTAATATTCTGTTAGGAGATATGAGTGTCATTGGGCCCAGGCCTCTGCATAACAAGCAGTTTTCATTTTATTCGGATGAGGATCAGATGATTATTTCCTCGACAATGCCTGGTTTGTCTGGTGTTGGCTCTATTGTTTTTAGAGACGAAGAAAAAATACTGCAAAGTAGCAGTGACCCTGACAAAACCTATCGCGACAAGATCACCCCAGAAAAAGCGAAATTAGAAAAGTGGTATGTTGAACATAAGTCGTTACTACTTTACTTTAGGCTAATTCTGTTGACCGCCATCGCAATTGTTTTTTCGAGTGTTGATATGAAAAAATACTTTAAAGATCTTTGATTACTTTGCATAATTTTGATTCATAAAGGAGACTGAAATAACTTGGATATTATTAACTATTGGGATGATATCGATGTAAGGCTTGAGAAGCTGGTTAAAGAAGGTTCTGTCAAATTACCGCCATTGACTTTTTTTAATCTTAGTGCTGTTGCCAAAACTATTAGTGACGACATGAATGGGAAAACATTTTCTGAGTTGTGCCCGAGTCATGAGGCTTTTTTACAAGAGCTTAATTTGGAAGAGTACTTGACGCCGAAGCTGTATGAGATTGCCCATAATTTATTGGGGTATAAGGGTGAGTTAGCAAATCAATATCATATCGCTCGTCGTGTTGAACCGGGTAATTCAAAGGAGCTATACAGGGCTCACTTTGATTCTCATTTGTTTACTTTAGTGTTGCCTTTAAAAATACCTCTGGTCCAGAAAGGTGGATCGGTTGGTGATCTAATTTATTTTCCAAATGCGCGAAGAAGGCCAAAAAATGAGGTAAGTAACTTTTTGGGCAAAGTCTATTATAAGAAATATGCTTCAAAGGAGGGTTTAGATGATTTTGCTAACAAACATACTAAATTAACTGATGATTTCCAAGACTACTCTCCTTTGTTATTTATGGGTAATACTACGTTGCATACTAACAAAGGCGTATCCATTGATTGCTCGAGTTATCGGCTGACTTTACTAGCTCATTTTTTTGATCCTAGCCCAAAATATGGAGTAGGTGGCCTCGCTAGGTTACTACGAGCTCGTTAAGGGGGTTTTTCACAGCTTTTTTTCTAGATGGTTAGTGCCGATTGATCACTTAACTATTTTTTCCGATGAGGTTACAAAAATGGTTAGATTCTTTGATATTGTTTTTTCTGGATTAGCATTAATAGTTTTGTCACCTCTATTAATAATAATTACCTTAGTTCTGAAGTTGTCAGGTGAGAGTGAGATTTTCTTCTTACAGGATCGAGTCGGTAAAAATAGAAATTTATTTAAGGTATTTAAATTTGCCACCATGCTAAAAGATAGTCCACATATTGCAACTGACACAGTCACAATTAAAAACGACCCTAGAGTTTTACCGACTGGTAAGTTTTTGAGGAAAACAAAAATTAACGAATTACCGCAGTTACTCAATGTATTTATTGGACATATGAGTTTGGTCGGTCCAAGGCCGCAGGCTCCGAGATGTTTTGATGCTTTCCCCATTGAATCACAGGATATTATTGTACAGATCAAACCTGGTCTTTCTGGCATTGGGCCAATAGTGTTTCGTGGTGAAGAGGATATTCTTGAAGGTCATAGTGGTACGCGAGACTTCTATGACAACGTAATTGGACCATACAAAGGAAAAGTCGAAGCCTGGTATGTAGAAAAACAAGGCCTCATTGCATACTTTACTTTGATATTGCTTACTGTTTGGGTTGTTTTGTTCCCCAAGTCAGATTTGGTTTGGAGGTTATTTAAAGATTTGCCTTCCCCTCCCGATATCTTAAAGAAAGACTTAAACTTCCCTGATTAGTGCTCAAAGTATCTAAATAGTCCAGTTTCTGAGATACGTCATGGCGGTAGAGTCAGTTTG
>MDSY01008350.1_pt1 | contig 38278 bp, 31 predicted proteins | sample 811131 | NCBI WGS metagenome assembly MDSY01 (sample SAMN05326643, study PRJNA326480) | marine metagenome | isolation source: seawater | place: Atlantic Ocean: South West | collected 2010
AATATTATATAAATTTGAATATTGTAAAGCGTCTGTTTCTGCATCCAGAAGAACATCATTTCCAAAAGCAGATTGTGCTTCTGAATCAGTCAAACCCACAGAGAATGTTTCGTCTGCCTGTGTATCGATTATAGTCCAACTACTATTATCATTTGAACCTTGTATTGTCCAATCTCTTGGTGCAGTTGTCTCTCTGAAAAAAGTCGCGGAGGCTGGTTCGCCGCCGCCGCCGATGCGCTTTCCAGCTAAAGGCCAAATACGATATGCAGTAATAGTGACATTTTCATTCAATTCAAATCCCACCCAGTTATCACCACTTGTTACATCTCTGCCCCAGAAGCCCAGTGAACTTAAGTATCCTATCATACTTCCATTGTGTATGTTTTCTTTAGCTGCAGCACCACCATTGCCTAGCCAATTAACAACATTTGAAAATCCCGCAGAACCACCTACAATAGGTTCGGGCGGCAAGCCCTCACCAATATCAACGCCATTTTCATTAAGTCCAACAAGTCTATTATAAACAACTATAGCTTGTAGATCACCCAAATCATAAGTGCTATTTAAATCTATATATAAACCAACATTACCCCCGAAAAGTCTCTCAATATTACCTATAGTTGTAACCGCAAAATCATATATTGCTACTTCACCAATTGTTCCATTGAAAGGTTGTAGAACTTCCGTTGTTGATGACGGCCACGCACCTATCATAAGTCCATAGGCAGCCCCTGTATCCAGTGATTCTGGATTACTATCCATTACCCACTGGCCAGTACTTGAATTCTTCAAGAATAAGTAAATATTCGTACCATCCCAACTAACCGCAGCAGTAGTTTCTACTCCCGCGGATATAGTACCTATATTTGAATCGAGCCAATGATCCCCATGGCTGTTACCCCAGAAACCAAGAGCATACACACCAGAAGCTGCACTAGTGCCAGATCTGTGGCTAGATACTCTCAAGACAAATTGTTTATTGGGTGATACTGTTCCGTAACCAACTATTACATGGTGGAGATTCACTGCGGTAGCATTTATATTGAAAGTGGCTATAATTGTACGAGGTGCTGTTCCCGTTAATCCTGAAATATCATATGTAGAACTCAAATCAATTGCATTCGATTCTGTTCTGAGAACGGACTGCGTGTGCGAAGTTGTAGTATTGATAAAAGTAGTTCCAGTTGCATCATATGACAAAAATGAATTATAACTATGACCGCCTAAAGTAATATCAGGAGTTGTTATACTGTCATTATTTGTATAATATGCCCAATAGGTGGTGTCGCCGTTCGTCCATGTTGGTACATCTTGACTTGTATATTCATCAATCCCAGAATCTCCTGCTCTAAATTCCGCTGGAGACGCCCCATTATTTACTGATGCTACGTTTTGATTATTTACCCATAGTTGTATTTCACGTATATTCAATTGGGATACATTATTTCCCTTAAGTAATAAATATCTAAAACGTCCGCTTGTTCTTACAGCATCAAGACGATGTGTAATTCGAATTTTAGTATTTGCTACATCACCCCCATTATCAGAAATAGTAATACCAATTGCAGCAAGGGCAAGTCTTGCTGCAGTACCATAAATACCTGTTGATGAATTACCAAAATCAATAGCTCCTGTTGAAGATGAAAAATTTTGTGTTACCCATGTAGTCAAAATTGTATCATAATTTGATTTTGAAAAGCTAACATTTGTTGCAAAGTCTGTCCAAATTGTACAATTTTCCACATTGAAATTAGAAATATCTTGGTCAAAATTAACAGCATTTTTAAACATTCCGTTCATCTGAATAACTGATGATGTATTCCAGTTAGTTAATGGACTATTAAAATTTGTAGCAGCATTAAAAGTATCAGTCATATTTGTAACACCAGATACGTTCCAATTACCAATGGGTTGGTTAAATGTTATTGCATCTTGGAATGTAGCATTCATATTTTGTAAATTGGTCGTTGTCCAAGTACCAATATTTTGATTGAATATTGTTGCTCCTTTAAATGTTTGAGACATATTTGTAACATTTGATACATTCCAGCTACTAATATCTTGATTGAATGCAGTGGCACCATGAAACATTTCGGACATATCTGTTACATTTGATGTATTCCATGTAGTAATATTATCGTTAAAGTTACTTTTATTTTTGAACAAACTATTCATAGATGTTATTCCTGCTACGTCCCACCCACTAATTATACCATATGCTAACATTGCGGCAGCATTATTCGTTACCCATAAATCAACGGCAGTTTGTAATTCAGCAAGAGTAACAAATATATTCTGAGGTTCTGGTTCTGGCTCTGGCTCTGGTTCTGGCGCAGGCTCTGGTTCTGGCTCTGGTTCTTCTGGTCGATCAGAATATAGTTGTATTTCTGAAATACCGGGTCTATTAAAATTAAGTACTGGTTTGTCAATTACAATTTTTATAGCTGTAATTGTAAACCCACCTCCTGCGGCTGATCCACCTCCACCAAAAGTGAAATATTTATAAAGAGTTTCAGATAATGGTGAATAACTTCCTCCGCCAGTAACTAAAAATGAACCAAAATGTACCCAAAATGATCCAGTTAATGTATTATGTGGTGGATCTGCATCAGTACCATATACTCTATATATACCACTTGCTCTTGTAAATAAATTAAAAGTTACGCCCAATCCAACAAGAACTACCGGTGTGGAAAGTGTTAATCCTATATATATAGATCCAGATACACTTGAATTTGTAAGAGATACCCAATGAGTATCAATATCTTCATCAATAACAGAATTTTGAGAATATCCTTGATATGTTCCACTTGACCAAACTGTACATCCTAGAGCCTCATTACGACGATCACTAACCTCTCCACTATTTATAATTAATTTTGGTCTATTTGCGGGCGTAGCTACTCTCAAATTAGTAAAGTATTCTGGTTCTGGTTCTGGCTCAGGTTCTGGTTCTGGTTCTGGCTCCGGTTCGGGTTTTATCTTATCCATAGGCGGATCGCTTACAATAGCTTCTGCTTCAGCAAAACCATCTGAATTACCAAGAATCACATCACTACCTATTGAGGAAACGCGTTTAGCTAAAAGAGGAGATGCAGTACTATGTCGCCCGCCTCTTAAAACTATCATCATTGTTCTTTTCATCTTAATACGTTTCATTCTCCTATTTTCGACAGATTCTCCAACTACATTTAGATTTTTATTATGGTTATAAACAGTTTGAACACCTTTACGTAAATCTGAATCATTCATCTCGACACTTAAACCAGTTAATGTAACCGAACTATCACCCGAATGTCTTTGTTGAGCTACTTTATGAAGCATCATTCCAATATCATCTGCTTCTCCAAGTTGAGTGAAATCAAAAGCAGTTGATGTTGCTCCTTTTTCATTAATCAATTCAGCAATCCCTTCCATAACCGCTGAATGCATTGTCTTTGATACATTTTCCCCTGGCTTTGTTGTAGCATCATTTATAGCGACTCCCAATCCAGTTAGTTCCATTGTAAATTTCAATAAATCATCATTCTCCAAATCATTATGATTTTTATATAGATCATCTTTAGATATTCCAAATGTAGTTTCAATATTATCTTTGGCGGCATTTAATGTTGTATCATTAAAAACACCTCCGGAATCTCTAATTGTTTCATAAATCAATGTTGTTGATGGAGTCAAGTATATAGTATCTGGACCAGTATATGTAAAGAGTCCTGCTAATGACATTACAGGAGTTGTATCTAATTCATCATCTCCACCTTTTAATGTTGCATCTGAAGCATCACCCCTTTTATTCGTTGATATACAAATAAATTTATCATTTACAGCCAATTGCCAAACCGGTGGTATCAACGTTCTTCCTCTTGAATCTGAAATCAATGGTGGATCTAAAGGTTTTGTTGATACTGCTCCAGCACCATCAACTGGATAGGCTAGAACACTCATATTCTCTAATGGACCACCCATATTATCAATCTCGCCATTACTGCCAGAATAGTATAAAACCCATCCTAATACAAAATCGACACTTATATTTGTTGAATTAAAAGGTGTTGTTGAAGTCACATTAGACTGATCAACTGCTAAAGCACCTCCTCCAGTTATCTGTCCACTTAAAAAACTAATCTGTAAAGAATAACACACATATAATTTATCACCATCCGCAAAAGGTACTGTACTCATTTCTTGTAATATACCGTCTATAGTCATTTCATCAGTAAAACCTGACCAATATTCTACATGCTGCCCTCCAGTTACACTTCTATTAAACTCGCTATCCATTTTTGTAATAATATCCGAAACGAGAGTAGAAGTTTCATCGTCCACAAAAAACGTTTTAGATGTACGCAATGTTGCGTCTGTAAAATCCAATTGAGATGTATCTATATTTTGATATATTTTCTTAACAAGTATTGTAAAGATTGCACCTCTTAATAATTTTTCAGGAGAGTCTTCATTTCTATTACCATTTCCATCAACACTCGTAAAATTTGTATGAAAATTACCATCGTTATTATTCATTGGAGTATAGCTTGGAAGATTTGCTGTATCAGATGTAAAAAATGAACCACTTGCATCGTGCATTACAGTCGTATTCTGATCACAAAAATATGTTACTTGTCCCGAAGTAACTGTCCTATCTATGCTAACACTTAGATTCGTTATTGATCCAAAATCTTTTATAAGAAAATCATTTGGGGAAAATGATCCCGTTCCTGTATCAATATCCAGCTTTCCAAATTCTAAATCCGATAATAGAACTATTGACGGATTTAGATAATACGATGGCATTATAATAATTGTTTAAAAAAACAAATTTTAAATTAACTCCAAAATTTTTTTTTATTCATGTCGAAAATGACATGTTTCATACTTTTAAAGTTGCAATATCTGGCAAAACATCATTGTCATCAGAAATATTACAAAATTTGACAGTTTGGAAATCGCCATGCCAAAGGTCTTTGATATAATATCTTGACGTTTTGTTACATGGAGAATGTAAAGCACAGCATTTAACATTCGGAGAAAATGGTTTTCGACAATCTTTACATTCAATCTCCTTTATAACACTCAAACCCATCTTCGTAAACATCACATCAGTTACTTTCGGCTTCTTCGGTCGATTAGGCTGACCGCGATAATGCTCATGAAACTCACGAACAAAATCATCAAATGCACATCTCGCTCCTCTTCTCACCCGAAAACTATCATGTTCAGACACCATTCGATAAATGTAGTTATTTTCCATCAAAATATCGTCTTTACGAGAATCAAAATACGGAATATTCCATTCATGAAATGGTCTCGTCTTATATTTTTCAATCAATGCTCTTCGTGCAAGCAATGTTTTAATCAATACAAGATGCAATTCTGTCGTGAGACAGCGGTTCTCCAAATCAGAACGTGTATTTTCTACAGGTTCAAATCCGAAATATGCTATCCTTCTAATCACCTCGCCTGTGTCCTGAACGTCTTGCATATATTGAGAACAAAAGAACATCCTTTGTGTTACTTTATGTTGCTCCTCTTGCTTTTGATTCTTAATAGGAATCGCAATTGTTTCACCAGATACTGCCTTTTGAAAATCTGTTTTACCAAATTGTTTTATCATATCGGCTGGAGTATCCTGATCACAAATTATATCGTGATCAATGAAAGCAGATTTACCAAAAGTTTTCTCTTTGTAATTTATAGTTCCCACAATTTCCTCAGAAAATGTATTCATATAAATATTGACAATAGTGGATTTTCCCGTGCCCGAACAACCAACTAAATAGGGTACAACTTTAATTGAATCCCCACCAACAGGATAATGTAAAGAACCCAATAAACCATAGAAAGCTAAAGTCACATTTTCATCACTTGATAATTGAGGTTGATCACCAATAATCTTATCGAAAACTGGACAATCAATTTCATCCCAACTCATATTCAGCCATTCAACATCAAAATCAAACGGAATGTATTTCTTAGCAATCATATGTCCTTTAGATTGGTCATATGAATAGAACTTGAATTTCTTCAAGTTTAGAAATCCATTCGTAAATGCTAAAATGTTTGAATCTCTTTCTAGAATACGAATATCGGTATGAATATTTTGTAAATAATCCACCAAATTTCTCTTTGAAGATGGCTTTTTATAAACACGCTTTAAAGCTAAAGGAGCTTCATTTCTGAAAATATTATCCAGAAATACGGAAAACTTTGCTACTTTCTCGTATTCAATAGGACATTCTTCAGACCTTCTCATCATAAACCCATCTTTCTTCATCAAATCATGTTCGCTACAATATTCATCAACAAATTCTTGAATTGTATCATAATTGACATTGTCTTCGTTATTGCCCAATTCGAAGTAGTTTCTAATCTGCTTCCATGTTGAAGCATTCTTCTTAACATCGATTTTCTTCTCTCCGCAAGAATGGCATTTTGCAATACAACTCGTTTTTCCAAGAGACAAATAACATTGGACACATGAATGAATCTTTGATGTATTAGAAACAAGACATTGCTTGTCTTTCGAGGGTATCAGCACAACACACCGCGAATTCTCATAATAATTTGATTTCCATTCACCCTTAGTCGTGAAAATTTCGTTCAAACTTTGACTAACATTTTGATTCAAATTTGTATTTGACCTATTAGAATTTGCAGTTTGTTCACTATCTTTTGTCAAAACATCGTGAACATGTCCACAATAATCGATCATTTCTTTTTCAGATGAATAAACCATCGACTTCTTTGACGCGTAAGAACCCTGCCCACACAATAGCTCTACATCATCCCATTTGGTTGGTGCACGCTTCTTTGAAAATCCGCAAAATCCTTTCACAAAATAGTGTTTCTTCTTCTTTGTAACAGACTCAAAATATGGTGTTTCAAGATTAGGATCTGTTTCGCCATCCACATCTATTTGATTAACAAAACGCGTATCAATCCAAATATTTTCATAATTATCAATCCACTTTTGCCTTTGTTTTACTAACTCCGAATCTCCTAATTGATTGTAATTTGGCATCTGCTTATCTTCTTTGTAGGGCTTCAGAATTTTCCTCATCTTTGAACCCCATTGTTTAAATTCCAAATTTATTGGCATCCAATTTATATCATGTTTATCTAAAAACTCAATCAAATCTAAATTTACCATAATTCTTCAATTTTGCTGTTCGCTATTTGCTTAGATAATTCTCTAGAAAACCAGTTCATTTTTTTTATTTTAGTGCAATATATCGGATAGAAAAATTTTTTGATTAAAATGTTTAAGCATAATATTCTACATTTGTGCGCATTGGACACCTTCTGCAGCGCCAAAAGGGTCCCGATTCTGCCGTTCATTTCTATTCAATTCATTTAGCAAATTAGAATCGACTTCTTGTAATTCTAGTAAATTGCTATTTTGAGATTTGTGTAACCTTTTTGGTAAAATTTCTTTCAATTTTTCCTTTTGTTCCGTATTAAAGTAGCCATTTGGAGGGAATTCAATAATAAAAGCGATTAATAAACTTCCGTATTTTCCCTCTTTGTGCAAAATAGGCATACCCATTTCAGGTATGCAGCGAAATGGTAAACTGCCTAAACACGATTCGCCAGAAACACCAATTATAGAATCTTTATTTGTTCCAATACTGATTATTTTTCCATCTAGGTGAGTAATATCAAATGATGCACCAGTTAAAGCTTCTAATAAAGAAATACGTAATTTTAAAAACAAATTATCACCTTTTCTAGCAAATGTTTTATGCTTTTCAATATCTAAGGTAAATACAACATCGCCAGTATCTGAACCTGGAATTTCATTACCTAGTCCTGGGCAGCGAATTTTAGTATCGGACGCACTGCCTGCCAAAATATTAATATCTACTGTTGTTTTTTCATTGTTAAATTTATAGTTTTTCCCATGTCCTCCACAGTGATGACAAGGTGATTGGATTTCTTGAACCATCCCTGGACCAAATACTCTCCTTTGCCTGATAATTCCACTTCCTTTACATCTAGTGCAAGTATCAGCTTCTCCAACAATGACTTTTCTATGAATGGCGATTTTCTGTTGTTTTCCGTTATACAAATCATTTAGAGTAACCTTTAACGTATAAATTGTATCTTTCCCTTTTCTCCTACGAGGCGGCCCATTACGACGTCTTCCCCCGAAGAATATATCAAATATATCAGCTCCGTCTGGTTGACCAGTATTTTCTCTTATACCCTCCATTCCAAACCGATCATATTTACTCCTCTTATCATCATCAGATAACACTTCATAAGCTGTTTGAATTTTACGAAATTTCTCTGCATCGCCGCCTTTGTCTGGATGATTTTTTAAAACCAACTTGTGATAGGCTTTCTTTATTTCTGCTTTTGAAGAATTCCTTTCGACATTTAATTCTTTATACAATGTATCATCATTTGAGTTTCCAGACCCAAACGGTGGCATAGCACCAAATGGCATTCCTCCAAAATTCATATTATATCTAAACAACCTTATCTTAATTTGGTTTTTCTTCATTCAATACTTTTAAAGCCTCATGGTTTAAGGCTAATAATACTCTACGAGTATCAAGACTTACTGTCTGGTCTTCTATTTGTGTTCTTGCATTCTCAGCCGCAATAAAATCAGGACCATTTTCTATAATATAATTCAACCAATCATCGGGACGATTTTTTGTACCACCATCATATGGAACTACTACCTTCTTTTCCAAAAGCCAATTATTGATACATAAATCGCCTAGCCAAACTTCCGCTAACAACCTACCATATTTATCACAAGATACATTCTCTAAATTAATATATTCTCCCAAAATTTTATCTGCCAAATATTTCCTTGATATTTGTGCTGCCTTTTTCTCATTCGCATCTCTGGTTCGCATCTCAGGACCATCTATACCATTTAACCTTACCGAAAATCTAAATATTGGTTGTGTTTTATAAGGCTTTGCTACGATTGTAATAGTATCAGCGTCGTAGCATTTAATTACCCTTCCATAGGATACTGCTGGAATAAAAGGTTCCGTATTCTCCCAGTTCGCTTCATCTAAATTTGGAAATACCTCTTTTTTCTTAAAAAAAGGTTTTTTACCACTATCACTACTTGGAGGTCTAATTGATCCAACATTTTTCTTCTTATCCTCCTTATCTTTATTACTTCCCGGAAATAGACCTAAAAATTGCTTCTTTAATCCCATATTACTTATTATATCCTTAGACTTTAATACATAAAAAATGGCGAATATTATATTATCCCCCCCCCTTTTTTACCATTGCCGTGCCGCTGCCGAAGGCGCGTAGGATACACCAGTAAACATTTCATATTTTTAAGACAATCTTCTAAATCGTAGTGTAAGGTTCGATCTTTCGCATATCAGATACATAATTGGCATATTCATTTGGAAACATCTCTGCTGATTCAATATAATTCTTTATATTACTATTCCTATCAGGTGATCTAATTAGATGAAACAAATCTTGCAAAGGAATATAATATTTATCATCTAAATCACAATATTCTTTTAGAATATCATGTTGTTTTGTATCAACCATCTTTCTCCTATCAATATTCAAAAATTTCCATGCTGGACCTAAATATCTATTACCGGAAGACATTTTTTACTTCTTTATCTATTTCTATTTAATATTTAAAACATAGTTCATTTTTATACTATTCGTTTTTGTCTTATCAATAATCCAATAAAATCAGGACAAATACCGGTATCTTTTACTCGAATCAGCTTTCCCGTTGACCTTTCCCAACGACTTATCGCATTCTTTACAGAAAATATCAAAGTATGACTAAACTTCTTCGCAATTCTTTCTTTATATTTGTAAACTTTATTTACCGATTCTATCCAATCCAAATCAGATGCTTCTATTTTTTTATAGTTATCCTTTTCGTGTTCCCATTGATAGCTTAAAAAACAGCGCGAAGGTGTTACGTGTCCGGGATACCATAATTCACAAAACCATTGGCTATTGGGAGATGTACCTACTATCATACCAAACTTATTTACATTACTTTTATGACGAACAAAATATTTAAAATTTCGCTTTAAATATTTGAATTTGTTTTCATAATCTTTTTGTGAATATATTGGCTTTGCACTAATTGTTATGTCATAACTTCTATCTGTTTCCTCAAATCTTTCATACACTATGTTATAGTTCTTTTTGTTTTTGTTTCCCAAAATATGCTTTGATATATCCTCAACCGAACCTTTATCCGAATTCTTATTCATTGATGTATGAAAACGAAGAATTGGAAATATTATTTTTTGAACATCTATTGGAAATTCTAACATTTTATTCAAAAAATACTGAATACCTCCACTTTTTATATGACTATGTGCTCCGTTTTTAAAACTATTATTTAGGTTACTTACACTTAATTTATCTATATCATTTCTTGGTATTAGCCACGGAATTATTTCATGTATTAAGTGAGTCGGCAACCGTCCAAATGTTTCTGTACATTCTGGTCTTAATTTACATAACAAGATTGTTTCTACTGTATTTCTTACATATTTGCTATGATCTTTATTATTATTTGGCGACCATTCTTCTATTCTTTTAAACCAAGACTTAGTTTTTAAGATATATTCTGGCAATACTTGCCAAATACTTTTAAGCATCACTGTTAAAGAAATATTCGATAATCTATAACTAACCCCTTTTGATATATCATTCCATATCCGAGTCCATTCGTTAGAAGACCATCTCAAAAATGGAGGTTCTTCTTCTATTACATCAAGAGATGTAATCAAATCTTTTATACCTACGATGTAATTATTTAGATTCGATAATATCTTTGTAAAATATGTTATTGCCCTTACTTCATTGCTTAAAATATGGTCATTTCCATATAATCCAAGCATTATCTTTGTCAAACTAAATCTATCTGATATACAAGACTTATTACGAAAATACCAATGCCTTCCAATTTCTACATTCAATTCCAGCATAAAGAAACGATAAGATTTCGTATTTATATTAGAACAACCTTCAAAATTCAAATTATTTAATATTGAAGCTCTTCTATCTCCTTTCGTTAATGCACCCAATCTTTCTAACTTCGATGTTAATCCATAAAAAAAACGTATCTCACTTGGTATATTCGTTACTATTATAGTATATTTCGGAGGATAGTCCGAATTCGTTCTATTTGTTCTACCAAATTGCTGAACTAATAATTCCGCAGAACGCGGAGGTTCTAATATTATGTGATGTCTCTTCCTACAATGCTCTAAATCTTTCTTATTACCGTGTAGAGATATTCCAGCACTTCCACTTTTTGTTATTATTGCTATCTTCTTTTTATCATTTTGAAATTGGAATAATTCAGACTTTAATGATGGAACCTTTTCCATCACTATATTCCCGCCAATACCTCTTATTGGTCTCCTTGATCTACCAGAAATCTCTGCTACGTTTTCTTGTCCAAATTTATCTATCAAAATATCTATCGGATTCGATTTAAACAATATATCCGATGTATCACATCCGTTTCTAATAAACAAATCCAATATACAAGAATGTAAATCACTACCTTCATTCCTTTTGTAACAAGCCTCACCAGTTGTTTGTAAACCAATCACAACTGATTCGCCTCTTTCTAAAGATAACTCTATCTCTTTTATCGCAGTATTTATCTTAAAACTTGTTATTAAATGCTGATAAAAATTTAAATTATCTATCCCAGTCATTGTTTCAACTATACTATTTTCAGCTTCCATCTTCGCTGTCTTCCAACGGTTTGTTATCTTATCATAATACTCTATCTCTTCTTTTGTTAAATTATGAGATTTTACATACATCAATATTCCGTCAAAACCTAATTGACGACTAATTAATTTACCTGAATGTTTTAATTGTAATGCCGCCATCTCCATAGCACTTGATCCATAACTTTCTAATAATTTTACAAATGAATAATGATCCCCAGACCATAAACCTAATCGTGTCATATAATGCATTTGTCTTATATCACTCGCTGCAGTTGCTGTACTATATACTACTTTTGGATTATAGACTTTCTCTTGTAATTCTACTACCATCTTTCCACATTTAGAATTACTATTCTTAGCAGAATGAGCTTCATCAAATATTAAAATCGTATTTATACTATTTTCCAACCAATTTAATACAATATCATACGTCTCATCTCTAATCATTGAACCATATGTAGTAAAATATACTCCATTCTTCCCATTTTTTAAATCTTTTAACTTTAACCATTCTGGACATTCGTTTCCAATATTCTTCACTATTTCTAATTCATTTCTAGCATCTACTTCTAAATTCTTATTCAAACTTACCCAAATACCTCGATAATCTTCTTTTTCTATCATATATAACTCACTAAATATACCAGCTATTGTACGACTTTTTCCTACTCCAGTACCATCACCTAAAAAAAATCCTCTACTATTATTGTCTATAGAATTCCAATCATACATTGTGTTTACAGCATATGCGACCGCTTCTATTTGTACATCCGATATTCCCTCTCTTAGATCAAAACGATTTGGTTTTAAATTCAAAGAAAATTCTAATTTTGGTAGATCTATTGATGACATATGCTCACTCTCATATACTTTACTCGGATGGTTTTTAGTATCTTTATGTATATAACTCCCCACCCACCCCTTGTATATTTTATCATCATCCATACTAACTATTATTCATATAACCTTATTTTATCACTTTTACACCTTCTAACCCTTAAAAACGATATAAACATATATTTAGAATAAAAATGAATCAACTTTCAAGTTGTATATAAAATCTCTGAAAATGTCAAAATTTGAATCCACTGAAATTGATAACTACCTTTCTTTGTTTAATCAAGAACTTGATAGTGACAATAATGATACAATAACAAATGATAAAAATTCATCCGTTATTATATGCGAAGAATGTGATATACCCACAATTACACATGGACTTGATATATGGGAATGCCCTAAATGTGGTTCTATCGTCGAACAGTTGATAGATAATACTGCTGAATGGAGAACATACCCTGACGGAACAAAAAGCGACTCAATTCGTTGTAGCGCAATTATTAATAATTTATTACCACAATCATCTAAAGGTACTATTATACTATCAAATCCAACCTCAAACTATCAAATGCGTAGAACACAAAAAGTTCATTCTTGGTCGGCTATGACATATAAAGAAAGATGTCTTAATAGCATCTTCCAAGATATCTCACTACGTTCTCTTAATGGTTGTATACTTGGTAATGTCACAAAACTTGCACACGAATATTACAAAATTGTTTCTGAATTATACGTCGCACGTGGTATTATGAGAAAAGGACTTATTGCAGCATGTCTATTTATGGCATGTAAAAAACAAGGTGTTCCAAGAACCAGTCAAGAAATCGCTGAAATATTTCAAATCAATGATAAATGGGTTACAAGAGGTAACAAAAAATTTACTGAATTATGGCAACGTGCTGGTAAAGAACATATCTCTTATAAGGGTGACTGTCAATCTATGGACTATTTGGCTAGATTCTGCTCTAAATTACATAAAGACTCGTCTGAATTGCTAAAAAAATCTAGATATATTAGTTCTCTTTGTAAAGAACATGCTATTCTTAGTCAAAACACACCTGTATCAATTGCAGCCGCTTCAATATATATGGCTACTACACTTTTAGATATGGAAACCGAAATTCCACGAGCAGATATCGCAAAAGTTGCTAAAACTTCACAAGTAACTATTGGCAAATGCTATAAAGAACTCCTAAAACATCCCAAAATTTTTGAATTATGATAATATATTATCATTATAATAGTAATGAGCTCTAATAGGCTAATATATGATACATGTGCATATGAGACCGAAATGGGAGAAGGCGCAAATCAATTAACATACACTCTTGATCCTACTAAATTTTATCAAGAAAAACCTTGCCGAATGGAACTTGGTGTTGTTGGAGGAAACAATGTCTCTCTTGTTAAAGGTAATCTTGTAGATCTTGAAACTGATCTTAGAGGACTTACCCGATTCAATACACGTTGCCCAGAATTAAAAAATACATGGATTCCTAATCCTGATGGTAAAATACAAATTCCAGGTAATGAACTTAAAGGTCCTGTATCAATTGATACAAATAAATCACACCTTCCACCATGCCAAATGATTCGTTATGAACCTGTCAATTTACCTCCTTCACCCAATATGCCTTCTTGTTTACCTCCATGGCAACAAATGCAATATAAAAAGTAACTTTTTCTTTTTATACTCAAAAAAAAATATCCAATTCGAATATGAGCTTCAATCGTTTGAACTTTGACATGTGTCAATACAAGCAAACTATATATGAATCAACTGGACCCGGAAATTATATGCTTGGTACTCCTCCCAATGATTGCAATTATTGTTATCCCGAACCACCTACAATTCGTCTTCAAAAAGCCGGAGACAGTATTAATAGAAAGGTTCCATTGGTTGATACCGAATCGGAATTAAGAGCTCTCGATAGACCTGCCTCTAAATGTACTGCCGAATCTCTTTACAACGGAGAACCCCCTAAAAAAACTACTACAGTTAAACCTGCGCCCAATGACTGTAGTTGTTCTATTGAAGAATCTTTCCAAAATCCTTCAACAATACCTTCTACTAATTCAGAACCCGGATTAACTCATTGGAAAGATTGTTTCCCACATACTGTTGAATCAAGACACTCTGATCCTGCATCCAATCTTAGAGGTACTGGATTCGATAGATGGGAATATTTATGTCAAAACCCTCAAGACAATGTTTTGATCCCTTTTGATAATAATGTTTCTAACAGAATCGTTGTTAAAGACAATCATCGTCCATTAGTACCAACACCCGTCGATGGCAAACTTGGATTACCTCCTGATCTTGGTGATCCATTGTGTGTCAAAACATCTCCTGTTTGTTCTAATCCAACTAAATAAATGCGTATTAAACCTATCTTTTTAACTTCATATTATTTCTATGGAAAAAGAAGACATAGCTGAATTGTTTATAATCCGTAAAAAATTCAGAGATGAACACATTAGCAAAGATGTATTAAAAAATACACACTCCAATTTTGCTACTAATTTCGAACATTCATTTGATATGATATGTAGTCACGATTGTGATGATAATATGCTTAATAAACTTCTTAATGCACATATGTTAGTTAGAAATGGCTCTATGACACAACATGACGCTTCTGTTGCTGTAGGTCAAGTTTTAGTCGATACATATGTTAAACCCAATATTGATCCACCTAATCAATCTTCTTAATTTACTTAAAAGATGGTTTATCAGGTACTAAATTATTGTTTACCGTATTTGGAGGTAATGCTTTCGCAGTTGTTCCAGAATTAGACGTTCTGTTCTTATTCATTGGCGCTCCAAAATATTCCGCAGGCATACCACCCCTTTTCTTACCACCTAATTTCAAAAATTTACGGTTTTTACCCAGATTCTTTCTCAAAGTCTTCTTCAAATTTCTTGTACTTGATCTCAACTTCTTTACACCCTTACCTAAACCTCTGCCAACACCCTTACCTAAACCTTTCCCAACACGTAATGTTTTCTTTACTGCTTTCTTAATCATAGTTACAATATCCAAATATAAAAAAATAATCGTTGGATTTATGGAAGGTGTACTTGAAACAGCATTATTATTTGCAGTCATCGCACTATGTTTCGGATATATTGCGCTATTTATTGCAGAGACCAACACAAAAATACAACCAAAATCTAAACCAAAAGAAACATTCGTTACAGAAGATACCAACTTAAACAAATACGTCACGATGGATATTCTTCAAGAAGATTTTATGGCTACAGATAGAAAATCCAGAATTGTTATTGAATTATACACTTCTGTTGTCCCAAAAACTGTTGAAAATTTTTATCAACTATGTAAAAATAATTCATATGCAGGAGTTCCTTTTCACCGTGTTATTAACAACTTTATGATACAGGGGGGCGATATTACTAAAAAGGATGGTACAGGTGGCACATCAATATATGGCGGTGAACCCTTCAATGATGAAAATTTCACTTTAAAACATGATTCAGAAGGACTTTTATCAATGGCTAATTCAGGACCGAATACTAACCTGTCCCAATTCTTTATTACTTTAGCTCCTGCACCACATCTTGATGGTAAACATGTCGTTTTTGGTAAAGTTATTAAAGGTTTCGAACATATTCAGAATATCGGCTCATCACCCGTTGATTTTAATGATAAACCTGTACAAAATATTAGTATCGTATACACAGAAACTGGAAATAACCCAGATGAAGATGAAGAAACACCAGACATTCTTGCCACAGATGTTTCTATGAATATCCCTAATCCACAGAGAAACGTGCAACCACAAGTCAAAGAAAACCCATTTAACAATGGTCTCTCTTCAAACTCTATTAATTTATCAACACAATCATCATTTCCTAATACAGAACAAACTACCTCTTTTCCTACTGGCATAACTTCATTTCAAGATTCTAATACCCAATTCCCTGAAGGTATCTCCACATTTACAGATAATGCCTTTGAAATTACACAATGGTAGCTTCAAATATTCTTTTTGTTATAACCAAACACTTTTTATATAGACTTTATATAATGAAATCAAAAACTAAGAAGACTGTACTTAAAGCTAAAAAAGTGCCAAAAAAGCCTTCAAAAAAATTTACAAAGAAAAAATTTCTTAAAAAACGTTCGAAACATACAAAAAAGGGTGGTATGAAAAGAACCAGATCCGCAGAAGATACTCAAGATAATATCACTGCTAAAAAATCCAAAACTAATAAAGATGCCGAGGCACTACAAGACGCTCTTGAAAAGGAAGACGCTCCCGAAATAACAAAGGAAAGAGGACTCGAGCGCATCAAAGAACTCGGTGCTTTCGGGGAAGATCCTTTCGAAGAAAAAGGTGATGAAGAACCTGAGGAAAAACCAGACAAAGCCGCAGACGCTGAAGCCGCACAAAAAGCCGCAGACGAAGCAGACGCTGAAGCCACAAAAAAAATTGCAGACGCTGAAGCCGCACAAAAAGCAGCAGACAAGGCTGCAGAAGATTTTAAGTCCGGTAAGTTCGACGTCACATACGGAGTCTCAAAAACAGCCAAAGAAAAAGCAGAAACCGCACAAAAAGAAGCAGACAAAGCTATATCAGAAAAAGAAGAAGCCGCACAAAAAGCAGAAGAAGCACAAAAAGCCGCAGACGCTGAAGCCGCACAAAAAGCCGCAGACGCTGAAGCCGCACAAAAAGAAGCAGACAAAGCAGCCGCACAAAAAGCAGCACAAGCTGCAGACAAAGCAGCCGCACAAAAAGCAGCACAAGCTGCAGACAAAGCTGCCGCACAAAAAGCAGCAGATGAAGCAGCCGCACAAAAACCTGAATCCGCAATTGTTATTAAAGAGGAGTCTCTTGATACAGCTATTAAAACAGATTCAGATACTAAAGCCGATGAAGAAAAAGCTAAGGACAATCTAAGCGGTAATAAAAAGGCACAATGGATTTGTACTTTCAAAAACACCTAAATACGTGCTGGAACATTTGGAACATCTAATTCCCTACGACTCATCATATCTTCCATCTCTTTATTCAAAATATCCGCTTTTTCGCTGAGTTGAATACTACCATATCCACTTGTTGAATTAACTGAATTCGTTATCGGATTTCCATATTGTACAGGCATAGATGGATTTGATGGTGCACCTCCTGGAGTCATTCCAGATGGTAATGTATCCCCACTAGTTCCATTTAAAGTTTCAAAATTGTGTACCATAGACATACCACCATCTCCTTGAGCAGATGTATCCACACCCAAAAATGAATACGAATCAGAAAACGCATTCATTTCATTATTATGCCATCCATTTGGACCCATTGATTCATTTTGATCTTTTTTCTCAACTATTGGTTTATTCCTATCCATGTAATTCTCTCTATTTTGAGGAGGGGATTCTTCCTTATTATTTATAATTGGCTGCATTTTCAACCATCCGGTAATTTGATTACCAACAAATATTTGATTCGTTTCTCCAACTACAAGAGATGGTACACTATTTATATAGTTTGGTAACTTCTCACGAACTTGAGATGAATCTATACATACATAACGTATCTCATTGCTTACTGGAGACCGTTTAATCTCTTTAACTATTTGTTTACAATGTTGACAAAAGTTGCTATAAAATAATAAAGATATTGTCATTTCTTATCTTCTATTACAAATATATTTCTTAAAAAAAATACACATCTCTAAACTATAAGATAATATGGCGTTTCTTCTATATTGTGCTTTTTCAGTAAATTTCTCAGAACTTTCAATATCATGCTTAATTCCATATCATCAATATACATGTACAAATATTCTATCTCTATATTTATCTGTTTTGTAAATACCTTAACCACATCACCTAATACAATCGGTTTTACAAATTCTTCATTCAACTTAAACTCTTCCTTATTTGATTCTCCATTTTTCAATTCTGAAAAAGTATTTGATTCTCCATTTTTCAATTCTGAAAACGTTCTTGATACTCCATACCAATCTTTCATATAAATCCAAAATAATTGCTCACTTTCTGACAAATTTGTTATATCTTTTCTAAATTTTGGTATATTATAATCCCGTGTACCGTTCTCGAAATACAATCTACCAGGATTTGATAATATGTGTGTTTCGGATAATCCAAAATCTATTATTCTCCAACTATATATATCTTTTGGTATATTCTTTGTATTAACTATATTTGATGGTTTTATATCATTATGAACAATAAAACTTGTGTGTAATTGCATGACTTGCCTACATATATCTCTCTCTAATATATGACTTTCTTTTATTATCTCACTATATTTATGCTTATTCAGACTTAATCCATATTTCGGTAAAAATATCATACATCCATCTAATGATGCTAAAGAATATATATTTACCGGATACAAAATATGCGAAAAGTATAGTTCGTTCTTATAAATATTATTTGGAGCAAAAATTACCTTTATTATCCCTCCTCTATAGCACATCACCAAAACTCGAGATGAAGATTTTATTATAGAGACTTCATTAAAATCAATACTATCTATTATTGACAACTTTTTTGTTAAATTTTTGTAAATATCTAATTGCTCTTCCTTAAGAATATTGCGCAATTTACTATAGTGAGGATATTGTGGTGCTTTCATAAATAGATGTAAATTTTTCTGGCATATCGAAATTTAAATGTTAATGCGTTTATATTAACCAAAATTTATTAATGCCTCAATTCATGCAAAAATATTCAGAATATATACTTCATTCACTCAATTCTCCATACAATATACACATTCTTAACTTAGTTAATTCTATTTCATCAGTTGATGTTTCTAACTTAAACCAATTCGAAATTAATCTTAATAATACTTTCAAAGATATTGCTAAAACTTTAAAAGATATTCATCTTGATGATCATCTTTTAGAATCACCTCCCTTTTTGTTAATTACTACTACCATTCAAAATTATTTAGATCAAACTCTTAACTCTGATACAATTGAAAAACTTCCAAATAATTTAACCATTATTGTTTGCTCATTTAAAAAAGTTGTTTCAACATTTATCAACATTAATAAAAATAAAGATGGTACACAAGTTTTCAATTATGCACTTGAGTTATTAGAGGACGCAATGGAAAAAGCTGAACAAGACAACGTCAAACATCTATTCTTTGATGTCATTAATGATAATGATAAGGCAGACAAATTATGGAATATATTCATAGACTTTTCTGCCAGTATGTATGGATTATTAGCCTCTATTCCTTCTACATCTAAATGGAATGATATTATTGCCGATAAAGACATCTTATTAAAATTAATTGATAGCTATTTAGATAATATCCCAGAAGAATAGTTATGTCATAAAGAAACTTACCCTCATCACACCAGCAAATATTACATTGTCCGAGATCCTTGAACAATCCTTTCTGCCAATAAATTTTTATGAAGTTCATTCAGTTTTTTTTCATACTTCTCTTCTTCCGTTAGAGTCTCTTTATCTACAGTCTCTTTACTATTATTTTCCGATCTTATATCACTATCTGGACTTCCTATTAATATATTACTTAGACCTATTCTAGAATTATTACCATATGTATTATGAAACTGAAATTCTATTTCTCCTTTATCATTTGCAATGGCAGAACCACCTATATTTGTTGACCCAAACTTAGTTACATGAATTACCTCCATTTTATGGAGGTGCGGCGCGTGCGCGCCATTTACTTTATAATTATACGGTTTATTCATTAACTTCAGAAGCGCCGCCGCGCCGCGCGCCACGCCATGTCGTTCCTCCTTAACATGTATTATTATTCTATAATCATACTTTTTTCCACTTTCTAATCCTACTATCTTTGCAGTTGCCATTCCGGGACTATTTCTTGTATAACCATATACCCTAATATCCTCATGTGTCCATCCTTTCAATACAACTTTGAAGGGATAAGCGGTATCATATCCATTACTTGTTTCTCTTAAATACTCTTTTTTATGGTCGCGCCCCTGAACGCTCCGCCCACCCATCTCGCGGTACGTTTTATTACTAAATCCCATAAACGCTTTCCCCTCCATTTCCTTAATCAAAGTTGAAATTTTTGGAATTGGTCCACACCATTTTGTTACCATTTGTATGTTTACATCTGGACTCTCACATACCGATTTTGAAGATCTGGTGGTCAAAGACTTGTGGTTCGACGCGCCGCTCCCCCTAGATAATGTTATACATGACTCCGGTACTCTACATAAATATTTCTCATCACCTGGCCAACCTGCATTTACTGCCCACATAGGCACACCATTCTCATCTTTCGGTTCTTCTGTTGTTGAAGGAGCTGCTGTTGTTACAGGAGCTGCTGTTGTTGAAGGAGCTGCTGTTGTTACAGGAGCTGCTGTTGTAGGAGCTATTGTTGTAGGAGCTACTGTTGTTGTAGGAGCTTCTGTTGTTGTAGGACATGTTTCACATTCCGGACAATTAGGATTACTCGGACAACTCACACGACATTCTGGACACTTTCCTGATTTTTTTATAATCTTCTTTTCACCTTTCTCTATGTTATTTAACATTATTGCGTAATATGTTCCACCATATATTGTTAAACATATCATTAAAATCATAATTATGACTAATATGGTAATCATTAATTATTAATGAGATTATAATCTATTTGGTAATCTATCTTTTATAATATAACTCTAAATTATCATTTATAGATATGTTACAAGAAGAGTCCAGTTTCTCTGATTACCAACTCATTATGGAATTAATGAATGATTCTAATTTTCGTACTCTATTCGACAGACAATTTGACGATTTCTCTAATATCAAATCTATATTAGTCATAATGAAAACATATGCTTATCTCGAAAAATTATATATAACCCAATATGGGCAGAAACCGTCAAAAGAGTTTATGGGCAAAGGTATACAAAATTTAATGAGAAATCAAAATACTCGATCATTTTTAGTCGAAAGTACCAGACAGTTTATGAATGATAAAGACTCTTTTGATAATATACTCCATACAACTATAACAGATCTTCAATTATTAACTGATAGTTCAAATCCGTAACAAAAATAATAAGTGATTTTAATGGATACAGTTATCAAACATTTTTACAAAAAACGCGACTCATACGCTAAAGAAAATCAAATTAATATTGAAAATAAACGCAAGATGTACATAAATGAGATGGACAAGACACGTAGAATGCTTGCTTTAACTATCAGTTTACTTGTACAATTGAAGTTCCAATTAGAATCAGAAAAGCCTAATACAAACAATATAAAAACTTGGAATTATATTAAAGACATTGTCACGCGAATATCATCCAGAGTAAACAAATCATTTTATTGTGTATATCGCTCCCCATCAAGATGTAGTGTTAATATAGATCTTGTTAAAATTATATCAAACACTCCTGTTATATCAAATATTAAAATTGGTAATTGTTACGACCAATTTATTGTTGATAACAAAACACTATATGGTAAAGTTAATTCTGAAAATATAGATTTACATATTTATGAAGACACAATTATTCAAATACCCAAAAATTTGATACAATTACCAGAAGATAGTATATCGATTGAATATGTTGATGTATTTTCAAGCAGATCTTCACGTATGTATAAGTATAAGGGTATTGATTATGGTTATCTAATTAGATTACAAAAAATTCTTGATCTTAACATGTCTATAGAAAATATAGATACAGCAATATCAATCGGAAAGCTTCTCATTTCACAGTAAACATTTTAATCTGTTAAAAAAATAAATTAGATTTGTAATGAAGTTTGAATATGCTGAAATTGCTCTTGTATTTTTAGTTCCACTTTTTGCAGCAACAATATATAATAACTTCCAAAGAAAGAAAGTTCGAGCAAATATGCGAGTAGTCTATTATAAGTTCTTTGTTTTCTGTGCTATTCTATTCTTAGCTTCTCAGATATCAATACAAATCAAACAAAATGATCCTTTAGAACCAGTAATCCGTGTTTTTGGAAATATCTTTATGGCGTTGTTGGTTTGGGAATTCTTTCTTATTCCTAATAAAGATACTCATCCAGATGATATAGCTATTATTCATACATCTATATTATGGCTTGTTGGATTCCTATTTGTCTCATTATGTTGCTTTAATCATTACCCAAATATATCTAATTCAGAAAAAGGATGGCACTTACACCCTATATTTGAAATTCACACTATTTCTAAAAAAATATACACAGAATGTGCAATGCCAGCTGATAATTCTGAAAACTTATCTATTTGTAATTTATTTTCATATGTCAATAAACAACCTCCTGATTGGCCTGTACAAGAAGTCGGACAAAATGTAACCGTATAAATTATATATTGTCTTAAATCAATGGTATTAAATCAAATCGACTGTCCAAGAAAAGGTAGTAAATATGGTGTTAATGTATTAGTCAACAAATGGATGCCAGAAATGGAAAAATATGCTGTCGATTATGTCGGACTTGGAGGACTTACTGGTACCACCAGTAAAAAAGAAGCTAAAAAAGCTACTATTGGTAGAAATGAATTTGTTAAACTCTCAGGTACTTGCGGTCCCTTAAGTGATACCGAATGTATTGGTAAAGATCGATACATGTATTTTAGAAGCTATCCTATGGGATACACACCAACATGTATTAAGAAAAATGGAGAATATATCACAAATGGTAAAAATCCAATTATTGGAGGTACAGGATTATTGGGTGGTGTACAAGAAGACTTATATACCCTTAATTTATCCGATTATGCGAATGCTATTGTCAAAAAAGGACCTTTCGCATCATCGGATTGTATGAAAGCAAGACTACCTGTTGGTGATGGACTACTTCTTGATGGTAGAAAATTTGATAATAAAGAGGATGTTCAACTTAATGGTCGGGGATGGTATGTAGAAGAACAATGTGTTCCAAGACAACCAACACATGACAAAAACTATGGCGGAGAAATCTTTAAAATCCCATTTTCAGAAAGCAGGTGTAGAGAAGAATTTACACAAAACTCTCAAACAAAATCTATCCCTTATTCCACATATTTACTTCTTTTCATTGCATTACTTATTCTTACCACTATCTGTATTAAGAAACCTCACTCTTAGATACCATTAGTTCTGCTCCCCTTTTATCTAAAGCCAATTCAATCTTATCATCACAACATTTTATATTATCATTTTCTTCCTTTTCGTACTTATGAATATTTACATTATCTGATATACGAACACTCTTCTTATTTTGAAGAGTCCAAAATAGTGTTGGTATCAAATTATTACTAACTAAATTCTCAAAACCTCGCATTAAATCCATCTTCTTTGTTGTAAAATCGATTTGAAGCTTTAATATATCCTTTGCTGATTCAATATTCAAACACGGACACATTAATACTGGTGTACTCTCATAATACAGACCTTTCATTACCTCAAATGTTCCTGTCTCCTCATTCAAATATATCATCGTTGAATCATATCTATCTTCCGCTTTCCTTCGAGTTGGATGTTTCTGATATGACTTATCATAAATTGCTATATACATCAAAGATGAATTCCAAAAACCACACAAATCATGATATTTCCATCCTAAACTTTTTTTTAAGCTTACTAAATCACTATAAGTCTCATGTGTTAATATATATTGCCATAATCTCTCTAAAACAAAACCTTCATTTCCACCTTGATTATTCGAAGATAATAACATTTCTAACAGATTTTCGTAAGAATTCTTTCCATTTCTTCTTATTGAACTACCTCTTACATAAAATATAGCACTCCAACAATACGGTATTATATTATTTGGCTGAGGAAAACCATTCGCACCACACATATAATGTAAATAATTTCCATATGGTATTGGTGTCTTGTATTTCAATGAATTTACCTTCTCATCGTGTGCAAAATCATGAAATTCATGCGTTTCAACCGTTTGTTGAGTATTTGAATCTATATAGTATTGAATTATCCTATTCTTCTCTATATAAAAACGATGGTCAGAATCTATATTTGGAGGTATCATCTCATTATATCTCCAAGTTAACGTTTGAAACTCTTTGTCTACATAGTGACGTACTATATCATACTTCATCAAATTTAGAAAATCTGGACTATGGTCGAATGGATCACCCTGTACAAACCATATCTTATCAGGAAAATTATCATAATTCTCTATTATATAATCCAAATATGTACCACCCTCTCTTCCTATATTTTCCTTTTTAACTATTTCTATTTTTTTTAAGGATTCCTTAGAAAATGATATATTATCAGAACCCTTATTAAATATTATAACTCTCTCTATCCACATCTCCCTCTCTACAAGCTTGTTTAACCACTCTAAATCTTCTTTAAATCTTGCGACAATTATACAATTGTTTTCTAACAGTCCTCCTTTCATATCAAAATATAAATTATATCTTTTTTTAAGACATATTGACATTCCGCATCTGTTTGTGTACATTTAAACATTAATCCTCTACGCTATTCACCAGAAAATTATGATGGGCTTTTAAATCTTCAATCTTTTTTTTGAGTATTTCATTTTGGCTCTTATAGTGACGCAAGTTTCCTTCGAGTCTCAGGATCGTCATCTCAGAAGACTCTAACTCTCTTTTTAATCTATCCCTTCTACGTTTTATAGGATCACACGGATTCTTAAAATTCTCCTTGTTTGAAGTACTTGGTAATATTGTAAATCTTGAATCAACGTTCCTATTAATATTAGGAGATTCAGATTTTCTTACATTTACAAAATCTTCTTTTGTACTTTCATATTTCTTCTTCTCGCTACATATATAGATTAAAGTCATTATTAGTAATGCGAATAATGCTATCTTATCTATCATTAATATAACTCATCTTTTTTTACATCTCTAAACGATTATGATGAGTACTCTTAAAATGAGATTCTATATCTTCATCCCGTTGTCTTAACCTATACATTCTATATTCTTCATCCTCTTTCTGCTTCTGTCTCAATTCAGCATACCTTCTTTTATCTTCATCTGTCATTTTTTGTGGTATTGACCCCCTATTATTTTTTACTCTCGCAAAACTTCTTGATACATCCTCCTCATTTATTGTTGAATCTTCATACGTTAAATGCGGTGCTTCTAATGCACGCCTAACATCTGTATATTTTGTCCCAGATGGTGTCTCCCCACTATAGTCATTTACCTCTCCCTCACCCAATAATGCCGCATTTGAATTTAAAGCTAATTCCTCTGGTATATCCGGACACTTCATTAATTGATACCTACTTTCATCCATATTATTCGTATGAGCTCTTTTATTCTCTTCATAAGCACTATGAAAATTACTTTCAGATGGTCTTTCCGGTTGTTTTATAGTTGACTCCGATTTTAACCAATCTCCATATCCTCTCTCTTCATCCTTAAATGCATTCTTTGTATAATACTCATTAAATACTGATGCATCAAATTTTGAATCAAACAAACTATCTGGAGGTGGTACAGCTATATTCTCTCGTATAGAACTTCTCTCTCCTACATTTATATTTGTCATACCACTAGGTATTGATTGTTTCAAATGATTATAACATGTCGTCAACATTTGAAACGCCGTTCCATCACCATTTTGTCTGTCTGGATGTAATGTAACAGCTAATTGCTTATACTTTTTATGTAAAAAATCCGCATTGTATCCTCCTGAAGGAGGCTTTCCAAATAACTGAGCTGACATTATATCCAAATTCGCAGAAGGATCATTACGACTATTTGTCTTATCTTGATACCTTTGTTGCATCTCTTCAGTTGTTGCTCTCTCTGTAAAATTTGGTATCATTCGAGGCATATATGGAGCTTTCACAGTACTATCATTTACAAAATCCATATCCCTTGAATATCTTGGCTCCACACTATGATTCTTTCTTCGTGCAGAATATTCCCCTGTACGACGTATGTCTGATTGCTGTTGTGTTTGTTGATATGATACTCCTTTCTCCGCAATCCATTTCTTTATAAATAGATGTACCGACTCTTTTGGTAAACGCTCTAATATTCGTTTTATTTGTGACTCACTTAAACCAAGAGATGCCAATTGATTTACCTCCATAATAATTCATGTCTTACTATTTTTATTCAATATTTTACGCAATATCAAAATACTTCTTACTAAATATTATATCACCTTTTCCTATATCTACCAATTCTTGCTGAAATAAAGTTATCCCGGTTTTTGTTAAATCTAAACTCTCTATCAAAGTATCAAACCCATTATCTAAGAATATTACTGCCAAATTAGATAATTCTTTAACTAAATCGTCAAATCTTTTTATTCCTTCTAAATTTGTATCAGACATTTATTTATAACTTAACATACATATTTTATCAATAAAATCATACGCATTATTCTAAATATATCACTTTATAGCCCCCTTACAATAAAATGTTAGATTTCACAAAACTCACTACACCTAATATGAGCAAAACTGTTCAAATACTACTTTCTATTGCCGATAATGCAGGTCTTAAATCTATGGACGAATGGGAAGAATTCATTATCTTTAATAAAACACACTTTCTTAACCAACTTACATATGATATTTTTCAAGTACTGACTGATGGATATGGTACTAATCTTTATAAGTGGGAACTCGCTAAGTCTTTAAATATTGATGACTCCGATACTAATAACAGACTATTCTCAATCATCAATACAGGATCTAAAACCATCTCATACGAAGAATTCCACGATTTTTGTGCACTTGGACAAAAACATCATATTATTTCACTTCTAAAAGAACTTAAAATACATGATAAAATGTATAAAGAATTTTCTAATGAATCTAATATGGGTCTAACTATACCTCCTAATCCTACTGTTGAAAATAAAGATGATTGTTCATCTGATATATCGCCACCAAGTATCCCTAGAGATGATGAATCTACTGAACTTGATTACAAAGGCTATAATCCCGCAGAAAATCCAAATATACTAACTAAAATTCGTAATTGGTGTAACAAAATATTTGATCTTTTCTTCAATAAATGTACCAGTTAGTTAAAAAAATGAAATGCATCATCATAGGTATTTAACAAATCAAGAATATTATTAAATATGTCTCAAGAAGCTTTTCAAATTTACGACTGGGAAACATACGATGAATTAGTTGATAATGATGATTCAGATTCTAACAACGAATTTGATTGCGATGATGATACTCCAAAGATTTCTCAAAACTTTGTTACATATATTTATGCTCTTACTAAAACTGGACAAAATGTTAGTATCAAAGTTACTGGATTCACACCTTACTTTTATATTGAACTCCCCCATAATTGGAAACAATCATGGACATCAATATTTGCGGACGAAATCAAAGAATCTTTGCCCAAAAACATGAGAGGTGAATTTATTGAAGAGTATTCTACTAAAATGCTCAGAAAAAGATTCAAATTTAGAACCTATCAGTGGGATCAGACTACATTATTTATGCAACTCGTATTTAAAAGCGATAAAGCTGCGCGTTATGTATATTATAGATTGAAAGATCCTTACAAAGGCTCTATTTATGCTCTACGTAAACATCAATTCCCTATTTATGAGAAAAATATTCCACCAGTTTTAAGATTAATTCACATACAAAAAATTAAACCTTCTGGATGGATCTCACTTGGGAAATCTGCTGTTAGATCAACCAGACCCACATTATGTGAAACCGAATTTCCACAAAATTGGACAGTTCATTGGAAAGATGTACATCCAATAGATATAGAATCTATTGGTCCAATTAAAGTGGCTTCTTTTGATATTGAAGCTGATTCGAGTCATGGTGATTTTCCAGTAGCTAAAAAAGATTACTACAAATTGGCAATGAATATTTATGAAGAAAATGTCAGGTATCAGAAATCCAAGAAACGGACAAATCCCACACTTATTTCAATGTGGATTAAAGCCGCTTTCAGAGATTACAACATAAACGAGAAATATGACGAATATACTCGATCATCTATTCAAACGATTATTCTCAAATATCCATATGATATTGGGAATAAACTATTCGATACACTCGGAGACGAATGCTATGTTTGTTTAACCAAACATACTGTTCAAAAAACCAAAAGTAAAGAAATCGTTGAATCTTTAAAACAAATTCTCAATAGTTATTTACCACCTGTTAAAGGCGATAAAGTTATTCAAATCGGTACCGTTTGTTACAGATATGGTCAGGAAAAAACAAGTATTCAAAGACATATCGTAGCTCTTGGAGGCTGTGACGACTTAGAAGGTATTGAAGTTGTATCATGTGATTCTGTAAGAGAACTATTCGAAGAATGGCTTAAATTCATGCGAAAATCACAGCCAAATGTTATCACCGGATATAATATATTCGGTTTTGATTTCAAATTTCTATGGGAATGTGCAGAAGAATACAATTGTCTTGATCTTCTAAAACAGTTAGGACCTCGTAAATCAAAACAAAATAAACTTGTTGAGAAAACACTCTCATCATCTGCTTTGGGTGTCAATATTATGTTCTACTTTCAAATGCCTGGCATTGTTACAATTGATTTATTGAAAGTTATTCAGAAAGATCATAACTTATCATCATACAAATTAGATGATGTCTCTAACGAATTCATTCACGGAGCTATTACCGCAATTGAACATCTTGATGATAGTCCCAATTGTAGTATTACTCTACATACTAAAAGTACATTTAGTCTCTTAAAAGGACATTATGTTGTAATTTTCAAAGAAAGTATCATCGGAAAAGAATTTATTGGTGAAAGAAGACAAATTATTGATCTTGTTGAAAATACAAGCATTACTTTAGAAGAAGGAGATAACAGTCAAGAATTACCTAAAGAACCAAAATCATATTATTGGGCTGTAGGCAAAGATAATGTATCTCCACAAGATATTTTCGAAAAACAACGCGGAACAGACTCAGACAGAGCAATTGTAGCTAAATATTGCGTACAGGATTGTGAATTATGTCTTCATCTTATTCAAAAGCTGGAAATTATCACAAATAACGTTGGCATGTCAAATGTATGTCTAGTACCATTTCCATTCCTCTTTATGCGAGGACAAATGATTAAAACTTTAAGTCTTGTTGCATCAGAATGTCAAAAGGAAAAATATTTGATACCTGAATTACCGAGACCTCCAGAAGACACAAAAGATTCTTATGAAGGAGCAGAGGTACTTGAACCTACACCGGCAATTTTCCTAAAAAATCCTGTTAGCGTTCTTGACTATGGTTCATTATATCCTTCCAGTATGATTGGAAGCAATATTAGCCATGACTCTATTATTGTTGAACCTCAATATCAGGGTGAATCTGGAGCAAAATTATTAGAAAGTATGGGTATCAAATTTCAAGATATCTCATATGATAATTATTATCAAGTACTTCAAGGTAAAACATGGGTTAAAAAGGTTGATACAAAAAACCCTGTTGTTAATTGTAGATATATTCAACCATCCATTCACCCAGAAACTGGAAAAATTGATGACACTAAACGAGGAATTCTTCCACGTATCTTGATGAAACTACTGGCGGCACGTAAGGCTACCAGAGCTCAAATCAAAAATGAAAAAGATCCCTTTAGAATCTCTGTTTTAGACGGTTTACAACTTGCTTATAAAGTTACTGCTAATTCACTATATGGCGGAGTCGGTGCTGAAGTCAGTTCTTTATATTATAAGGATATTGCTGCTTCAACAACAGCTGTCGGAAGAAGACACTTACACTTAGCTAAAGATTATGTTAAAGAACATTATCCCAAAGCAGAAATTGTTTATGGTGACTCAGTTGTTTCAGATACTCCTTTGTTATTGAAACAAAATGATAAAATTATCATAATGACACCTGAAGATTTATATAATCAATTTCAAAAGATTGGTCCATTTCCAGATGATGAATATATGAAATCATATACAGATTGTATCGGATATGATGTGTGGACTGATTCAGGCTGGACAAAAGTTAACCAAATTATGAGACACAAAGTTAATAAAAAAATTATTAGAGTATTAACTCATGGCGGATGTGTCGATGTTACAGAAGACCATTCGCTGTTAGATAACAAGGGTAATGCTGTTACACCAAAAGATTTGGTTGTTGGTGATGAATTATTGCTATCATTCCCAAAAGAATTTGATAATGTGAATTATAATACAAAGATTAGTCCCGGATTTGCTAGAATTTTAGGATTCTTTATGGGGGATGGAACTTGTGGATTTTATAAATGTCCATCTGGAGATAAATCATCTTGGAAAATTGCAAACAAAGATATTGTTAAAATCAAAGAATATTTAGATTTATGTTCAAAAGAAATTCCCGAATTTGAATGGAAGTTTTACAATACCAAAAATCGGAATTCATTCATTTACAATTTAGTATTCTCATCAAACGTATATGGTAAAAAACTTGAATATATCAAATATTTTAGAGATTTGATGTATCATAATATTACAAAGTCGAAACAAGTCCCTAGTATTATTTTAAACAGTTCAATTGAAATTAGAAAACAATTTCTGATTGGATTGTACGATGCGGATGGACAAAAATCAATGCATGGTGTTCATAAGACATTTGATTGTATAGGAGTTACATCTCAATCTAAATCATCTTGTGGCTGTTCTATTGATCAAAAAGGCAAAATTGCCGCATTTGGTATTTATACATTATTAAAATCAATCGGTTACAATGTTTCGATCAATACAAGGGATTCTAAGCCAAATGTATATAGAATTAGCTTTACAAATGGTAAATTAAGAAAAATTGAAAATAGTATCAAGAAAATAATTGAATTAAACTATGATGAACAATATGTATATGACTTAAGTACAGAAAATCACCACTTTCACGCAGGAGTCGGTTCGTGTATTGTTCATAATACAGATTCAATATTTGTAAACTTCAATGTTCATGATGGCTTAGATCAGCAACTTTCTAATAGCGAAGCTCTTCAAAAATCTATCGATTTATCTGTTGAAGTTGAAAATGGCATACAATCACTATTGGAGTACCCTCATAAACTAGAATACGAAAAGACATTTTATCCTTTCCTATTGCTTCGCAAAAAGGGTTATGTTGGCAACAAATATGAGTTTGATCTTAACAAGTATAAACAAAGCTCTATGGGTGTTGTCACTAAAAGACGTGATAATGCTCCCATTGTTAAATATGTTTATGATGGAATCATCAAACGAATTATGAATGATAGAGATATTCAAGCGGCTATACAATTCCTCCTGGATTGTTTCAAGCAAATTATCAAAGGTAATTTCCCAATACAATATTTCATTGTCACAAAGCAATTGAAAGCTCAATATGCTTTTCCTGATAGAGTTGTTCATAAAGTCTTAGCTGATAGAATGGGAGAAAGAGATCCAGGAAACAAACCTCAATCAAATGATAGGATACCTTATGCATATGTTAAAACTAAAACTATTCCAAAATTACAAGGTGATAGAGTAGAACATCCCGATTATATAAAAGAAAAAAACCTAAGCATAGACTATTTGTTCTACATTACTAATCAAATCCAAAAACCTGTGTGTCAGGTATTCGCACTCGCATTGGAAGAATTGAGAGTCCATGGTTATAAGCTACCAGTAGACCATTTTGATCGAATTAGAAAACAATTACAAAATGGCGAAAAGAAACTTGAACCATCCCAAATTCGTGAAAAAATTATGGACAAAAAAATGGATGAAGTCTATAAGGTTTTGTTCCAAAAAATGGTTAAAGTTGAAGAAGGCAAAAAATATGGTCAAAAACAGATATCGGACTTCTTCTCAAAAAGATAATATCTATTATTACAGAGAGAAGATAATGTCTGTTACTTTTTTTCAGATAAAAAAAATACTTGAGTCAAACAAAAAAATACCTCTTATTATCTTAAGATACCTTATTAAAAGCGACTTTTTGCTAAACAATATTACTACAATACTACCTGGATATACTGAAACACCTATTTATTTCGAACCAACATATAAAAGACATTCTGTAACAGGACATTTTAAACTACAAAAAAATAAATACGGTTTATGTCCCGTTGGAAGACTACCTGGATATACTGATAGAATTATGATTAAAACATCACTACACACCCATAATACTTTATATGACTCTATTCCAATCATTGGAAATGATCATTTCCCTGTAATATTTATAACACAAATTTACTCAATTAATATTGCTGTTTTAACATGGAATATTGGTTCTGGAAAACCTCAACATATCTCTCCTAATTTTCTAAGAAAAAATTTTGAACGATTTGGCAAAAAACCAGATATTTTAATCCTCGGATTCCAAGAAGCTGATAAATATACCATTCCAAATGTAACTGTATGGAATGATATCTATGACTCAAATATTAGATTACATGGAAATAGTCTTAAATCTTTGCTTGGACATATTATAGGTTTTGGACTTGAAACTACAATATTATGGGACAGTACATCCGTTCATGTTCAGCAAATATTAAAAGAATCTAATAAAGGTACTGTTACTAAAGGAGTACACACAAGTAAATTTCATCTTTCCAATAATCATATCTCTATTACCTGTTCTTTAGCTAACATTCATGCTCCATTCACACAAGATCAGCTAAAATACTCTAACTTCTACAAATCTACATTAAAATATCTTAACAAACTTGGTGATTCAGATATACTACTATTATTTGGCGACTTCAATAGCAGATGTATGTTAAAACTAAACAAATATGGTTCACCACAATTTATTAAAGATATTCGTCTAAATAATCAATCATCTCTTAAGAATATACAAAAAAATATAATAACATCTATTAAAAAAAATCTCACTAACTCTATTAAAAACCATAAAATCACCAAATTGGATTTAACTGTAAAATCACCCTTATATCAACATAATTTATTACTAAAATACAATTATTATGATTGGCTCTTATATTTTAGACTTAAATAATCACTTCTCACTTATAAAGGACTTATTTGTTTTGTACAAGCAATCGCATGCTTAGGACGAATCCCTCTTAATGTTTTTCCGTCCACTACGCATCTTTTATACAACGCTTTACTATATTGCTTACAAGGACAATCTCTAGGAAGAATACCTATTGTTTGGAATATCTCCTCCCACATTTCTTCTTCTGAAATTTCTTCTATAATCACTTCAGCCTTGTTCTCATTCTCTTCCTTATCATTATCATCACTATTTACATCATTCCCTCCACTTTGTTTAGTAATCTCTTCTAAACGTTTCTCTTCTATTTCTTCCTCAAGCCTGGTTTTCTCTCTAATTTTTATATTTATTTCATTCATATAAGCAAATATTGAGTTTAAACTAGGAAATCTATCAAATAAACCCTCGCCACAATGCTTTGTTACTAATTGCTTTACAATATTATAACTATCATTGTTAAATCCCAAATGCTTCTTAGTACTTCCCTTATAATATAAGGGGTATCTTTGTAAATTTTTTCCTGTAAATAATACATCGTTTATACGATTCTCTCTGGTATAATTCACCACATTCTCAACAGAATCCCAGATATCAGTTAGTTCAAATATTATAGGTACTGCATCTTTTAACTTTATAAACGTTAATGTCTTATCTTCTAAATTAAGATAAGATCCCCCATTCTTTATATCATTCGGTATATCGTTCTCAGAATCACATATATAACATAAGGTCATTGCCGATGAATTTATAAGTACACTCTTATCATTTGATTTTTTTCTATGCGATCTCGTATTTCTTGATTTACTTCTTGGACATAATTGAATCAGATCAAATAGCAATAAAGTTTCTAATTGTTTGAGCCGCTCATTAACTTTCTCTTTTGGTTCTTCTGCCTCAAGAATCGATTGAGTTTTAAGAAAAATGTTATCATTTTCTAACAAATCTTTTGATATAGACATTGATATCTACTGTTATAATTTATATGGCCATTTAAACGAACTTAATCTTTGAGGTCGTTTTGACCGTCTATTATACTATATTCTACTTGCCTTCGTAAATCTCTATCTACTTTTTGTTCTGAAATAATTTGTCCTGTTTTTTGTTCCCAAAGTGTTTGGATGAATCTTGTACTTTGGTTACGAAAATCATCCCCATATTCGTCTTCGAGCTTATCTACTAATTGAATTATCAATGCCTCTATAACATCCTTTTTATGGTGAGTATTCCATTTATCTCCATTAAACGTTTTCATATCAGGAAATCTTTTGTTCGGCAACTTTAGATTATGATTCTCTGGATGTTCTCTGTTAAAATGTAACTTCTTAACCATCTCTGGAATACAAGTATTCACTCCTTTCATTAAGTTTAATACCTCGTCTTTAAGATAATCCCAATTTTCAGCTCCATGCGGATTAATTGTTAGATTCAATTGGATATTATTATTTATAGTACAATTCTCATAATGATATGAATTAGAATATGATCTCTTAGGTTTTTTAGATATCTGGGTTTTAAGCTTTTCCATTTCTATTTTCAGATCTTGTACTTGAATCTCTAATTCTTCATTCTTTCTTCTGAGTTCAACTAATTCATCTGGTTTTGATTCTACTTGTTCTAAGTGTTGCAAGTGCTTTCGACTTTTATAATGTTTTTCTAATGCAAATCTTCGTTGGAAACTACATTGACATGTTTCACAAAACCACTTTACTTCTTTTGCTCCTGTACCAGACATCTTATTATAAGGTATTTTTATTTTCTTAAATCTATTTAAATTACTACATTTTAACATTTTTGATGATTTTTCCATCAATTTTTAAGTAAAAAACGATAAGGATTTCTACTATCTTAGAATGGGCAAAATCCTTACGCCTGTTTTGAAACAGAAACCGAAATGGAGGGGGTATGTTTTTTTTTTGAACAAGTTTTTTTTTATTAATATTATCTTTTGATTTACTATTTTTGAGAGATTTTGTAATTTCTCTCTAAGACAAAACTTGCATAAAATCTTAAGATTTTTTACCTCGTTTTTGTATTTTGTATTTTTACTGGAAAATGACTATTTCTTCTGATATCTATCTCTCTTCTATTATTTTTTTTTTCTAGAAAAAACTAGAAAAAAAAATAACATACCCCCTCAAAACGGTTTCTGTTTCAAAAACAGGCGTAAGGATTTTTCTTATGATTAAATGGAGACAATCCCCCACTTTATTTTCAATAACAACAACCCTTATAATATCATAGCACCCCCTTGTTGCGACACTTAAAAACAGGCGTAAGGACACTCCTTATTGTTAAATAGAGCCTTTCCTTCTCCGATGGATAATAAGACCAACTCTTATAATATAATAGTACCTCACCCTTGTGACTGTTTCAATTTCATTATATTTATATAAATATTGGTGAATAGATCAATCTTTAATCTAAAAAGTCTCTAAAAAACATGAAAATGTGTGAAGAAAAAGTGTGAAGAAAAATAATGGGGGTAACCCCCGTGTTTGAATGGGAATTACTGTATTAGAAAATATACCCTCCATTTTGATTTCTGTTTCGGAATGGATATAGAAGGTATTCTTATTAATTTATAGGGGGTTTTCTTATACATAAGCAATAGACCTATCATATAATGGGGGGAACGATTAAAACTTCTTTAAATGATAACTAACAAAAATGATATATGATAGAACGCATAGTAATAAATAAATGGCTACGAGAATTATTCAAAATGAAATAGAGAGAAATTTGTTGAAAGACATCCAGGTTCCTTTTCAATCAAGTATAGAATTATATATTGTTACTGAAGAAGATCTGTATGAAAGCGAATATGGAGACGATATTTATAAGAATATGATTGGTTGTTTCAGAACTTTTGATAAAGCGAAATGGTTCATTGATTTTAAAAATGAGAATAATACTGACTCTGAATATAAATATGAGATACAAAAGATACATTTAACAAAAGACGCAGATGACTATTTATTCTTAACAGAAAGACTGTGTATTACACCTACTTATAAGGATACGTTAACAATTAAAAACATTCTCAAATACCTTGCTAAGTTACAGAACATAGAAAAGATATTTTCAGAAGATTAGATAAAGATAAATATACTTTGTTAAATAAATAACTATGAGGTTCTTGTCAAACTGTTTAAAGAAAAAGTCAAATACTTTAGAAATAACATATCCTACACCAAAAGAAGTTCCTATAGTACCTTATTTTTTGTCAGAAAAACGCATTCGCGAAAAGTTAAATCTGTTTAATAATTCGATACAAATTTATGTTGTTACGTGTACCAATATTTATGATACTGTTACAGGTTTTGACGATCTTGTAAGTTTTGAATGTGCTTTTTGGGATAAGTCAGATGCTGATGAGATGGTTAGTCAAATTAACATAAATGATCCAAGTGTATGTGATGGTGGCAAAAGCGATTTATATTTCCAAGTAATGCCAATTGAGATAGGTATTAAAATTTCTGGGAATTTATATATTGTAACAATTTTAAAGTCAAAACACAAACTTATTACTCTGGAGAAAATACTGTTTTCTCTGGAAAACGATATAAAAGTAACAGAATATAGTATATTTAAGGCAGACTAACTTCAATGACAAAATTTACAAAGATTATATCTCCCAAATCTGGGAAGGTAACTGAAATAATTCATATTGCGGATATCCACATTAGAAATGGAGACGAAATTGCCGCGCGTTATGACGAATATTATAAAGTGTTTTCAAATCTGTTTAGTACATTAAAGAAGTTAGATTCGGTAAAGAATAATGAGGCGGTTTGTGTAGTTTGTGGCGATACATTTCATGCTAAAACTAAGCTAGAAACTCCGGGTATTAAGTTATTCTTATATTTACTACAGAATCTTGGAAGCATATTGCCAACATTTATTATACTCGGTAATCATGATTTTAAGCAAGACCAAATGGATAACTCGATTGATTTTTTAGATGCATTTGGTCATGTAATATCCGATAATATTGTATTTTTACAGGAAACGGGTCTATATACATGCGCAAATTTGGGAATAGGAATGGTAGATATAAAGGAAACATTAAGAATTGGTTCGGGTTCTGGAATGGCAGATAGACTACCTGATTTTCCAGATCCGAATGAATTCCCAGAAGAAATAAACAAAACGGTTGCTTTGTTTCATGGCACAATGGTTCATTCTAAATTTACGGATAATAGAACAACAGATGAAGGATATCCTTGGGAATGGATGGATGTTGGTTACAATTACGCGTTACTTGGGGATATTCACAAGCAACAAATATTTCCTATTCGTAAAAAGACAAAGATGATGGCAGCCTACAGTGGTTCTCTAATTCAACAGAATTACGGTGAAACTTTGTTCAAGCATGGAATATTAGTATGGAATTTACAAGAAGACTCTGTTAAAAGTATTGATATCAAGAACGAATATGGATTTGTGAAGCTAATGAACAAGAATAATATGTGGCTATTAGAAAAATCTCCGTTAATTGATTCAGTTAAAAATGAGAATTTTCCAAAAAAATTGAGAATACGTATATTTGGTTCTTATAATGATGAACAGAAACATGAACTTAAGGAAATGTTAGATGATTGCGAATACACTTTAGATGAAACGGTTATTAAAGATGATATTACTCAAACAAATTCTTCAGATTTTTCATCTGAAGGATTATTAGAGCAATATATGCTTGAAAACAATATTAGTGATTATTCCGTACCAGAACTCGAAGAATTACTGATTCAAAATGAGCCGGAGTTTAATGGTGAATTGAAGAAAATTGTTAAGAAGAAAAATACTGATCTTGAAAAGGAA
>MDSY01110024.1_pt1 | contig 38235 bp, 24 predicted proteins | sample 811131 | NCBI WGS metagenome assembly MDSY01 (sample SAMN05326643, study PRJNA326480) | marine metagenome | isolation source: seawater | place: Atlantic Ocean: South West | collected 2010
ATATACGTCACATACTGCATCTCGAGGTGTTGCTTGGGACGGTGACGTGCGTGAGGTGCGCCGCGAGCCGCGTCCAGGTTCCGTTCCTCGCCGCGCGGGTAATAGAAAAACTGGAGCCTCCTGGGTGCCAGACCATGTCAAGAACCCGCACAAGTACGACGTGTACGTGCTTGAGGAGCCTTTGATTATCGGATGAAGGGATGGGGGGCGAGATGGGGGAGGTATGGGAGGTTCGAGAGTCAAAAGTGCACCCACAAAGGATATCAATACTTCGGAGACGGAAGACAAAAAAACCGAAACAGTTTCAGAAAAACCTTCCGCTCCGATGTTTCGAGCGATCAAAAGTTCCACAGAGACCGCGCGATTAGCCGCGAAACGCAGGCGCGAGGAACGCGTTGGTGTGGCTCTGGGTGAACCCCACACAACAAGTCGCGACGAAAAGAAATCCGAAAAGAAATCCATACTCTCCTTTGACGCCGAGGAGGAGGATGCGTAGCGAGCAAGCTGCTGTTGAAATAAAATTAAAATTTTCACGAGATCGCAATTTGATTGGGGCTCTGTGACTGGTCCAGTCAGCGGCCCTGATGAGGCCCGCCCCGTTCTCAATCGCGACGCTGCTCTTTCCTTCACTGACATACTCACGTGCGCGAGCTCTTCCGCTCACGCCCGCTTCGACCCGTCGATCGAGCCGTAGCGCCCGCCGTTGCGTGCCTCGTTGCCCCGCGGATAACGAACACCTAATCTCAATCCGTGCCACGTCGGAAGAATCGTCATGGCATCCTTGACCTCCGCGACCCTCGTCGTGCGCCCCGGGCTCGCCCGCGGCAAGGCGCCCGCTAAAGCCCCCACGGCGCCCAAGTCATGCGCGATATCCGGCCTTTCGGGCACCGCCCCAGCGTTCCTGGGCAAGCCCAGCGTGATCAGCGCCGGCGTCGCCGCCGGGGGCGGGAAGGGTGCCGGAAGCAGATCGGTCGCCACCATGGGATTGTTCGGCCTCGGCCTTCCCGAGCTCGTCGTCATCGGAGGGGTCGCGGCGGTGCTGTTCGGACCCAGCAAGCTCCCCGAGCTCGGTAAGAGCCTGGGGAAGACGGTGAAGAGCTTCCAAGCAGCGGCGAACGTAAGTTACCCGGGTTACCCGACACAATCGAATCCCGATCCCAGAGCCCCAATCTTTTCCTTCCCCTTCTCTTCTTTGCCAAAAAGTGTTTTTCGGATGCCAAAATGTAACGCGTCATTCTAACCCGGTTCTCCTTTCACATTCCACATCACAGGAGTTCCAAGACGAGCTCAAGGAAGGCCGGGAGGCTGAGGAAGCAGCTGAACAGAAGCAAATCGAAGACGGCGAAGAGAAGAAGGCTGAGGAAGAGTAAGAATGGATGGAATAAGAAAGGCTTTTGAGATTGATCCATCGAAGTGGGTCGGTTAATAACAAGGAAAGATTTCAAAAGCTTTGCCAGATAAAAACAACTACTTCAACCCCTTCGTTTCTCTCCCGCCGCTTTCGCCTTCGCCTTTTCCTTCCGGGCTGCGACTGAGGGGCGCTTGCCTGAGCGAGCTGCGGCGGATTTCGCGGCAGGGCCTCTGCCGCCGCGACCACCAACATCACCTCTACCCATTCCTCTCCCAGCCCCCGCCGCCGCCGCCCCTCCGTCGAACGCCGTCTTCTGTCGCTTCCCCCCCGGCCGCGACCGCGAGCCCTCCCACCCGGTTCCGGTCAATGCGTTCTCCTCCTCCTCTTCTAGCCTCAACCTTCGTGCCGCGCCACTCGGCCGTCCGTCTTCCTCCCGCTTCTGTCGCTTCGCGGCGGCGGAGGACGCAGCGGCGGCGCGGTTCTTGGACGCTCGCGTGACTCGTATGTCTCGCTCGCCCATTTTGGTCCCGTCCAACAGTAACCCAGTACGCGCGTCGCTCGTCTTTTTGAACAACACGAACGCGATACCTTTTCCTAAATTCGTGCTTCGGTCGCGTACCACTCGGACCGCCTCCACGCTCCCGTTCAACTCCGGGTACTCCTTGGCTTTGTGAAAAAAAGAAATCACGTCCTCTTCGTCGACGTCGTAACTTAAATTTCCTAGGAACAAACTTCGGGCGTGGTCATAGGATACTTCCCCTCCGTTCGTGATTCCCACGCCTGGGGGCAGATCCGCGGATAACGCCTTGGCTTTGGCTTCGTTCGCGCGGGAGGATGGAGCCGCAGCGGCGTCGACGCGCAAGTGCCGGCCGTCTACGTTGAACATGTTCATTTTTTCTACAGCCTTTTTGACAGATTCAACCTCCTTGAACACCACGTACGCGTTCGTGGACTTGCGTTCCGCGACTAGTTTGCCCGTAATCACCTTGCCTTGCTTGGGCATCTTCCCGTCGGCATCCACCGGTACGGAACGCAACCGCACGGACTCCACCGCTCCGAACTCGGTAAACAACGATTTGAGCTTTTTCAGCTTGATGGAAACTGGTAAATTACCAACAAACACGGTGTGGGGTAAGGAATCAGAGGAAGGGGCAGTGTCTTTCACAGGCTTTGAGGACTTCTTAGGGTCCTTCTTGGTCTTCTTGCTCTTCGTGTCTTCACCGGAATCCGATGAAGAATCGTCCGAGTCCGAGTCCGAATCAGAGTCTGAATCTGAACTATCGGCGGCGGCGGTTTTGCTTTTCGATTTCGACTTCTTCGACTTCCCCTGTCCCTCGTTCATCATCGCGGTCGCTTCTTCGAATGCATCTTCCATGGAAGCCTTTTCCTCCTGCGCGTCTCGAGACTGCTTGTCACTCTTTTTCTGGGGTTTCCCGTCATCACTGTCGCTGTCGCTGTCGCTGCTGTCGGAATCATCCGCATCGTTTTTCCTCCCACCGCCGCCCCTTGAGCTACGCGCTTCTCGCAGTGCAGCGAGGTGCGCGGTTGCTGGTTTCGGCTGGAGAACAGTTTGGCCCTTCTCGGAAAACGCGCTTTTTTTACTGAAAAGGCCTCCCCCGGTGTCCTTCGTGCCGAGGACAGAGTCGAAGATGCCCATGGCGCGCGTCGTGGGATGGCAGGAGCACGAAGAAAAAAAAACCTTTTGCGGCGGAAGCGTTTGAAGGCTAAATCGATCAAATTGACCGACTGACGGTCAAATATGAGGTTCAAACCTTTCAAATGGACTAGATTGAGTACTCTGACTCGGACGATGCAAAAGCCAAAAGCAACAATCGCGCGCTGCACGTCACACACAACCACACCTCTCCCCTCAACCCAAGATGGTCGCCGTTCCTGCTACCAAGGCGTAATACGGCGCACCTGCTTCGAGAGGTAGACACGAGAGAGCAGCTGAGGGACGTGCACGTGTGTATTAGGTGTCTCGACGTCTCGCATTGTGAGATATTTTTTGTGAGATCGTGTTCGCGCGAACTTTTGCAATCTACCGGTACTAGTTGCATCCGTCAGCATCCTACGCGATGGCCACTTACGCAACTCAAACCACCGAGGTTGACTTCAAGCGCGAGTGCGAGGGCTTGGTCCGGGAGTACTTCACGCACGGCGTGGTACACGACGTGGTGGACAGCTTGAAGGAGCTACTGGGCAGACCGGGATGGACGGAAAACACAAACGACCGCCGGAGCTCGATCGACAAAAACTCGTCTGGTTTATCGCCGCTAGGAAATGAAAGATCTTCCACGTCGCCATTAGGGAATGGCTCCTCCACCTCAAATATCTCTGTTCCGTCTCCCCTCGCCCTATCGGCATCCGGCCACACGTTAAGCGCGGCTACGTTGCGATCGATGGTGGTGAAGCGCGCAGTGATCGCGGCGCTTGACCGCGGGGCACGCGAACGCGAGTTGGCGGCGCAGCTGTTGGCGCAGTTGCGGAGAGACGATTGCATATCCAGGGCGCACGGCGAGGCTGGGTTTGATTTACTGCTTCAAGCGTTGGAGTCCCTCACGATCGACGTGCCGAACGCTCCGGATAACATGCACGTGTTTCTAGCCCGCGCGGTAGTAGACGACGTGGTGAGCGACGAGTTTCTGGAAGAGTGCGCGGACGCGGCGGGGCTCGACATCGACGCCCGGCGCGTGGCATTAAGCGCGCGAGGCGCGTTGAGGGCGCCGGGAGGCAAGGGCAGGGTGCTGGACGCATGGGGTGGGCCCGATGGAGGGACAGCTAGTTTCGCGGTCCGGGAGATGGACAGCCTATTACACGAGTACGTGGAATCCAGAGACTCGCGGGAAGCGAGCAGAAGAATCGTGGAGCTTCATGTTCCTTTCTACCACCACGAGTTGGTGAAACGCGCGCTGGTCATGGCCATCGAAGAAGCCAGGGTCCGGCCGCAGTGCGTACGAAGAATCACTGAGCTATTAGGGTACCTAGGCGCAGCCGGAGTCGTGTCAGGCACGCAGTTCGCCAAAGGCTTCGCCCGGGTTGCGGTGGCGCTGAAGGAGCTTGTTTTAGACACGCCCGACGCGCAGGAACTTTTCGAGCGTCTCGTCGTCGACGCGCGCGGACGGGGATTGCTGCCGGCGGGGCTCTCCGCGTGGGCCTCAATACGAGTAGGCGGGGCGTCGAGTTTCGGCGACAGTGACATGCAGACAAGCAGTAGCGGCAAGGAAGAAAAATACAAGCCTGAAACGCCAAGCATGTCTCGAAGTTTCGGCAGCGGTCGCGGCGGGCATTTAATGCGTCTGGACTCGGCGCCCGATTTGATCGCCCTGGCTCGATCACTGAAAAACAGCGCGAGCTTGGAACCAAATAAAAAACCAGTCAACGTTAATACCAGGCAGAGTCGCATGAGCCCTATAAAACCTTCCTCGAGGCCTTCTGCTTCGAGGAACGATTTTGAGAATTCTGGTGATATTCCGTCAAGTAATGGTGACCCGTCCGCGCCGCTGCGGGTGCTGGACGTCGTCAATGCGCAAAAACCGGTCCGTAAAACATCCGACGCATCGGGCGTTCTCTCCGCTGTTCCCACGCGCGTTTCGAAATCCAACGGCGTCGACGCGAACTGGAGTGGTTTGAGGGCACCTAGGGCGAGTCTTCGGGACAGGGGCTCTTCAGGAGCAGCTTTCTCAGGCTCGGATTCCGATTACGTCCGCCCGAAACCGAAACGGCCGTTGCCTGATATACGAACCTTGTCGGATACAAATGGTAACGCATCATCCGCATCGTCTACACCGAAAAACTTTTTGAGCGGCGGGTTTTTGGGGACAAGAAGGTCACCCGCATTAGGCAAAAGCGCCTGGAAAGCGCAGTTTCAGCCAGCGCCGACGCGAGTTATGGGTGAAGAAACGTTCAATGCAGATGCGTCTTTGCGCAAAGTCAGGCAACTGCGCCGCGTACGCTCAGCACCAGGCGGGCTGCACGAACTTGACAACTCGAAACACATCCTGTCGATCGGGTATGTGCACCGGCACAAGCCGTTTCAATCGGAGTACGAAGTTGGGGACGCTATTGGTACCGGGGGTTTTGCTGTAGTGCGTAAAGCCACGCATAGAACGAGTGGCAAAGTGTACGCGGTGAAAACGTTGCGCGTCCGGGCTGGAAGTAACGATTCAGATGACGATTCGGTCGATTCCGACGACGATTCAGGCGGCGAAAACTCAGATTCAAACTCTGATTCCAACCCGAAACAACGACGCTTAGCGGCGATGTCCATGGCGGAGATGACCAACGAGCTGATCATGATGCAGCAGCTTTCCGGGCACCCGAACATCGTCACCGTCAAGGAGTTCTTCACGGAAGATGCGGAGGGGCACTTGACGGATGGGGTGGCGCAAACTGCGTTGTCTTCGTCGCCGAAGAAAGAGCCACACGAGATTTTGATGCAAGGCGCTGACGACGACGACGATGAAAAAGACAATGACGAAAAAGACGCTCCCCAATCCGGCATCGTGCACGTAGTGATGGAGCTGCTAGAGGGCCAAGAATTAGTCGACGCTATTGAGCAGCATGGGCTGTACGACGAAAGCGACGCGAAGATTGTTATGAGTAAAATGCTGGATGCTATCGCGTTCATGCACGCCAGGGGGGTGGTGCACCGGGATTTGAAGTTGGAAAATTTGGTTTTAGCAAAGCCGGATGACTTGCGTAGCGTGACGCTCGTTGATTTCGGATTAGCGAAGGCGCTGATGGCGCGTGAACGCGCGGAGAACGTGTGTGGTACACTGGCATACGTAGCCCCTGAAGCGCTGGCCGCGGGGCAGTACGGACAGGGTGTCGACGTGTGGGCGTTGGGTGTCGCGATGCACGTGTTATTAACCGGCGCGTGGCCTTTCGACGACGAGGACGAAGACGAACTGATGGATTCGATAATCGCGTGCGAGTTGGACTTTTCGGAAACGGCGCACGAGGAGTTTTCGTGGATAAGCCCTGACGCTGTTGATTTGTTAACAGGGCTTCTGGAGCCCAATCCTAAGCATAGGCTGACTGCTGCGCAAGCCTTGGAACATAGTTGGTTCACGAACCAAAAGTCTCATAAAAGCGATTCAATCCACCACGTGCACAAGAGGCTGGACGCGCTTTCTTCCAGTGCGCGGCAACACCCAGAGCGGCGGTTTCACGCCGGCGATTCGTTGGTTTCGATCGGCGATGAGGTAAACGAGGTGTTTATGGTCACTTCCGGGGAAGCGCAGGTGTCCGTGCCGAAGAGCGGGCCTTTGGCGAAAGCGGGGGAAGTAGAGAAGATTGGCGTACGGCGCAAGGGGAACCTGGTGGGGGAGATTCCCAGTGGAGGTGAGGGAAACACAATTCCGAAATCAAAACTCTGCGTGGTCGCGAAAACGGAGGTCCGGGCGTTGGTGTTCCAGGCGTCGGATGTGGTGTGGGCGGTGGGTCATGATTACCGGCTGAGCGATGAATTTGAGATGGCGCTGCGGGAGAGGAGACGGCTGTTGGCCAAGAAACAGAGGTTGGCGATACGGGCGGAGCGGACGGCGGCGAGCGGCGCATCGGCGAATAATGCGAATGGATTTCAGGAAAACTCCCGAAGAGCGCAGAGTGAAGTTGTGAGGAGACAACCGGTGTAGAGAGGGTCAGAGATGGTGAAGCGCGTAGACAGTGAAGAGCGTAGACGTAAACAGTGTAGACGATATGTGTACTTACCTTTATCGCAACTAGTATACAATCCTGTTCTATCATTCTGACTAAATACTCATACCTCTATGCCATCTCCCGCGGCGGCGGCGTGTCCGGCACGGCGCCCGGGACGAAGCACGCGGCGGTCCACGGATTATCATTATTGTCACCAGCGACGGCGACGCCGAATACGTCGGACTGTTGCGTCACCGGGCCACTCGGGCCGCCGCCGAAACCAGTGCTGCTGGATGCACCGCCGAAATTAGTACTGCTACTGGCACCGCCGCCGAACTGTGTCCCTCCACCACCTACCCCCCCGAATCCAGATCCCCCTCCTCCAACAAAGGGTGTCCCTCCGCCGAACCCTCCTCCCGCGACAGGAGACACAACTCCGAACGGCGTGGCGGCCTGGTTTCCGAATGGCGGAGCGGCTTGTCCATTCACCGCTCCCGGGCCAAACGCGTTACTCGGCGATTGTACATTCGCAACGGGAGACCCGCCGAAGGGCGACGCGCTTGTCTGCGCGAATGCGTTTGGTGACGGAGTGTGACCTGCGACGAATCCTCCTGGGCTCGCCACTGGACTCGCGGCAGGAGCCATCCCCATAAACGTGCAATCGATCACCCGGGTGAGCCCCGCCGGTGCCATCGTCCCCACGGCGGCCATCTCAAGCACTTGTTTCAACTGATTGTTTGGAAAGTTTAGAATTGATCGAATGTCGTTTTGTTTTCCATTGGCGAACTCATCGACCTTGGCGTGTACTTGTCTTGGGTCCTGTCCAAGCCTAGCAGTGTTATACGTCACCCATCGCACCTCTTCGACGGAAGAATCACCGCCCAATAAATTGGGCTCATCACCCTTGGGGGCGTAGCACGACAGAGGCCACATCAACGGGCGGTCGGTTTGGAGATCGTCCCGGAGCTGATCCCTGGCGGACTTTTCATTCCCTCCTCCGCGGCCGCCTCCACGTCCACCTCGGCCACCACCACCTCTTCCTCCTCCTCCGTTATAGCTCCCATTGTTGCTCCCATTGTGGTTTCCACCTCTTCCTCCGCGGTCGCCTCGACCAGCGGTTCCACCGCCCTGATTGTACCCTTGGTTGAACCCTTGGTTCCCACCTCCTTGATTATTCAACGCGGCGTAGGGGTTACCACCACCGCCTTGGTTGTACCCGCCGCCCTGGTTGTAGCCCCCGCCGCCTCCCCCTCTTCCACGCCCACGGCCGCGGCCGCGACCTCCAGACCCCATCGAGCGTGCGGCGCAGACTGCGAGAGGGACGTGAGGATGGAGGGCAAAAAGCAAAAACCGACAGTGTGGAGAAATAAAAAATTTGATTCGAGTGAAAATATGTTCAACTTTCCCTCGCGCTACGCTACTGCCTCTTTTCCTTCTTCCTCTTCTTCTCTCCCTTCTTTATATCGCCTTGATCGCTGTCCCGCTTCTTCTTACCCCTCCCCTCATTTGAAGTATCCGTTTTCCTTCGAAACACGTGCACCACGCACGCCCCCCCCCCGGTTTTCTGAAAATCAGAGTGCAAGTTTCGCACCGGCACTTCTTTCCGGCAAAAGTCCTCAGCCGTGCTTTCTTGAAAAAACTTGGACTCCGCCATGGGGTGGTTGATCGGGTACCGCTGTACGTTGCCCACTATTAATAACGTATCTGGCCCACTCAAATCCCGTATAGATTTAATCAACAAACCCCACTTCTCCGGGTCGTTGCCGTACACCACGTCAGACGCTAAAATCAAATCGGGTTTTTTTTTTAATTTTAATTGGGCCAAAGGGTTGTCGCCACCCCAGACCAATTTCTGTACCCTTGCGATGGGGGCGTTATTGGTGACGTTTTCGGTTAATAATTCTAAAACGTCATCGTCGCCTGGTAGGGGTATATGTATAAGTATGTATGTTAGTCTGAGTATACAGTGTCCAGCGTGAATAAGAATAAAATAACAGGAAAAAAACCAAAAACCTTTTCCAACACTTTTGTTGTCTGAAAGCTACTATCAGATGGTCACTCATGGCCCGGAGGCGAGTGTTGTCAGCGAAACTTTCAAGGTCTCATGTGCGCCCTTCTTGAAACTCCGAGGTCATTGACAAGCCCTGCGGAGGGATTAACGAGGGCAAGTTACTACAGCAAATGTAGTAACTATTTTAAAAGCCGAAAAACCGAACGAGTAGACTCGCTTCCGAGAAAAGAAAGACGAGACAAAAACCTCAACGCACCGTCCGTGGCGATCATCGCGACGCCTAGTTTCGAGGCGACGATTGTTGGTAACCCGAGACCCGCGCCGAGCTCGACGCCTACCATTCCCGACCACCCGCCGGAGCCCCAAGTCGAGTCAGTCCCAGTATTTTGTATATCCTCGGAAACAGCAGGATCGCTTTGTCGCGACAGCCACTCCGCCAAAACAAACGAGCCTTCCCAAAGTGCGACGCCCGTGTTCCCCCGTCCCAGCCCGCCGCAGCTGTCATCCACGCGTTTCGATTCCTTCTCCGTGTTTTTGAAGCTCGTAGGGGTGGCGGATAACAAAGTGACGGAGGAGTTAGGAGTATCCTCATTACTTTTAGAACCACCAAAATTAGAAAGCGCTGGAAAGTCATACGTCACCGTTTTGCGTTCGCCGACTAATTCCGCAAGCTTTGTGTCAACACCGCCCAGGCGTTCAAACGCGCCCAGGAACTTCAGAAGCTCCTGCGAGTTGAAGGATTTGAATTGACGCCTAGCAGCTCTGCCTATCCTCGCTATTAACTTAGGTTTATTCGAAGCATTCACGCCTAGACTCGCGAATCCCCACGTGACGTTGGTTAGGTCGCGGGCGTTGCACTGGTTTAGGTTTTCACGGACGGCGGACACGCACGCGTTTAGGAACTGTCCGTCTTCGTGACCCAGCATGCCGTGCGCCCAAATCAACATCGTGAGCTGCTGGGGGGTGTATACTTGGTTTTTGTGTGAAGATTTTTCGGATGAATCGTCGTCAACTCCCACCTTCCGTTTGCTCCTTAAGTGTTTCCGGGCCGCCTTTGCTAATAGATGAAAAACTTTCTTGTGCAGCTTGGTTGACCCTAGTTGAAGCTTGGCGAACGCCCACAGTAGATTTGCAACGTCCTGGGGAAGCAGTTGGGTTTCTGTTGGTGTGGGAAGCGCGAGCACTGAATCCGCCACGGCGTCCATCAGCGAATCGTTTTGATACCCGAGCTTGGCAAACGCCCTGGCGCACGTGGCGAGCTGCTGCGGCGTGGCTTCGTGCGCTTTTTTAGTGAACGCGGAGGCTATTGTCAGCAGTACGTCGCTATTGTCCCTCGAATCGAATGCCGCAACGGCCCACGCGGTCATGGAGAGCTCCTGGGTGTTCATGGAAGTTGAAGCGTCGGCGGCAGCGCGAGAAATATCGTTTCCAATTGTATCGCCGCCCAGACCCAGCTTGCCGCACGCCCACGCAATGTTCGCGATGTGCTGCGACTCGAGCTTCCCAGAGGTTTTCTGAGTACGGAACCAATCAGTAGTGGCTCTTCCGGCGAGTGCGGAGGATGCGCGGCGAGCAGAGAGGGTCGCTTCCGTGTCTGTATTGGTATTGGTATCGGTTTCTTCAGTTTCGTTTTCAGATTCAACAGCGAGCTTGGCTGTGGCCCACAGCATGTTCGCCACTTCCTGCGCGTTGAACTCTCGGGCTCGAGATTGGATGACACCAAACAGCGTGACGAGCACTTGCGTTCTTTTTGTGTCGCTACAACGTACCCCTAACGTAGCGAACGCCCAGGCGACGTTGGAAACTCCCTGCGCCGTCCAATCAACGCGCCAGTCCTTCCCTCCGCGCCCGCCCTTGTTGAGACTCGCGTTGATGCTGTCGGACAATAAATCAACGATCTGTTTGTCTACGCGCACACCCAGCTTGGCGCAGCCCCACAGCGAGTTGGCGAGCTCCTGGGGGTTGAACTTTCCGGCGTGGATGCCAGTCGCGAGCGCAACGGCGCTTACCAGATTTGCTGAGATTTGCTGAGAAACCCCTAGTTTTCCCAACCCGTGAAGCAAGCTCGCGAGCTGTCTTGACTCGACGTGTCTTGCGTGGTGCCGTATCAGCCCCGCTGCGGTGGTGAGAAGCAACGCAACGTTGGGGTCGTCGCCTCTGGAAACCAGCCTGCGGCCATCAGGCGCACGCGCGATCCGCGAAAGCGCGGTTCCGCAGTTCACCACGTTAAACTCGGGGACACTGCGCTGCACGATTGCCAGCACATCAGACGCGAGCGCGCACCGCGCGAGCTCGGCGTTGATCTGTACCTGCTGCTGGCTCATGGCGGTTTGGGATATCTCTACTAACTCACCCCACTCGTCCAAGCGCCTTACAGTCGGCACGGACACGCACACATCGCTGAGACACCCAGCCGCCGCTCTCGAAAATAAGAGTCGGAGGGGCGCCGGCGACGAGGTTAATGAACAGTCAGATTTTCCATGGAATTATCTAAAACGCTTTCTCGGAAGCCTCGACGCACAACGTCGCGCGCACGCCCTCCGTGATGATTTCCGCCGGATGGGCGCGCGGTATGCTCGACCGTTCGTGCCACACTACTGCGAAAGCAGCGCGCAAGCCATCCACGCAATCAGCCATCCCCGGCCTTCTCGATGACATCGTCATCACGCACATCCTGAGATCTGAGTACTTTGACGATCCCGCAGATCTCGCACGGCTCCCAGCGGTGAGTCGTAGGATGTACGACACGGTAGCGGCGATGGGGTTTCGGTTTAAGGAGCTTGAGGAAGATTGCGCCGTGGATATTGGATGTTTAAGCGTGTTGAAGCGCCTGCAACGGCGAGGTCATCTGTCGCGTCAAGAACTCCTTTGTCAGGCAGCGGCGAGGAGCGGACAGCTCGAAGAGTTGAAGGTGTTGCACGAAAACGGCTGCCCGTGGGACGTAGGTACGTCAATGTCGGCGGCGATTGGCGGGCATCTCGAGACACTGCAATAGCTGCGCGCGAATGGCTGTCCATGGAGAGTAAGCACGTGTCATGGGGCGGCGATGGGCGGGCATCTCGAGGTGCTGCAGTGGGCGCGAGCGAACGGCTGTCCGTGGGACGAGCAGACGTGCGCGGGGGCGGCGCAGGGCGGGCACCTCGAGGTGCTGCAGTGATTGCACGCGAACAGATGCCCGCGCGCCGCGAATACGTTTGAGAAGGCGGCGGAGGGAAACTATCTCGACGTGTTCCGCTGGGCGCTCTTGAACGGCTGCCCAACGAACTCCAATACGCGGGCACTGCAGCATCGTCTCGGATTGGTTGGCGATGATGACGATTTAAGACCGCAATTATTGAGCCAAATTAAGATGAATGCGGCTGGCAGCCCGCCGGGTCCCGCGGAAGTCGCGCGGCTCCGACTGGTGCTGGACGAAAGTCGTACGATGCGCGAGCGGCTGGATGCTGAAAGCGAGTGAAAGACGAATTGAAAAAGAAAAAGACTCCAATTACGAATACAAAAACGCCCCCCGCCGAACCTTCTCGAACGCCCCGAGTTGTTTCTCCCACTCCACAAACACTCCTTCCACGGCCTTGGTGGTTTTCCCGAAATCCCCCCCATACGAATCAAGCGCCAAACGCAACGCATTGCTGCCGGTGAGCAAGTCGATGAAGGGAGGAGACGTAGCGGGGTTGGAAATAAAATTTCCAAAAGTATTGGAAGATCCGTTTTCGAAACCCTTCCCGTTTCCACATAGCCGCTCCTCCTTGTCCCTCGACCTCGCGTAGCTCCCGCCCGGCTTCACGGGCGACACCAGCACGGACGCGCGATTCGAGCCTCGATCCACTCTGCTGGATTGTCTGCTTGGCCTGGCGTTCGCCCCGATTGAAATGAACCCCTCGCGCCAGGAAAAATCCCGCGGATAAAGCGTCTTCAACGTTAGCAAGATTTTCACGCCGTCCTTGAACAAAGCGCAGTTTTGGTCCTTCACGAACGCATGCGCCCCGACGCACATACGACCCATGTGCGCCCCCCAAGAAGGCACGAAGTTAGCTTCCCTCCAGACCGTTTGTTTATGTGAAGAGGGAGCGCTTTTACGCGCGGTGTGTTTTTTTATTTTTCGTCGAGATACTCTGAGTATGTCTTTGTTGTTCAACTCTTGTACGAACTTTGCATCCGCCCAGTGCGTGCCTATTACCTCGAACGGCGTACACGTACCCCGTCCCTCGGAAACGTTGGTGGCCTCTAACAGGCAATTGCCCACGTAACTCAGTGCGGTGGTGGGGGAGGGCATGTTTGGCGACGGCGGCGTCCACGGCAGGTGTGTATTTTCCCATTTCATTGAACGTCGCCAGTGTTTCATTTTGACAACTTTCAGATTTATTGCATCGCGACTTGGGTTGTCCACATCGTTTCTCAAAAACACCCGGTTGAACACCAGCGCGAGCTCGCCGAGGGTCAACCCGTGTCGCAGCGGTATTGATTTCAGGGCGACGAAGGAACAGCGAGCGTCGTCCACGTTGACCGGCCCTTCCGTGACGACTCCGCCCAACGGATTGGGCCGGTCGAGAACCACCACACGGACGTTGCGTTTGGTTTCAATCTTCAAAATCGCCACCGCGAGAAACAAATCGTACATGCTCCATATGTACGTGTAGCATCGTGTGCCGACATCTTGGAGGTCAACCACGATAACATCCACGTCAGATGCTTGGATGATGTTCGAAAGAGAAAGGCCGCTTTTTTTATAAATGTCAAACACGTGTATGCCTGTTTTCGGATCTGCGAACGTGGTGCCATCGCTTTTACCGGCTTGTTGCGCGCCTCGGAACCCGTGCTCGGGGGCGAACACCGCGATTACATTCACGTCCCGCGCCTCGTGCAGTATATCCACCAAATGCGTACCGCTCACGGGGTTACACCCGGTGTGGTTGGTCAGGATGCCGACTTTCTGCCTGCGGACACCGCGCAGCACTTTCCATTTGTCATTCATGGCCACTTCCAGGCCCACCTTGACCCTTTGCGGCGGCGTTTTCGAAAAGCGCCGCCGGATGCGTCGCCGAAGCGCCGTAGACACGAACGCGGTGCCCACGGCGACGTACACCATCAACGTTGGGGGCAACATGGCGGCCATGAGCCCCGCCGGGCACCTGCCTCTAACAAGATTGAAAATCTGCAGTCGCTTCAAAGCCACGACGCTTTTTCTAGTCGATCTCTTTTTGAATAGCGCCAGTTTGGCGTTTTTAACCCATCAAGCGACGGTTTATTTGTTCCAAATCTTCCTGCAGATCACGCGCCAAATGAAGGTCAGAAGCAACTCCAAACTGGGCAGTGCGATCCGCGCAGGAGAAACGCGCGACGAGATCGGAAGTCACCTGTTACGCACGGGTGTCCTCCAGTACCTCTCGATCAAGTCACCATGGCGACTCCGCCCGTGACCGTCAAGGAGGTCGTGTCGGTACGTTGATCTGCTGCGCGGCATCTGAATTTTCAGAGGCGCCGAGGCACGATCTCAAAGATGCACACCTGACCCACCCCTTCCCCTCCCTCCTCTGTGCAGCTCACGAGCGCCGGCGTCAACCCGCAATGCATCTCCTTCACCAATCTGACGATGGAAAGCGAAAAGTTCATCTGCGTCCGCGAAACCGGCGCCGCGAACTCCGTGGTCATCGTGGACATGGACAACCCGAACACGCCGATGAAGAGGTACGCAATCTTGAACGTCACCTCGCTTTCCCGCGCACCGAAGGGGGGCCGACAGAGGAGAGCTTCTGGTCTCGGAAGCGTGTTTCGAGCGCACAGTACTTCCCGTGACCCACTGCGCTGTGATGCGGTCACGGCGGTTCGAGCTCGGAAGCGACGCGCGCCGCAGCCGGTGGAGGGACACGCGCCTACAATCCATCACGCACGCAATTCACACATCCGAGGAGGCGTGACCTCTTTTCACAGTGCTAACTTTTTTTTTTCCATTTCGAAACACTCGCTGACCCTGTTTATTTTCCCCACCCATCCACCAGGCCCATCACCGCGGACAGCGCGTTGATGAACCCTGTTTCGAAGGTCATCGCCCTGAAAGCCACCGTGGCGGGCACCACGACGGATCACTTACAAATCTTCAACATTGAGATGAAGAGCAAGATGAAGAGCCATCAAATGCCCGAGAGCGTTGTGTTCTGGACGTGGATTTCGCCGTCAATGCTGGGCATCGTCACCCAAACCGCGGTGTACCACTGGTCCATGGAAGGCGATGCCGCCCCCGCGAAGGTGTTTGAGCGGACCGCGAACTTGAACGGCGCGCAGATCATCAGCTACAGGGCGAGCCAGGACATGCAATGGTTCACTTTAATTGGCATCGCGCCTGGAGATGCTTCGCGCCCCTCACTCGTCAAAGGGAACATGCAGCTGTACTCCGTGGCGCAGCAGAGAAGCCAGGCGCTTGAAGCGCACGCCGCTGCGTTCGCCACGCACCACGTCCCTGGCAACGCGCAGAAGAGCCAATTAGTGGCGTTCGCGCAAAAAACGGCGCAACCCGACGGGAGCGTCTCGTCAAAGCTGCACGTCATCGAGCTCGGCGCTGTGGCCGGCCAGACGCCGTTCACCAAGCGCCAGGCCGAGTTGTTCTTCCCCCCCGACTTCGCGGATGACTTTCCCGTGTCGATGCACGCTAGCGATAAGTACGGAGTGCTGTACGTCATGACCAAGAATGGGCTGTTGTTCGTGTACGACTTAGCCACGGCGACTGCTATTTATCGCAACAAGGTGAGCAACGACCCTGTTTTCATCGCGTGCGCGGCGCCCTCAAACGGCGGCGTCTACGCCGTCAACCGCAGAGGCCAAGTCCTCCTGATGAACATCAACGAGAGCGCGGTGGTGCCTTTCGTGTCTGGTCAATTGAAGAACCCCGAGTTGGCGCTGCAGCTGGCGCAAAGGGGGAGCCTACCAGGCGCCGAGGCGCTGGTGATGCCCAAGTTTGAATCGTTGTTTGGATCCGGTGATTACAAGGGAGCGGCTGAGCTCGCTGCTGCTAGCGGCGGCGCGTTGAGAACCTCGCAGACCATCCAGAAGTTCGCCTCCGTGCCCGCGGTGCCCGGCCAGAATTCGCCGCTCCTGATGTACTTTGGCATTTGTTTACAGCGAGGGCAGTTGAACGCGTTTGAGGCTGTGGAACTGGCGAAGCTCGTGTTGGCGCAAAACAAAAAGCAGCTCCTGGATACGTGGATGGCTGAAGACAAGCTGGAGTGCTCGGAACAGCTCGGAGACCTAATGCAACAAGTCGACCCCGACATGGCGCTGAAAATCTACATCAAAGCCAAGGCGAACGGCAAGGTTGTCGCAGCGCTGGCGCAGAAAGGCGAGTTCGAGAAGATGGGCAAGTATTGTGAGATGGTGGGGCACAAACCCGACTACGCTTACATGCTGCAAAGCACGCTGATGAACAACCCCCAAGGCGCGGTTCAAATCGCGATTCAGATTGGAAAACAGAACCCGCCGCCCATGGACCCGAACGCGGTGGCGGATTTGTTTTTGCAGCGGAACATGATCAGGGAGGCTACTAGCTTCTTATTGGACGTCTTGAAGGAAGATTTGGAGGAACAAGCGGGCATGCAGACCAAGGTTCTCGAGATCAACCTCGTGACGTTCCCCAACGTGGCGGACGCGATTCTTGGTCAGGGAAAATTAACGCATTACGACCGCCCTCGCGTCGCGCAGCTGTGCGAGAAGGCTGGGCTGTACATGCGCGCCCTCCAGCACTACACCGAGGTTAGCGACTTAAAGCGTTGCTGCGTGAACACGCACTCGATCGAACCTACTGCTTTGATTGAGTGGTTCGGAACGCTCAGCGCGGAGTGGGCGCTTGAGTGCGTGAAGGAGCTTCTGATTTCGAACCAGCGACAGAACCTGCAAATCGTCGTGAACGTGTGCAAGGAGTACACCGAGCAGCTCACCGCGGAGGCGATTGTGGCGCTGTTGGAGGAGCAAGGCTCACAGGAAGGTTTGTTCTTCTACCTCGGCGCCCTCGTGGCGACCTCCGAGGACCCTGAGATGCACTTCAAATACATCGAGAGCGCGGCGAAGACTGGTCAGATCAAGGAGGTGGAAAGGATCACCCGAGAGTCAAACTTTTACGACCCGGAGAAGGCGAAGGTGTTTCTGATGGAAGCCAAGCTCCCCGACGCCCGCCCGTTGATCAACGTGTGTGATAGGTTCAACTTCGTCTCCGACCTAACAACCTACCTGTACCAGAACAACATGATGCGGTACATCGAGGGGTACGTGCAGAAGGTGAACCCGGCGAATGCGCCGTTCGTAGTGGGCGCGTTACTCGACCAAGAGTGTTCTGAAGATTTCCTTCAAAACTTGATTCTTTCGGTCAGGAGCTTGTTGCCCGTTGGTCCGTTGGTTGAGGAGGTTGGCAAGAGGAACAGGCTGAAGATGTTGACGCCCTTTCTGGAGCACCTCGTGTCGGAAGGGAGCACTGACTCCAACGTGCACAACGCGTTGGTTATGATTCTGATCGACAGTAACAGCAACCCCGAGCACTTCCTGGCGACGAACGAACACTACGACAGTAAAGTTGTCGGGAAGTACTGCGAGAAGCGCGACCCGAACTTGGCGTGCGTCGCGTACAAGAGGGGGAATTGTGACATCGAATTGGTTGAAGTCACGAACAAAAACTCGCTGTTCAAGCTTCAGTCAAGGTATGTCGTGGAGCGCATGGACGTTGATCTGTGGGCGCACGTGTTGAGTGACGAGAACCAACACAGGCGCAATCTGATTGATCAAGTAGTGTCAACTGCTCTGCCTGAAAGCAAGAATCCCGAACAGGTGTCTGTGACGGTGAAAGCCTTCATGACCGCTGAGATGCCCCAGGAGCTTATTGAATTACTCGAAAAGATCGTCCTGCAGAACAGCGCGTTCAACAACAACCCGAACCTTCAGAACCTTCTGATTCTGACCGCGATCAAGGCAGACAAAACGCGAGTCATGGACTACATCAACCGCCTGGATGCCTTCAACGGCCCGGAGGTTGGGGAAATCGCGGTTGGCAACGAGTTGTACGAGGAAGCGTTTGCGATCTTTAAGAAGTTCGACCTTCACTTGGATGCCATGAAAGTTCTTTTGGAGAGCATCGAGAGCATTGAGAGGGGGCTTGAATATGCGCAGAGGGTTGACACTCCTGAAGTCTGGAGCCAACTCGCCAAGGCGCAGCTCGCGACGGGCGACGTCGGCGCCGCGGTCGTGGCGTACATAAAAGCCGGCGATTCCTCGGACCACAGCGACGTGATTGACGTCGCGAAGCGTTGTGACGACTACGCCGCGCTAGTGTCGTACCTCGTCATGGTTCGCAAGAAGGTCAAGGACGCGAAGGTGGACACGGAGCTGTGCTACGCGTACGCTCGGATTGACAAATTGAGCGACCTGGAGGAGTTCATCGCCACGCCGAACGCCGCGAACCGAGCGGCGGTCGGCGACCGGTGCTTCGACGAAGGCTTGTACGAAGCGGCGAAGGTGATGTTCATCTCGGACAGTAACTGGGGCAGGTTGGCTTCAACGCTCGTGAAGCTGCACCAGTTCCAGGCCGCGGTGGACGCGGCCAGGAAGGCGAACACGTCGAAAACGTGGAAAGAGATTTGCTTTGCTTGTGTTGATGAATCGGAATTCAGGCTCGCACAGCTCTGCGGTTTGAACATCATCGTGCAAGCCGACGAGCTTGAGGAAATCAGCGAGTACTACCAGATTCGCGGCAAGTTCGATGAACTTCTTGCGTTGATGGAAGCAGGGGTTGGGCTGGAGAGAGCGCACATGGGCATCTTCACCGAGCTTGGCATCCTGTACGCCAAGCACAGACCGGAAAAACTCATGGAGCACTTGAAGCTGTTCAGCACTCGCATTAACATCCCGCGGCTAATCCGAGCGTGCGAAGAGATGGCGGCGTGGAAGGAGCTTTCGTTCCTGTACATCGCGTACGACGAGTTCGACAACGCGGCGGGGGTCATGATGCAGCACTGCGACGCGTGGGAGCACGTGTCGTTCAAGGACGTGTGCGTCAAGGTGGCGAACGTGGAGATTTACTACAAGGCGCTCGGGTTCTACCTGGAGGAACACCCCACGCAGCTCAATGATTTACTCACCGTGCTGACGCCTAGGGTTGATCACAGCCGCGTCGTCGACTTGATGCGCAAGCGCGACCACTTGGCTTTGGTGAAGCCGTACTTGGCGCAGGCGCAGACGAACAACCTCCAGGCCGTGAACGACGCAGTAAATGAGCTTTGCATTGACGAGGAGGACTACGAAGCGCTTAGGAACTCCATCGACTTGTACGACAACTTTGACCAGATCAGTCTTGCGTTGAGATGTGAGTCGCACGAGTTGATTGAATTCAGGCGAATTTCGGGCCACATTTACCAAAAGAACCACCGGTGGAAGCAAGCGGTGGAGCTGGCGAAACGCGACGGGCTGTTCAAGGACGCCATGGAGGCGTGCGCCCAATCAGGGGACGCGGAATTAGCAGAGTCTTTACTCAAATACTTCATCGACGAACACAAAAAAGAAGAGTTCGCGGCGAGCCTGTACACTTGCTACGACTTGTTGCGCCCCGATGTTGTGTTCGAGTTAGCCTGGATGCACGGCTTGATGGACTACGTCGTGCCGTACATGATCCAGTTCATGCGTGATTACGCGGGCAAAGTGGACGCCTTGTTGGCTGATAAAAAAGACCGGAACACGGAGAAGGTTGAAGCAGAGAAGGAAGCGGTGAAGGAACAGATGAACCAGAACCTGTACGCGCAGTTGTTGCCGGCGGCGCTTCCCGCGCCGCCCATGCCGGGGATGGACCAATCCGCCGCGATGAACGGGGGTTACCAACAGAACATGGGCTCGCCCACCATGCCCATGCCGGGGATGGGCATGCCCCCGATGGGCGGGTACTAGGGTACTAGAGTAGGAATGCTTGCCTATAGCCCATAAGAGAGGTCTCGAGAGCGGAGACGGTTGTGAATGAACAATAATCAACGAAATCGCGAATGAAATATTTGGCCACGTTTTCATCTTGTCCATTGCACTTGCCCGCGCGATGACGTGCGCGTCGGCGCGTCTGGTGTTGCCTCGCGCGTGCGCTCCTGCTCGCGCGCGCATGGTTATCCCCGCTCGCGTGCGTCGAAACGTGCGTGTTGCCTCTGCCGCCGGCGACTCCGACACCAGTAAAACTCCCGACCGCAAACTGCAGCTCGAAAAAGCGGACGCGTTGCGCGAGGAGTACGATGGTGTATCTACGAGAGCGAAGCGTCTCCTGTCCCGAGGCCAACGACTAGCGGAAAAGATCGACACCCTCACCGCGGGTGCAGAGCGCGCGATGGGCCTCGGCGCGGATAGAGACGAGAACCAAGCGAGACAGCTGTTGCGCGAACGAGCACAGGTAAAGGAAGCCCTGGATCGAACGATAGCCAGGGCGGAGGTTTTAAAAGAACTGGCAAGTAAAATCGAAATTGCAATCATAGTGCTGGAGCGGGAAGCGTATGAAGGTGAGAGGAGTACTGCGGAGGACGCGTCGCAAGTGTAAATCATTGATCTCATGCGTAGTACTCCCAATGAAACCTCCACCTCAACCTCCACCTCAAGCACACCGAGACTCGGAAGCCTGGAAACTGAATTCGCGAATCTGGAAATCAACGTGCTGGAGCGCGCTTTTGCGGCAAGTGGGGGCGATTCGGATTTCGATTCGCCAGCAGAGCCCATGAACAACAGCTTGACATCAGAATCAACAGACTCAAAGCGAAAACGATCCTCACCCAGTGACGGTGTAAACAACGAGACCGTCCCTGGGTGGTGGATACCGGCGACTAATACGCCGGACGACGATGACGAAACGACTAATGAATCACATCCCGAAAATGGAGAGCTCACCCCCCCTCTCGACGCGCTTCTCGCGCTGGACCGATCCAGGGTTTCCTCCGTCGGTGTGACTTGGAAAGACGCGGTGCTGCTACGTTGCGCGTGCGCCGTGCACGGCTCAACCGGCGTTTCCATTTCGAAACGCCTGGAGGGTGGCAAAAGAGACACCGCGTACCGCGCCGCGGTGGACGGCGCGTTGATGGCAGTTGAACGTGAAAATGAAAATGAAAATGATAAATGGACCTCAACCGCGAATCAAGCGCCTTTGCATTATTTATCCGACTTTGCGCGCGACTTGGGGTTGCGACCTGCACGCGCGGGTGCGTTACTCACAGAAGCGGTGGTCCGAAGAGTGGAGACGTTTCTAGTGCAGTGTGCCGCGTTTCTTCGCGCCGGGGACATGGAGTGCGCGGAGAGGGAAAGTGAAACTCTTGTGAAGACGCTTGTGCAGTTTGCCGATTCAATTAATTCTTTCGAGGACGAAGAGCGACTCCAACTCGTCTTCCTGCGTATCCGGAAACAGCTGAAGCAAGAGGAACAGTTCAAGCTGTTTGTGCTGTTCGAGGATAAGCCGGACAGCGTGCGAACTGCGATGGGGATAGCACTGGGGCGAAGGGAAGCCAGTGGGTAGCTCATCTTTTTCTCAATAAAATATGTCCTGAATATCCACGAGCGTGTCGAATCGGATGAGTCATCACGTTGTTACGAAAGAGTAATTCCGGCACCACGATTCGTTCAACACATTCGTTCGGCGCGCGTCCTCAGGCCATGGCTTCCCTTTTGGAGCGGTTCGGGATGGCCCCCGCCCCCCCCGCGGCGAAGCCCAAGGGCCTGGGGGGTTTCTCGCTGCCGTGGAGGTCGGGCGAGGACGTGAAAGGCGGCAAATCGGCGAAGACCAAAACGCCGCTGATTGGCAAATTCAAGGGGTTCCAATCGGGGTTGGTGGACAAGCTGAAGGACCAGGCCAGCGCGGCGATCACGGGGGGTGTGAGTGGCGTGTTAGTGCTTTTAACGGTGTATAAAGTAGTCAGTTCTCGTGAATCCGTGCTTGCAGAGTCCCGAAAGGAAGAACAGAGGGTGATGATGGAACGGAAGGAACGATTAGCGGTGATGCGCAGGTCATTGGCCGGTCCCCTTCGAAGCGCAGCTAGAGACCTGAACACCCGTTTGCGTGAGATCCTACAACCCACCCCCGCAACCGGCGAACAGCGGAACAACTACTTCGCGAGTCATTACTTAGAGGACCCGGAGGAGTCGATTAACACCACACTGTACAGGCTGTGTCGGTACGTGTTTTGGGTGGAACAGCTGCAGAGGGGCATTCGATCTGATGGCGACCTAGCGATGGACGACGCGTGGCAAATCGCAGTGGACGTGCGGCTGGAACGCGTCAGGCAAGCGCTTGCGAGTAGCGACGTTATGGTGGACGCCACGAAACCGAGGGAGCGGCTGTACGACGTAATAGACGCCGCCGTGGCCAGGGACGCGGCGAAGCGGCTGAAACGGGAAAAGGAGGCTTTGATTGCTAAAAACGAAAACGAAAACGCGGACTTCGATACAGGGAACGGGTCATCCAAGCCTTTAGAAAAAAACGGGCCCTCGTTCAAAGCCACCGCGCGGGTGCTCGGTGCTACGGCCGGAACGCTGGCGGCGCAAGCGGAGAGCCCTCAACGAGTTACGGATGATTTGAACGGGGAGTCCAACAGTCAAACTCAAAAACAAAAGCCCACACTTGCGCACGGCGTTTCCTTCGCGCTAACGGAGTCGCCGGACGAACCCGGTCTGCGCGTGGGGCGGTTCCCGTTGAGGCTGTTCAGGGACACGCAGACCGCGATCGCGGAGGTGTTCGGGGAGGAGTACGTTGGGGTGCGGAGACGGGGGGGGGGGCACAGTGCGAAAAGCGTGTCTTCAAATTCGTCCACGAACGGAACTCAGAATTCGGGAACGTCAAAGCACGACTCCGGGCGCGACTTCTCCGGCAGGGAGGGCGGCGAGATGCTGTACACCGATTTCGTGATTAAGCTCGAGAAAGCACTGTCAAGCGGCCAGGGGGCGAACGAACCCTGGGCGCGGTGGATGGTCCCGCTGCACCTGCAGTACCACCGGTACGCGAGCCTCCAAGCAAGACGGCAGAAACAACTCACGCCGGCGCAGGGGAGGGAGGTTCTCGCGGCGAGGGTCAGGTTGCACCGTGTCTCGCAGTCCCTGGATGAACTCCTAGCGGTGTTACGCAAACGTTTGGATGACCCGTGGTTCCTGCACAGCATGAAACGGTTAAAGAAGGAAGCCGCCAGAGCAAGCCAAGGGGACTCGTACTCGTTCGCGGACGCGGTGAAGGTTGCGGCGAGCAAAGACGTGGAGAGTGAAAAGCTCGCTCCAACCGACGGGAAGCTCGCGATGAAGCGACGAAACGCGACTAAACGTGGCATCTTCGCGCAGTTCCGCACCGCGCGGTTCTTCGCCAGGCAAAGGGTGTTACGCTCAGAGGCGGTGGAGCGGTGGGCCGTGATCCGAGACGCGATTCCGGAAGTCACGCAGCTTGGCGCCGAGTGGTGGAACCGGGAACGCGAGGAAACAAAAGGCGACTCGTTCTTCGGGTTCCACTTCAAAGAAGACGGCGCCAAGGCGGCGCAAGTTGCGGTGGCTTCCGCGCGGTGGGCGCAACGATTTGGTGCGAAGTGCGTACACGTGCTGCTTGATGCTGCGGCGGAGCGACCAGTGCGTGCGCTGGCGTGTATCGCGGCGACAACAATCGCGGGCGTGGCGAAGGACCGCAAGAAAAGAGGGAAGGAGTTTCGCTTTAAACTTCCGAAAAAGTTGCGCAGGCGGTACAAAGAGCGACATAGAGCCGATGTCGCGCCCGTGGTACAGGAAAGCTCTGGACAAAAAATGAACCCGCGCGAGTGGATAGCACGGAAAAGCAGGGAGTTCACGGATTTCCAAACGCAGCCGCCGCTGCCGTCTGCGCCTGCGCCTTCAAAACTAAAAAGCCACCCGCCGCTGACACCGCCGCCACTCTCTGAAGGCGGTGCTTCTTTGACGGCGCCGCGACGCGTACAGCCGGTTCCGCCGCCGCAGCCTCCCGTTGGCAAGGCGCCTCCGCCGCCACATTCGGTGATGCCCTCAACCTCATCGCCGTTGCACATCGAGCACGCCAAGACACCGCAGGCGCCTGTGAAGGAACAAGTGCCGCCCAATGCACCGAAAGCGACTCCGGCGCCGGCACCGAAGGCAACAGCACCAGCTCCAGCGCCTGCTCCAGCGCCTGCTCCAGCGCCTGCTACGACGAAACCGTCGGCTCCAGCAGTTCCCGCGGCCAAGCCCGGCGATAACCCTGCAGGGAAAAGCTCGTGAGTATGAGGATTATGAATAGCATCAATATAACGAATCAATACGAATCACAACGTGTTCATCAATAAATTCTACGCTACAACTCTCCCGTACCGCTCAACACCTCGTTGAGTTCCTTGGCGCAGAAGTAGTACTCCTGCCACTGTATGACGCCGTCACCGTTCGCGTCCGCGGCTGCGGCGACCGCGGCGGTGGCGCTCCTAGGGACGTTCTCGCCCGGGCGCAAAATCGCCACCAGCTCCGTCACGGCGTCGTCAAACGCGTTTGGCGTGAGGTACGCGAACGGAAATTTGTTGTCCGGCTCGGAGTGGTGCGCCACGAACGTCGCGTAGACAGTGTCTTCAAACGATTTTAAAGTTCTGGAGTCACTGCTAACCGTCGCTTTCCCGAAAATCTTGTCGTCGTCGTCCATGGAGCCGAACGCGCCGAAGGACGTGAGCACGCCACGAGCGGAGGACAGAAAGCCGCCGAAGATTCGCGACGACTGGTTTTCGGTTTCTGTGGAAGTGTTTCCCTTCGTTTTTACCCCACTAGCAACCCCACCATCCCCTTTCGCATCTACAGCCCCCTTTAGCATGTCTTTCCCTTTCATACCCGGCGACGCGAGCATCATCTCCTGCGCCAAAACCACCAGCGCTTTTCTCAACGCGGCGTTGAACTCGACGTCCAAGCTTTGTTCCAGATCCAAATCCTCAAAGCCGTGCGACTCCAGCGGCCGTGCGAGCGCCACTGACAACTCCCTGCCAACCATCACCGCCCTCACTGATTTAATTTCGAAAGCAACAAACGCTAACGCAAAAGCAAACACGTTACACATCACTTCCTGCGCCGGTTTCACGGGGGTTACGCTCTTTGCGAATTTGGCAATCACCGCGGGGTCGGGTTTGAACGGCTTTTCTAAACTCAGGTCGGTTTTTAGCTCGGCTTGACTGCTAGGCGTGACTTTCATCTTAATCGCTCTTCCAAGGAGCTGCACTTCAAACGTAGTCAACGCTACGGAGACTAGCGAGGCCAGTAACTCGAAGACGTTGATGTACACCTGCCTCTCCACAGAATCAGGAACGGCCTTGATGTTGTACACCGGGTCCGCCATCAGCCAATCCACGAAAACCTCAATCTCTAACCTCGATTCTTTCGACGAAGATTTCGAAAGGCGGTCCCTGAACGTCTTCAAATCAAGCGCGTTGACGGTGTTTGTGAGACAATTTTTGGACAGCGTACCTACTGAAACCACGATATCAAACCCAAGAACTTCAGCTATCGTGCTTCCATCGATGGTGCCGAAAATCTGTTTCAGAAACCCGACGTACGTGTCGCGTTCCAGTTTTTTCGAAAAAAATAAATTATCGCGAAGACCGAACCCGCGGTTGTTTTCCTTTCGGCTCGTCATGTACGCCTCGACGTACGCCTCAATTATCTGATCAGTAGAGGAATTACGTGTGCCATCGGTACCGCGAGTCGTCTCGCCAGCTTCCCTTGCTTCCTTTGCGGCTAGGCTCTGTACGGTCTCGCTCACGGCTTCTTCCTTGGCTCTTAAGCGAAACTTTAACGGCAGTCCTAAAAACACAAACTCCGCCGTGCCGACGACTTCGCCCGCGAGCGCGACTGCTACCCTAGCGACGTTTCTTTCCAAACTGGGCACTAACCTCGTCAAAAACGGCGCTTTCAGTTCCTCACGGACTAGTTTCGTCAACACCGCGTCCGATAAATGCACGTTCGCCCCCAACTCCGGCCGCACCCACCCCTTGTCGGATGGAAAAATCTCGAGTTCGTACTTGGAGCCGAAAAGCCGGGCGGAGAAACTCTGCACCGTGTCCTCCATGACGTAGATCCCCGCCACGAACGCGTTTCTAATCAGCTCAGTCTCCATCTGCCGCGGAATGAACCCCACGTGCTCATCCTCCTCGTCAAGCACATCTAAAACGAATTTTTCCACGTCTTCCGCGTTGACCTCCGGGTCGATCGGGACGTGATTCCGGTTGAATGAGTTTGTTAAAATCACGGGGTGCCCCAATGCGTCCGCTTGCTTGACGTTGTCGTACAAACTGGTGAACGCCCCGATGGACGCTACTTTGATAACCTCGGTGAACAGCACGGCTTCCAGTTTCATCGCGACCGCGGTGGCGTACCGCTCGCTGACTTTCGTGGCGTATCGCTTGATGATGGGGAACTTTGCGTCGCCGCCGCCGAACGCGCGTTGGATTTCTTTTTCGTGCCGGCTCACATCGGCGCGTACAGAATTCGCCAGGTAAACGCCAGTCGTAGCGGTCGCGGCGGCTACACCTAGACCGGCCACAAGGGCTGGGTTGAAGTGAACACCAGGTAACGTGCTTCTTTGTGGCTCCGCAACTGTGGCGCGGGCCGCGACTTGCACCACGACGTTACACGGCTTCGCCAAACCAGGCGGACCCAGATCCCTCATCGCGTTCGTTTCCGGTAACGAAACGATGTGTGTTACGTTACTCTCGGTGGAGGTGCCGGTGGAAGTCGTGGATGTGCCGTGTCTTGTTGCCCTGACCACTATGACTGTTCGTTCATCCCTATACGAGCACGACAAGCGCGCGAAACGATGCGCATCCAGTCCAGTGGTGCCACCCGTAGCCCCGCGTCGGCGGCACATCAACGTTTTCGGGCGCAAAGGCGCGAGTGCCGAAAAGGACGCCATGGCGCTTTGTGAGACTAGGTACCCTACCCTTTGACCTGCTTTGACGCACAGGGATCGGAATCAAACGAGCGCAACCTTCACGCCCCAGGTGCGAGGAAGATGCGAACGGAGCCCGAGGGCCCGTCCCTCTCACCGCAAGTCCAGCGCAGCGCCCGGTTCTGAAATGCGTTTTCTTGGATGCCTCGCTTTTGGTTCCCCTGGCGCAAAAAGAGAAACCGAAATCAGCTGGGCACTTCGCCTTTGGCCAAAACCTGCCTCGGGATATCCGTCGGGACACCTTCGGGATGCGCTGCGCGTTGGCGAGGCCTAGGGTCGTGCACCACGTCGCGCGCCATCGCGAGTCGCACACAAGTCACCGCGTATCCCACGTCACTAGGGTCACCGCTGATCAGCCCTCGACGAGCGGTGCGACGATGTCTCAAACCGGAGATGGACCTCGTGTTTTTTGCATAAGCGACATCCACACCGATTTCCCCGAAAACATGCAATGGTGCAATGGCCTCAGCGACGTTAATTTCCTAAAAGACGCCATCATCCTGGGAGGGGACGTGTCGGACGACATGCAGGTATTAGAGCAGACATTACGAATATTCAAAAGCAAGTTCAAACACGTGTTCTTCACCCCAGGCAACCACGACTTGTGGCACAAAGGAAAGGGGCAGAGTAAAAGTGATGATGAGGCTAAGAATGATGAAGGCACCGATGAGGAACCTGTTATAGATTCCATGGAAAAGCTTGAACGCGTGTTGCGGTTGTGCGACACTTGCGGTGTGCTGACGAAGCCTACACTACTCAAAGGGACCCCTGGGGTGTGGGTCGTCCCGGTGCTGGCGTGGCACCATAGTTCGTTCGACACCGAGCCCGATATCCCCGACGACGTTAAAGTCGTTCCGCCGCCCGAAAAAGTGATGAGTGACTTCCGGTTATGCAAATGGCCATCGCCGCTGAACGATCTGGATGAATCCGTAGCCAGGGCGCTGGACGACATGAACGACACGCGACAGGAATGGAAAGTCTTTCTGGATGCATTAGAAAACGGCACACCCGAAGAACGAAACGCGGAAATTCTCTCCTTCTCGCACTTTCTTCCGCGGCTCGAGCTGTGTCCCGAAAAAAGGATGCTGTTTTATCCCAACTTGCCCAAAGCCGTAGGTAGCGACTTCATCTTGCCGAGAATAGAGAAGCTGGCGAGTTTGGGGGTGCAGAGTGGTCAGGGTGAGGGTTTAGAAAGCCCTGAAGGCAAGAAACCTAAAGTTCAGAACCCTAAAGCGAACAACCCTGCCCTCCGCAAACACGTCCACATCTTCGGGCACACGCACTTCGGTTGGGACCAGACTCTTGAAAACATTCGATACGTCCAAGCACCTGTTTCTTATCCCCACGAGTGGAAACAACGCCCGGGGAGTTTAACTGTTGGGCCGGATTCACGGGGTGTGGAGTTCGATTTATCGCCTGAGGTAACAGGGGAAACCGACGACATCGTGCGTGTTATGGAACCTCTTTGTATATGGGACGCACAAAAGTCAAGCGGGAGCGGTGGGGAGACTGACCACATGAACGGCGACTCCTCCGATGCGATAAACTTCGGGTTCGTCCAGGAAATGCGCGCGCGGTGGTCCGATCACTACAAAACAAACCCGCGAGAGCCGGACAACACGGAACTAGCGTGGTGGGTCAAGGGGGGACGGAAATCGAGTTGAAAGTAGCATAGAACCAATTGAATGTAGTCTTGAACACAACGCTAGCCTCGTTTCACTCACCGATGCCGAAATAGCCGTGGATGGTGAAGGGCTCGAGCTCGAGTTTGATGTCGGGCTCTTGTTTGATCTCGGGTGAACTCTCCGGCTCGCGCTTGACCTGCTTCGAACTCGGCGGTTCCGCGCGTGCCACTTTGCACTCCGCGAACCTGTCCTTTCGCTTGCCGTGCGCACTTATCTTTCAGCTTCCCGTGGGGGCAGGGGGTGCACACCGCGCAGCAGCCTTTCAACCTGCCGCGAGGGCAATTGTTGCACTCCTTGCAGCCGCCTTTCAGCTTGCCGTGGGGGCAGGGCGTGCACACTGCGCAGTCGTATTTCACCTTGCCGTGAGGGCAGGGGGTGCACACCGCGCAGACGCTTTTCCGCCTGCTATGAGGGCAGAAGTTGCACCCCATGCACTGGCGTTTCACCTTCCCGTGCGGGCATCGCTTCCTTCCTATTCTTCGCGAGCCACGAAACCCCGCGCACTTCGCTTCTGCGCACACCCTACGTCTTGGTCGGTGTCGTGGCTTTTCGTTATTTTCTCGGATATTTTCGGTTTCTGGGAGAAGACGAAAGAAGAAGACCGCCGAAGCCGTAATCCTCCCATTTCCACTCGCGCACCGCCCACGCTCGCGACCCCATCAACATGACCGCGCACGAAGACGTCGCCGTCGGCATCGACCTGGGTACCACGTACACCTGCGTTGGGGTTTGGCAAAACGAGCGGTCCGTGCCCGACCTGCATAAAAGCCACGACAAAGCTTTTCTTTCTCTCGCCCCAACCTCTACAACTGCTTGTCCTGACACGTCCCCTCCGCTCACGTCTCGTGACAAAAACAGCGTCGAGATCATCGCGAACGACCAAGGCAACCGCACCACTCCTTCCTACGTCGCCTTCACCGACAACGAACGACTCGTAGGGGACGCGGCGAAGAACCAGGTACGTCTTCTTCAACTTTCCTTTTTCCTCGGACCGAACGACAGCTTCTTTTGTTTTCTTTTTCTTTCAATGCTTGGTGGCATAACTGACTATCACGACACCTAACGCCTCTATCACCCTCCCCTTAGGTCGCCGTGAACCCCACCTCAACGGTCTTCGACTCCAAGCGCTTGATCGGGAGAAAGGCGACGGACAGTTCCGTCGTCGCGGACGCAAAGCTCTGGCCGTTCAAGTTGGAAACGGGCGAGAACGACGTCCCGCTGATTACAGTGCAGTACAAGCACGAGACCAAAAAATTCAAAGCCGAGGAAATCTCGAGCATGATTCTCGTCAAGATGAAGCAAGTCGCGGAGGCGTACTTGGGCCACGAGGTACGAAAAGCGGTCATCACCGTCCCAGCGTATTTCAACGATTCGCAGCGGCAAGCCACGAAAGATGCTGGGTCTATTGCTGGGTTAAACGTGTTGAGGGTGATAAACGAACCGACGGCGGCTGCCATAGCCTACGGCCTGGACAAAAAGAACAAGCAAACCGGCCAGCAATCCACCGTTTTGATTTTCGATTTAGGCGGCGGAACCTTCGATGTCTCGATTTTGCAGATGGAAGGCGGGGTTTTTGAAGTCAAGGCCACGGCTGGGGATACGCACCTTGGCGGTGAAGATTTCGACCAGCGGTTGGTGCAGCTGTTGACGCAAGAGTTCAACCGGAAGAACCCGGGGAAGGATGTTTCGGGGAACCAGCGTGGGTTGCGACGGCTGCGGTCCGCGTGCGAGAGGGCGAAGCGGAGTTTAAGCTCCACCGCGCAAGCCACGATTGAAATCGACTCCCTGCACGAGGGTATCGATTTCTACACCTCCGTCAGCAGAGCGCGTTTCGAGGAAATCAACGCGGATCTGTTCCGCAAAGTGCTGCAGCCGGTGGAGAAGTGCTTGGGGGACGCGAAGTGCGACAAAGGGGAGATCGACGAAGTCGTTCTTGTCGGCGGGTCGACGCGGATCCCAAAAATCCAGAAAATGTTAAGCGACTTTTTCAACGGCAAGCAGCTGAACAAGTCCATCAACCCTGACGAGTCCGTGGCGTACGGCGCGGCGGTGCAAGCCGCTATTCTCACCGGGCAAGCCGGCACAACGTCAGCGGTGACTGATTTGCTTTTGTTAGACGTCGCGCCGTTGTCATTAGGTCTGGAAACCGCCGGCTCGGTGATGACCGTGTTGGTGCAACGCAACACCACCATTCCCGTCCAGAAGAAGCAAACATTCAGCACCTATTCTGACAACCAGACCGCGGTGACGATCGCAGTGTACGAAGGCGAACGCGCGATGACCAAGGACAACCACTTGTTGGGAACGTTTACGCTCCGGAACATTCCGCCCGCGCCGCGAGGCGTGCCCCAAATCGAAGTCGCCTTCGACTGCGATGCAAACGGCATTCTTAACGTAAGCGCAGAGGACAAATCAACCGGCCAGAAAGACAGGATCACGATCACGAACGACAAAGGCCGATTATCGAAAGAAGAAGTGGAACGGCTGGTGGAAGAGGCGGCTGTGTACGCGCAGGAAGACGAGCTCCAGAAAAGAAAAGTCGACAAGCGGAACGAGTTCGAGCAGTACCTGTACTCGGCGCGTAACTCGATTCGGGACGGTAACGCGCCTGGGTTAACAAACCTAACCGAAGACGACAAGCAGTTGATCGAAACTACCGTCACGGAAAATATCGACTGGCTCGATTCCAACAAACTCGCCGAGATTGACGAGCTGGAGGATAAAAAACGAGTGGCGGAGGAGGTGATGGCGCCGGTGATGGCGAAGATGCACTCTCAACAAAAAGAAACGAGCGGCAAAACTCACGACGCCGGGCGGGCGTACGACGACGGGGAACCGATGAGAACTGAAGAGCCCAACATGGGGGGCATGCCGGGTCCGGGCGCGGGCGCGGAGGGACCCAAGGTGGAGGAAGTGGACTGAGGAGAGAGTTGAGACTGATGAGGCAGTTGAGAGAGACTGATGAAAAGACAAAGACACGAGAGACTTGCAAAACTTGTTTTGATTGGATTGAGATACGTACAATCGTTACACAACATTATTTATTCTCTATTTCCCTCACACTAAACCCTTACAGCGGCACCATGTCCTCCCCCAGCGCCCTTAACTGCGTGGGGGCTTGTTCCAGCACCGGCGCGGTCGGTAACGGCGGCATTTCCTTGAGCTGCTCCTCCGCTCTTTTCGCGGCGGCGACGACTTCCTCGCTCGCGACGAGTTTCCGAAACGTCAACCGCGCTTTGCGCACGAAAAGAGACAAGTTGTCTGTTTCGTTGCACTCGTTTAGCAAATTCGTGAGGGAATCCACATTGGGGTCCGCATCCACGAGCTCGTACCCGCCTGAAGGCACGACCCTGACGGCGACCATGAACTCCCTTTGGTGGTCACCAGGGTCCACTTTGGAAAAGTAAAACTTTAACGATTCGTCGTCGCTGTTGATTTCAAACCGCAGGCCCAGTCTTGTTCGGTACGCCTCCACCGCGGTGGTGTGCGCCTCCAAGTTATGCTGCTCCACCGCTTCTTCGCCTTTCAACGACGTATCCGCGGTTTCAAGCTCGCTTTGTTCTCTCCTGACTTGCTCGCGTAACAACTGTAACTGTTGAGGCAATCCCTCCCCGAGCTCTTTCGCCTGCACCGCTTCCTCGCGCAACGCATCCAATTCGCCCCGTTCGTACTCCTTACGACGTGCGAGCTCCTCCCCAGACAACGCCAGGTCTTTTTCCTTCTCCACCAATCGGACGTACGTCTCCTCGCTGTCCATCATGTTGCCCTTGTGCGCCGCGACGGCTTCCTTCATGCTCAGCTCGCGCGTGGCGCACCACATCTCAACCTGTCCGCGAGCGGCATCCAGCTCGCCCTGGAGCACATCCAAATCAACCACGCCGGACACGTCCACTTCGCGGGTGGCAACCGCAGCCATCGTGGAGCGCGAGAGGAAGTACCGACGCGTGAGTCAAGCGAGACGCGCGTGATACGATATCAACGTGCGTCGTGCTGTGACGCCAACGCACAGGTCGTTCAAAAGACCCCTCTCGCTTGTTTGGCAAAATTCGACCGTTTGTGCGTGATCTGGTGTGTCCCTCATTTTGACGGTCTGTTGAAGGTCTATGGACTAGTTCCGCCTCGCATTCGCTCGTTGACTCGAAGCCGCGGCTATTTTGCGTTTTGCTTGGCAAGCAGACGAATGAAAGAAACGTGCCCACCGCGTCCCCGGCGTGGCACTCGCAGGGGTCGGGTGCTGGTGCCCGCGACTCCCCTGCTTGGCGAAAGCTCTCTACCGCCGGTCATTGTAGCGTTCACTCGGTTCCCCTCGTAGGGGGCGGCAGGGTTTAGCCCACCGCACACCCACACCCCCCCGAAACATCTAAGTGTCGTTGTTCCGCCTAGTGGCCTTCATTTCCCAGGATGTCAGGCCGGGGCAAGGTGGGGTACGCGAATACCGTGATGTCGTACGTGACAAGACGGGGCCGTGGAAAGTCACGCCGCGGAGGCTCAAGGGTAAGCGCGTACACCCCATCTTATGACGGCGACTCCCGGTACGACGAGGGAGGAAGTTACCACGGAGACGGAGATTCCCGGTACGGTGAGGAATATTACGATGATGGGGGTGAATCTTACTACGAGGGCTACGACGGAGGAGATCCTAGTCCCGATTTGGGGTACGCCCCCCCCGATTTCGAAATCGCGGAGGCGCACGCGGAGGAACAAAACCCGCAACACCGAACCATCACGAAACCGTTCCAGCTCAAGCCGCTTGATTTGAAGCGCTACGGCGTCGGCGTCGTGCTGTACTTTACGTACATGAGGACGTTGAGCTTTTGCTTCTTCGTGTTGGCCATATTATCCCTGCCTAGCGTTTACCTAAACTTGACCGGCAACAACTACCCCACATCGGATGACCCGACGATCGGGATGATTGAGCAGTCCAGCCTTGGGAACTTAGCACCCCTGTATGCGTGGGAAATGGGAGGCGCCGTGAGAAGCGACGAGGACGGGACGCAGGTAACGGCACCTCCGCTCGGGAACGCGCCCCCATCGCCGTCTGAGTGGGTAAACTCAACGGAAATCGGGGAGTGGCAGCACGGCGAAGTTGTGACGGTGTCGTACTTCGGCTTTGCGACTGGGAAGGATGAGCTGTTAGTGGGTCTGAGTTACTTGAATCTGTTTTTACTAGCCGTGTTCACCGCGTTCGCGTTCGTCATCGGCCCCATTCAGGAAAAGATAGTAAAAGAAGTGGATGAGAATTTAACCACGATTGAAGACTACTCCGTCGTGATACGGGACATGCCCCCCGACGTGAACGACTCCCAAGAGCTGTGGAAGTTTTTCGATAAAAGAATAGGCAAGGTGCAGGACGTGCAGCTGGCGTACAACACTAGTGAGCTTCTTGGATTAGCTTTAGAGCGAGAAAAAGTCAAAGGTGAGTACGACAGCGCGTTAGGACGGTTCCAGAAAGCCAGGGAGGACCCCGACGTCAAGGACAAGACGCTAAACAAGAAAAAGGAAATCGCGCTGGAGAAGAAACAGGAGGTGCATTCGATTGATGCCGCGATACGCGCGATTCAAAACGACCGGATGGGGGACCCGCAAGTCTCCATAATGGCGTACGTCACGTTCCAGGATGAAGAAAGTTTTTTGAAATGCCTTAAAGAGTTTCGACCCGGGTTGTTCGCGTGGTTATTTAGACCGAAAAGACTGAGGATGCGTGAGATGTACCGGTTATTGGTGAAGCAAGCCCCCCCCCCATCTGATATTAAATGGCAAAACCTCCAGTTCGGGTTCTGGGAACGGCAGTTTCGGCAATTCAACGTCACCACGCTCACCGCGGTTGTTTTGGGCATCGCGTTTGTCGCAATCGCCGGCGTAACAACTTTAGAAAACGAAACAACAACCGAGTACGACGGAGAGGCGTGTCGTCTTGATTGTGCGTATGAGACAGATCCTTTAACACTGGAGAACGTGTTACTCAGAGATATCTATAAAGAGTGCTGGGAGATTGACCTGGCGAACGGGGGAAACGCGTCGGCGGCGGTGGCATCCAGCGCGTCAGAGTCAGAATCCACTCGAAGACTTCTACAAGACGTTGACGGTAACGTTACTGAGTCTATTTATTCCACCGACCCAAGCGATGGCACCCCAGGCCAGCAAGACGCCGTAAACGCGTATAACGAGCGGGTTGGCCAGTGCGGCCCTTTCGACGCGTTTTGTTACGCGTGTTACTGCCTAGAGCACATTGACGCCGTTTCGATTTTCCGTGAGTCGAGCTACTGTTCGCCTTATGTTGCCGGGTTCACTTTACAAATTATCGCGCGAGGGGCATCGCAGGGGATTATTTTAGTGCTGAACATCGTTCTGAACCCGCTACTCATGTTCCTAGTGAAGTACGAGCGGCATCACAGTAACAGCGGCGAGCAACGGTCGTTAATGGTGAAGCTGTTCCTAGCGCAGTTCTTTAACAGTTCCATTAATTTGCTCGTGATAGAGGGATCGTTTCCGGGTTTGAAAAAGATGATCGTCGGGACGTTAGCGCAAGGCGTTCTGTTCGAGGGCGAAATCGAGGATGCGAACCCGGAGTGGTACACCGAAGTTGGAACATCACTTGTGATTGCTATCATCACGAGTCCTCTAACCGCGAGGTTTGGAACGCTGTTAAGGTTCATTAGCTTCAGGTTGAAACGATGGCTCGCCGTGTCAAGCGCCGTGACGCAGGACGAGTTGAACACCGCGTTTGAAGGGTACGAGTTTGATTTAAGCACACGCTACGGAGAAGTCTTAAACGTCCTGTTCGTCACCATGGTGTTCTCCGGCGGCATGCCTATTCTGATCCCCTTCGCCGCCATCACGTTCATGATGAACTACGTCATCGACAAGTTTGACTTCGCGCGGTGCTCGAAGGTTCCGCCGTGGTATTCGAACGATCTTGCGGAGGCGTCCGCGTCGTTAGTGGCGTACAGCGCAGTGGGGCACCTGATGTTCGCCGTGTGGGCGAACTCCTACTACAGGATAGAAGAGGACCCTTTGGTCAGTTCCATTCTTGGTGGCGTTTTGTATTCCTTGTGTGACGCTTGGCAAGCCTCGGCGCCGAAGCCGCTGAACGACTTGTTCGGAACCGTTTCTGACATGCGGGAAGTCGCGCGACGGGCGTTGCAGAAGAACACGGCGTGGTACACCATGATTCTGTTTCTGTTAAGTTTTGCGCTGATTTGCAGAACCATTGTGTCCGTGTCCCGAACGGTGTTGGCTGAGCTTTTTCCGGGGACGTTCGCGCGAGGGCTGCGGAAAGCCGAAGACAACCCCCCGTTTGATTTAGCGGTACAGGGCGAACAACTAGTCGGCCCGAAAACCTACTCCATAAAGGAAGACCCGACGTACGAAGCCGCGTTCCGGAAGATCGTCTGGGAAACAGAAGACAACGACGTGCTGAAGAAATGATATGTAGATTAGAGGTTCTGAAGCCAATTTATTTATGAGACGAGATACCCATACACTGTCAAACCTAACTCACCACATACGCGTACAGATTCGCCTCGACGCCTTTTTCGTGGTAGCTTTTGTTCCCGGGGAGGTACGGGACTTTCTTTCTTTCGAAGGTTTGCCAGGTGCCTTCTTTTTCCATGGCATCTGCTATTTCTTCCCATTTCGAACACATGTCCGTGCGGCACGTGAAAATCACCAGGTTCTGCGTGATTCGCGACAACTCGCGGAGGAGGTTTCTTCGTGGCACTTTTTTAAACTCGTCGCATTCCAGGTACGCGTCAGGGTCAACGTACGTCAAAACGCCTACGCAAAACGTGACATGGAAATGGTCGTCTTCATATGGTGCTGTCGCGACATCGCACTGGCTAACGTCCTCGCCAAGCCAATCACATCTGTTTAGGTCATCGCAGTACAGGTTTTTGTATTTCCCGGACTCACGCGCGCGCTGCAGCAGTTTCGGGGAAAGGTCCATCCCATCCAATTGATTCTCATCGCCCTCTCGCAACACACCGGCTTTACACAGGCTCTCCGCTTGCAGCCCGTCCGCGCACCCGACGTCCAAGATGCGCAGCCCGTTTGCGTGGTCGCTTTTGGGGATCGCACCTGTGGAAAGCGCGCGGACCAGGATTTGAGTAGCGTGTTCAGGGCACTCATATCCCCAATCGCGAACTGTCTTGGCGTAAACCGATTTGTTAACATCGCCCCCATTGTCCACGACATCACCCCATGCGTCATAAGTCGATCGCACGGATTCGGAGTCGAAGGATAGGCCCAGGTCGCCCTCCATGGCGCGCGTCATCGCGGCAACCGGGAGACCGCGGGGGGTGACACGCAACAGTGGCACACGAGGCACGCGGGGGTGGGTTTTCTAGCATCGCGAATACTTTATGTTTCTGGGAGCGGCCGAGAAACGCTCGAGAGTCCCTGAAAGTTTCGCTGGAAGACACAACGTCGTGCGCACGACACACTGCATGATGTCCTCCAACACGAAGCAAGAAGCCGATACGCATACGAGCGGTGATATCGCGGCCGCCACGACCGCTACCAAAGCACAAGACTTGATCCCGGGCCTTCCCGACCATTTCGTGGTCACGTACATCCTCAGATCTGAGAATCTGGCTGATCCCATAGATCTGGCGCGAATTCGAGCTGTGAGTAGGGGGATGTGCGAAGTGGTAGAGGCGAAAGGGCGTTCTTTGAGAGAACTTGATGCACAGGAAGCCATGAGGCTTGGATGTTTGAGAACGTTGAAGCACTTGCATCGGCAAGGTCGTCTAGGTCATCTGCATAACAACCATTTTTACTGTGGGTATACGGCGTGTTACGGGCAACTCGAAGTTCTGTAATGGTTTCGCGCAAACGGCTGCACGTGGGACGCGGGGACGTGCGCGGGTGCGGCGCATGGCGGGCATCTCAAGATGTTCCAGTGGGCACGCGCGAACGGCTGCCCATGGGACGAGTTTACGTGCAAGAGTGCGGCGAGGGACGGACAACTTGAGACACTGCAGTGGCTGCGCGCGAACGGCTGCCCATGGGAAGAGCAGACGCGAAGGATAGCGGCGACACTCGGGTACGTCGAGTACGACTAAATTCCATGTAACAACCGAGAGACGATTACTATGGCTTTCAATATCCTGTGGCTTTCAATATCCTAGTTTGTCGTTCAGACTGGAACGACCGTCCCCCGTCTGCCCCTTCGGCGCAACAAAGCCCCCCCTGGTATCCTTCACGACTCCAAACTCCTCCTCTTCACCCACATCAAACCTGTGATGACCCCCGAGCAAGAGCTGCATGTCCTCCGCCACTCGCGCCTCCACGACGGAAACCAACGACGTCGAAGTATCAGTCCCGTTTTCTTTTCGTTCTTTCGGGTTCCGAATCTCCAAAACGCTTGCGCCGCGTTTGTGCGCCGCACGCAACTGGTCGGGGGCGAGGAAGCCGTCGGAGTCTACAGTAACTGGTGCTGGTGCTGGTGTTATTTGGGGTGCAGAAGCTGTAGCAGGAGTTACATCCGGCACTTTCGTCCCCTCCGCTTCCGTCGCCTTCTTCCGTCGGTCCTCCGCGGTTGACATCCCGACCGGCAGTTGAGCGTTCGCGGCGGACGTCGCCTGGTCCACCGAGGACGGCGCTATTACTACTTGACCCGCTG
>MDSY01085513.1_pt1 | contig 38166 bp, 29 predicted proteins | sample 811131 | NCBI WGS metagenome assembly MDSY01 (sample SAMN05326643, study PRJNA326480) | marine metagenome | isolation source: seawater | place: Atlantic Ocean: South West | collected 2010
CTTGCCAGGTATCTCGATCAAATATTATTTTTAAACTATTCATCTCTAAGAGCAACTATGGGTTTAATTCGTGCAGCACGTTTTGCTGGTATATATCCTGCGATTCCGCCAAATAAGATTAATATTACTGTAGCAAATAAAGCTGTCCAGTTATCAATGTATGGGTCTTTAATGAAATAATCTTGCAGGGAAACCCCAATGGACTTTAATACAAAAACTCCAGTAAATAATCCTATATACCCTGAAATAGTTGTAATGAAAATAGATTCTTGCAGAATCATTTGAATAACCGATTTCGGGGTAGCGCCCAGAGCCTTTCTTATTCCCAACTCTTTAGTTCTTTCCTTAACTACAAAAACCATAATGTTTGAAATCCCAATTATACCAGCAATCAAGGTTCCTAGGCCAACAAAGGTTACTATCAATTGAAGAATATCGGCAAATTGCTGATTTTGTTTTAATTGATCCGCTCTATTTCTGAAGAAAATTCCATTGGGATCGCTGGGTGCAATTGATTTTTTATTTTTTAAAAACTCACGTAATTTTCGTTCAAAAACCAGAGAACCAGAGTGTCCTAATTGGGGTTTAAAAGCTAATACTATTTGATCTACTTTATCATTACTTTTCTCAAGTAACTGTCTGGTGGTATATGGAATATAAATGTAGCGTTCTTCTCGATCTCCTCCATCATCTTGAAAAACTCCTATTACTTTAAAAACACTATTTCCAATTTCTATAAACTGTCCTAATGCATTTTCTTCAGCAAACAAATCTCTAGCAACTAAACGACCTATAACAGCATACTTTGTTTTATTTTTGATGTCATCCTCGTTTATATAACGCCCCTGCATTATAATGGTTTTTTCTGCAAACTGATGAGCAGGTCCTACTGCTCTAGTAGAGTAATTGTCAAACTCATTGTTATATCTAACAGTAGCACTTCTTGAAATTCTAGGAGTAATATATTCGAGGAAAAAAGGGAAACTTTCTTTTATGTCAGCTAGGTCGGAGTTGTCAAATTCAATTTGGCGATTTGATTTGAAGCCCTGATAAGGTTTTGAAGTTTTACCAGTAAACAAAGAAATTGTATTATTAGCGTCATCTAAGAAGAACTCTTCGAACGTGTTTTTAAGACCATTTCCAAAACCAAAAAGGATTATAAAAATGAAAATACCCAATGCAACTGTAAAACCTGAAAGAAAGGTTCTTAGTTTATTCTTTCGAATGGTATCAAATATTTCTTGCCAACGGTCTCTACTAAACATAATCGGCTGCTATAACTTGTTTTATCTTTTTATCTTCAAGAATAACTCCATCTTTTAACTTTACAATACGTTTACACATTTTAGCAATATCTTCTTCATGTGTAACTACTAATATTGTGTTTCCTTCCTCGTTGATTTTTTGTATTAAATCCATTACTTCATAAGAAGTTGTTGTGTCTAGAGCTCCTGTTGGTTCGTCTGCTAAAAGCACTTTTGGTTTAGAAGCCATTGCCCGTGCAATTGCAACTCTTTGTTTTTGACCTCCTGAGAGCTCACTAGGTAAATGTGTTGCCCATTCAGCCAAACCTACCATAGTTAAATATTTTAAAGCTTCCTCTTGTCTTTCTTTACGAGCAACACCCTGGTAGTAAAGTGGAAGAGAAACATTCTCAATGGCAGTTTTATAATTAATTAAGTTAAAGGATTGAAAAACAAAACCCAAAAACTTATTGCGGTATTTTGCAGCTTTTGTTTCATCCAAATCTTTAATTAATACATCATCTAAAGTATAAGATCCCTCATCAAGAACATCTAACATTCCTAATATATTTAAGAGTGTAGATTTTCCAGAGCCTGAAGATCCCATTATTGCAACTAATTCACCTTTTTCAACTTCAAAGTCAATGCCTTTTAGTACATGAAGAGATGAATTGCCCATTTTATAAGACTTATGAAGATTTTTTATTTGTATCATAGTGTTTAAAGAATCATAAATGAGTTAACCTAATTTTTTAATAAGACGCAAAAAAAATCAAAATGTTACATTTCATTTTCCAAATGTAATATCGTTTTCAATACTAAATTGGAAAATGTTCTGAATGTTAAAGAAATGATTTAAATGTCAAGGTAAATATTGTCTAAGCTAATATTAGATGTTTCAAAGCATGAAGAAATTACGAAAACAACTATTTTTTTAAAAGTCTAAAAACAGCATAACCAACTACTCCAACTAGTATGTACGGAATTGCCATGAGATAAACTATTCCGTTATTAATTCCTTTGGCTGTTTGTTGACCTTCTTCCGACTCAAGAACAGCTCTACACATAGAACATTGAGCCTCTAGATCGAATAAACCTAGAGTAAAGATTATTATAAAGGGTATAATTCTTTTCATAAAATTAACTGTAGTATGGAGAAATCATATAATAGACAATAACACCTGTAATCGTAACATAAAGCCAAATAGGAAAGGTAAAGTGAGCAATTTTTTTATGAAGGGAAAACTGTCGAGAAATACCTCTTACAAAAGTTACTAAAACTAAGGGTATTAAAGCTATTGATAATATAATATGTGAAATTAGAATTATAAAATAAAGTGTTTTAATCCAGCCTTCACCTTTAAATTCAGTTGGATCAGAAGTCAAATGATACGCTATATACATTAATAAAAAAGTTAATGAAAGACCAATAGCTATTTTCATCAGCTGTGCATGTAAGTTGATTCTTCTGTTTTTAATTGCCCATAAAGCAATTAGCAAAATAATTGCTGTATACCCGTTAATTGCTGCGTATATTGGTGGTAGAAATGAAAATGATTTTACGTTTTCTAATCGAAATCTAAATAAGATAGCAACAACAAAAGGAATTGCAATTGATATAATAATTATCCAATTTTTATATTTTAAGTTAGACTTAATTAAATTCATAATTATTAATATTCGTTAAGTAAAAGTTCAATATCTGTTAGTAACATTTCTACTCCTTGTTTTTCAACATTTTCTTGATCTAATCCAAAATAATATACAATTGGATTACCAAAATTATCTTGCCTGGATCTTATAAAACCATTTTTATCTATAAGGGCAAAATATCCTTGATGCTCGAAGCCTCCTTCTGCTGCTGGATTTATTTCTGCAAAAATATTAAATCCGGTATTTGCCAAATCATAAACTATATCTTTTGGACCTGTCAAAAAATTCCAAGTGTTTGATGTACCAACATAACTCTCTGAATATTTTTTTAATACAGATGGTGTATCATGATCTGGATCTATAGTAAAAGAGACAATTCCAAAGTCATTCTTATCTTTAAAATTGTCATTTAAAATTTTCATATTTTTATTCATGATTGGGCATATTGAAGGGCAACTGGTGAAGAAAAATTCAATGACATAAACTTTTCCTAAATAATCTTCGTTAGAAACATAAAGACTGTCTTGATTTAAGAAAAGAAAATCAGGGACTCTTTTAGATTCACCATTAATTTTTATATATTCGAGAGCTTTAAATCCTGGCTTAATTGAACGACTACTTTCAATAGTAGTGTTATTTGAAAGTCTATTAATAATTTTTGGCACAACTATTACAGCGAAAATAACTACGATTAATAAAAGTCCTATGTAAGAAGTTTTTTTCATATAAAATTTAATTAAGACTTAATAATAACTCTATTTTACTTTTGTCTTTGGGAGTTATTTTTTTTAAGAGCTAAACGATATTCTGCAAGAATGACTTTTACGTCATCAGTCATTTTGTTATTGAGAGAAGCAACAGAAGATGCGTCATAACCATAAAGAGTTCCAACGTCTTCATCGTCGTCGCGTCCGCGAAGTTTTCCGTTCTTATCTATAATAAAAACTGTTGAGGTACTTTGTTTTGGTGATAAACTTATATCACTTTGAAAACTGTTGAATAGAGTTTTAATTTGATCTGGAGTATTAAAAATAAAATTCCATTTCACCATATCTGTTCCAACTCCAATTTCTATCTCAGAAATAATTTCTTTTATTTTATCTTGAAGACTGTCTTGAACTGCAATTACAAATTGAAAATCTTTAAATTGATAGAAACGTTTATATATTTTTTGATTCAAATTAAACGCATCTCCTTTTTTATTTTCTAGGTCATTTCCCCAAAAACCAACTACTGTTATCTTATCGTTAAATTCTACACTTGCTCCATCTAAGGTAATCCAGGAACTGATATCAGAAACGTTTTCTGATAGTATAGGAAGTTTAGCAAAGTTGTTGATTCCAGAAGCAAAAAACAAATAAATAACAATTGGAAATACAAAAAGGATTCCAAGGACAATATACTTTTTAAATAGGTTGTTTTCCATTGATTTCTTTAGAAGTTCCAACTCACAAAACCAGTACGCATGACCTCAAAAATATAATCAGCTTCTATTAGAAGAATCCAACTTAAAAAAGGAAGTAAAACTACTAAAGGGAGTACAATAGATCCTTTTAAACTTCCTTTTTCGTCACGGATATGCATAAAATCCCAGGCAATATAATATGCTTTAACAATAGTAAGTATTATGAAAATCCAGTTCAAAATTTTCATTCCTAAGAACATCCCCATAAGGCTTTGAGGTTTTACGATTCCGAGTATTACCTCAATCGTGGTTACTATAGATAAGAAGATAAGCACACCCCAAATTTTCTGAACATTTGTTTTAAATTTTAATAATCCTCTGAAGATGGCTAAATTTTCTGTGTCGTGCGACATGGTGTATAATTTATTTTAGTTAAACAAGATAGAAAAAGGTAAATACAAATACCCAAACTAAATCTACAAAGTGCCAGTAAAGTCCAACTTTTTCAACCATTTCATAGTTTCCTCTTTTTTCATAAGTACCCATGATGACATTAAAAAAAATTATTACATTAATAACAACTCCTGAAAAAACATGGAATCCGTGAAACCCTGTGATAAAGAAAAAAAAGTCTGCAAAAAGACGATTCCCATATTCATTATGTACTAGATTTGCTCCCTCAACAACATTAATAGCAACATCTAACTGAAGCAAAGAATCTTCCCTTGAAAGTATAATTTTATGCCCTGACGCATCTATTTTTTCGCTTTTGATAACTAAATTTTCGTTAGCTATAAAACCTGCAGTAACTTCTTTAACACTAAAACTAGGTAAAGAAGTTTCACCCTCAAACCAAATTCCATCACTGTCTTTATGAGTAATCCTTGGAGTTTCAATATTAGCTGCAAAAGCTTCTAAAGCAACACGCTTTCCTGTATCTGCATCCATGAATTGAAGTATTTGACCTCCTTTTGTTTCCAAAGCACCATATTCACCTTTAATAAAGTTTTTCCATTCCCAAGCTTGAGAACCAACAAATATTGCTCCTCCGATAATCGTTAGAAGCATGTAAAAAGTAACTTTTGCTTTATTCATATGGTGTCCTGCGTCAACCGCTAATACCATAGTAACTGAAGAAAAAATAAGTACAAAAGTCATTAAGGCTACATAGTACATGGGTGCATTTACACCATGTAAAAATGGGAAGTGATTAAAAACCTCATCGGCTATGGGCCATGAATCGATATTTTTAAATCTAGAAAAACCGTAAGCTACTAAAAAACCTGTAAATGTTAATGCATCTGAAACAATGAAAAACCACATCATCATTTTACCATAACTTGCATTAAGTGGTTTATTTCCCCCACCCCAAATATTGATTTCTTCTAATGTGTTGTTTGTTGTAACTTCCATAAAAATGATCAAATTTTAATATTATAAAAATACTATTTTTTTTAACTAAACACACTCACGAAAACGTATAAATAAATCCACAAAAAATCAAGAAAATGCCAAAACAACTCAGCCAACTCGAACCCAAGCTTTTGATCAGGGGCATAAGCATGACTATAAGTTTGGAAAATTACAATCAATAGAACAATTAAACCAGCAAAAACGTGGGTAAGGTGAAGTAAAACGAGAACGTATATAAAGGATGTTGTTATAGAACTTGCCGCTCCTGTAAAGTAATATCCTTGAGCTATAATTTCTGAAAACCCAGTAAATTGAAAATAAATAAATCCTGAAGTTAACCCTAATGTAATCCAAAGAAACATTTTCAAAACAGTAATTTTCCCTTGATCAAGAGACTTTCTACCAAGAAAAAAACTAACACTACTTAATAGAATAAGAACAGTGCTGTACAAAAATACTTCTGGCAGCTCAAAAGATTTGAGCCAATCCGCTCTTGAACTACTTACTACGTATGCACTTGTAAGGCCTGCGAAGGTCATAGTCATACTAATCATTCCAAACCAAAGCATCATTTTTTTTGCTCGAGCTTTATTTTTATGTATTATTTTTTCCATTTATAAAATCATTTTATCAATTACATATATAATTTGAACAAGCGTGATATATACAACGCTAGAAAACATTAATTTTTTTGCAGCACCCTTTGTTTTAAACAACATCAATTGAAATGAAAAATATAACATAATCAGGCCCAAAACACCAACTATAACAGCACTAAAAATACTTAACTCAAAACTACCTGTGTAAGTAGTGACAGGCAATAATGAAATTACAAGCATCCAAAGTGTATAAAATACAATTTGAAAAGCAGTTGCATTATCCGCATTTCCAGAAGGTAGCATTTTGAAACCTGCTTTTTTATAATCATCATCTAACATCCAGCCAATTGCCCAGAAATGGGGGAATTGCCAAAAAAATTGAAACATAAATAAAACTCCTGGTTCTATTCCAAATTGATCAGAATATGCTACCCATCCGAGCATAAAAGGTATTGCACCTGGAAAAGCACCAACAAAAACAGCCAATGGTGTTCTTGTTTTCAATGGTGTATAGATGCAGACATACAAGAAAATTGAAATTCCTCCAAAAAAAGCTGTTCTAGTGTTTATTGTGTATAAAACTAATAAGCCTAATATCGATAAAGTTATAGCAATTATTAGTGCTGACTGAAACGACATTCTTCCAGACGGTAAAGGTCTATTTTTAGTTCGATCCATTAATGCATCTAAATCTTTTTCAATGATTTGATTGAAAGCATTAGAGGCACCAACCGTAAAGTATCCTCCAAAAGCTAATAGAATTATATCCATTAAAAGAGGAACATCTGCAGCTAATAAATATCCTGTAATAGATGAAAAAACAACACTTAATGCCAATCGTACTTTTGTTAACTGTTTAAAGTCGTCTAAAAAAAGTGAAAAGGAAGACAGATTAGAGATGTCTATTTGAATTTTATCTACATTCATATTGATTGGTAAAGATAATGTAGAATAGCTTATTTACCATAGAAACATAAATCTAAATTATATGCAAACAAAAAGCCAGAGGGATACTTTGGGCTTTAATTAAAACAAATGAGTTATTTTTATTGTAATCTAAAAGTAATAGGGATACTAAAAGGAACTCTTACTGGACGCCCTCTTTGTTTGCCTGGAGTCATTTTTGGGAGCTTTGAAATAATTCGAGCTGCTTCTTTTTCTAAGTTTTTATCTGGCCCACGCATTCTTACGTTTGTGATGCTTCCGTCTTTAGAAATAATGAAATTAACATAAACTCTTCCCTGAATTCCCATTTCCTGAGCAATTTCTGGATAACGAAAGTTTTTACGGATGTGTTTATTAATCTTATCTTGGAAACATTTTCTGCGTTCTGACTTAGCTACTCGCTCACATCCGGGGAATAGTGGGACATCTTCAATTACTGCGAATGGTACATCAACATCATCAAAATCATCTTCTACATCAATATCTTCAACTTCAACAATCTCTTCTTGATCTGTTTCAGTAGATTCAATTACAGTTTCTTCAACCTCTTCTTCATCTTCAACAATCTCAATTACTTCTGGAGCTGGAGGAGGAGGAGGAGGAGGAGGAGGCGTTTTAATTTGTTCTGTAATAGGTACTTCTTCGTCATCTTCATCGTCAACATTAAGCGCTTGGTAGTCAAATGCTGATTTTTCATATGTTTTCCATTCAATTGATCCCCATGAAAATAGGAGAACTGCGGCAAGACCAATAGCAAAATATAAGCTGCTGTTTTTGGTCAAGTCAGCTTTGGGATTTTTTTTAAGTTGCATAGAACTTTATTTATATAGCTAATTTATAAAAATACACCATTTGACAATAACTTTTTAACTCTTTTTGATAAAAAAATAAATAAAACTATATCTAGATCGTTAACCAACAAATTATAAAGCTTAAAACCTAGGGAAGGCAAAAAGTTTTCTTAAATGATTTTCATAAGAAATCAATATAAATAAACTTATGATGATCAGTTTTTTTATATTTTAAATTTCAATTAAATCTAAAGCAATAAAAGTAAATCTATATCTAAACAGCTATTAGCTGCTTGTAAGCTTCTGCATCAAGCAGTTCGCTAATTTGTCCTTCATTGTCTAATTGAATTTTAATCATCCATCCCTTTCCATAAGGATCTTCGTTTACCATTTCTGGCTCATCTTCTAAAGACTCGTTAAACTCTATAATAGTTCCAGAAAGCGGCATAAAAAGATCCGAAACGGTCTTAACTGCCTCTACAGTTCCAAAGACTTCGGATATTTCGATTTTTTGGTCTAAAGTTTCAACTTCAACGTATACAATATCTCCTAATTCACCCTGAGCAAATTGGGTAATTCCAACGGTTGCAATTCCATTTTTGATAGAAATCCATTCGTGATCTTTAGTATATTTTAGTTTAGTAGGTATGTTCATCTGTTATATTTGTTTTAAAAAAACAAATATAACAGATTCTCTCTATCAATTCCCAAAATTATATCGAATGCTTATACCAGAACGAATTGATGTTTGTGGAAAAGCAGATGAAATTGCAAATTTAGAGAAGTTATGATCATAAAAAAATTGACTTGTAAGGCTCTTTGAAAGTGCGTAATCTGCTGTTAACTTGACGGACCACAAAGTCTGACCTGCTGTTACCTGATTATTATCAATTTCTATGTTTCGTAGAACCGTTATGTTGTTCCGATAAGATAAATCAGCCTTAATGTTTAGGTCCCCAGAAAGAGTAGTTCGTTTCCCTCTAACTCGGGTTCTAATTCGTAAATCTTTTATTCGATAACCCATTCCAACTATATATTCTTGGCCTCTAGATTCGGTTAATAAGTTATTATCAAGACTTAAAGAAAGTGCCCGATCTGTTTTGAGTTCGGCTAAAAATTTTAACGAATTTTTTAATTCTAAATCCACTCGTAAAAGGGGATTAAACTGCTCTACTAAGTTTAGATTTGAAAACAAAGTAGAAGGTATTAAATTACCTCCATCATCCAATTGATTTGGAATTGATAAATCGAAGTCTAAATTGGATTGGAAATTATTAATGGTATAACTAGATCTGTATGCATGAGTTAATGAAAAACGATTGAATATTTTTTTCAAAGACTTAATGTCCATTAATCCTGTATATTTTAAATTCCAATTGGGCAAGGGAGTTTTCTTGATTGGTTCCAAAGAAATACGTTCTGCTGGTGTGCCAGAATATGCAGCCAAGAATGAAGGAATAATTACGGACTGACTAGTCCTGCTAAATCCTCTGGGAAAACCTTCTTTATCAATGTCTGTAATTGGAACTCCTGCTGCTTTAGCAAGACGCTTTGCTACCAATAATCGGTTTTTCCGGAACTTTTCAAAGTTTGGATTATACGAACCTGAAGGGTTATTGAATGCTGTTTTAATTAATAAAATTGATATCCCAAAATTACCATAGGTGTTTGGGTTTAAAGGAACGTATGACCCGTTAATAATAGAGAAATTCTCGGATAAGTTTTCAGAAAAATTTCGTTCGGCTGTAAAATCAATTAACAATCCTTTTCCAAAATCAAATTGTCCAGAGACCTTCAATTGATTGTTATGAACTTGTGTAAATTGCTGGTTGAAATCAGGGAAGTCTGTTAACCATCCGTTACGAGCTGCTTCATATCGAACATCTGCTTGACTTCCAAAAGTAAAGCCTGGGGTAGGTTGCAATGTGCCTCCAAAACCTAAACTTGGTAAATATCCTGGCAGAACCTTACCGTTATTTTCGGTATATGTAAATTGAACACGCTTCATTACAGATAAAAAATCTGCTATTGAGCGTAATATTCTTTTCTTTTTCTTTGAAACTTTTTTTGTTTCCTCAGCCGGTAATAAGGTGTTTTTAGAAGGAAGTATTTTTCTTAGTTTTTGTTCTCTATTTTGAATGCCAAACAAGCGATAAATCTCAAACATTGAAATCGATCCGTTTAAAGTCTGTGTGTTTGCATTTTGAACTTTGTTTACAATTCCTAAAATAATCCCATTTACATCTTGAACATCACCTAAGACGTTTGAGCCTCGTTGCCAACTAAAATCTCCAGTATAACTATAATTTGCTTCGATAAAATTTAAAAACGGTATGTATTTTAAAGGTAACTTATAATTCAATGTTAAGGATTGGAAATGACGATTAGGATCTCCAATGTCCCATAAGCCATCCCAAATGTCTCGACTTTTATCTACCATTGAACCTCCTTTATTATTTTCTTGATAATAATTCCGGACAATATTATTACTAGAGGCTGTGAAATTCATTTTTAGAGACCGAGACAAATTATGATTGATGCTGTATGTCCAATCAAACAAAAAGTTTCGTTGTTGCAGTTCTGGAAGTGAAAGTTGTTGAGATGCATCAATGTCTTGGTAATAAACCTCTCTAAACTGTTGGATATTAAATAGACGGTTAATGTTAGAGCTAATTGCAATATTATTTGGAACCAAGTTAAAATTAACTTCACGGAGCCATTGCCAGTATTTTTTTCTATTAAGAGCTTTTACTTTCTTAAAAGGATTCATTTCTAATGGACTAAAGCCATAATTATAATTTGCAGAAAGTGCAACTGTTTTGTTCGATTGATTTTCAATTTCATAATCACGATGAGAAAATTCATTGTATGCATATGAAAAATCAAAATTTTCTAAATTATAAAAATGAGGTTTAGCTCCACTCCCATTCTTACGAACTCCAATAAGGCTGATGCTTTTTCTCTCTGTATAGTCGATTGCTTGATTTCTTATGGTATCTCTTTGTGAATTCGTTGTCGCGGTATCTATGCGATCTTTTAAAAGTAAATCTTGATAGAAAGGGTCGTATTCTGGAGTAATTTGAGTTGCTCCAATATTATAATTTAAAGGAATTTGTACCCCCCATTTCTTTGGTAATAATTGACCCATATTTATATTGGTTACAAAGTCGAATTGTGTAAGGTCTTCTCTGCTTCTTTCGTTAGGCGATTGTTCTATAGATCCAAAACCTATTGTAGACATGCGCCCAGAAGCACTTATTGTTGCAAAATCTGCGAGATTTGCATCTAGTGATCCAATTGCTGCCCAACCGCCTTGACTGTCAATTCCTGCTATTCTTAATTCATTGAACCACACTTCACCACACAACACATCTCCAATGGCCTGTGATGGGTTTTTAATCCCTATCATCATCGTCTTTATTGAGCCTAATGATGGATTTCCTATTATCGAAAATTTATATCTTTTTGAACCAGGCAGAGAACTATTTGGTGTGAATTCGTTTATAATATTAAGGTCTTCATCATAGTAAATTACCCCATTTGCAATTTTTCCAATACTAGCAGCTTTTAGTTTAGACAGAAACTCTATTGGAACATTAATAGAATTAAAGTCTGGCTGCCAAACCTCTTGGGCACTTAATTTATTTGAAGCTCCGGCCATAAAAGAAGAAGGTTTTAAAGGCACCTCTATCTGGTAGTAGTTGTCTTTATAATCCGTTCCAAGGCGAATAAAAGCTACCAACCGTTTATCGAACTCATCTAGTGTTCCCTCTCCTGGAAGTGGGTTTTGATCTTGAACAGATTCGGCATGAATGAACATTTTTAATTCCTTGTATTGCCTTAAGTCTACGTTAACACTTTTATATATTCCTCTTGAATCCATGGGTTGTAAATCACAAACTCTGAATGATAAAGATTGCTCATTTTGCCTCACTATAGTATTATTGTTGTTAATTTGTTCTCTTTGAATATCAGGCGGTAATACATAATTAACCGGAACCCTATTTTCATTTTCCAAAATATTAACCGTACTAATGTCTACGGTGGTATTAACGTTTCCTGAAATGTTTTTGTTTAAGGATTGATTATATCTTCTCCAATCGCCACGAACTAAATCTAATGTCCCAAATCTAAATACTATTGGGGTTTCAAAATCACTCAAAACCATCCGCATAAAACGTATGGATCTTAAATCTTCTATACCGTTGATGTTATCAAAATAGCTATTAAAGTTAGTCCCTTGATAATAGCGTTTGTCGATAGGTACTTTGAACTGAATCCAACGAGAGGTCAGTTGTTGTCCGTTAGGAAGATCTACGGTAACATTTTCACGAACATCGGTTATGAAAGGATGATTTCCTACCGTCATGTCTTTAGATATAGGAACTCTATATTCGAAGTAACTGTCTATAGTGTTCATGGTTTGATCACGGTTGATGTCCTCTGTATCGGGTTCGGCTGTGCTTCCGCGATTAGTATCTGAAAAAGCTATTGGTGAGTTTCCATCCGTTCCATTGTAGTTTTTGTATCGGTTGACTATTCCGCCTGTTGCCTGAACAAAATACTCATAATTATCTCCTGCGGGGTCCTCTAAAGGACCATTTGGATATGCCAAACGTTCTTCTTGATCATTCAATCCGTCAAATCCAACATCTTGAAGTAAGCGATCTTCCTCGACTGTATTGAAAGCATAAAGTAAAGACTGTGCTGCTGGAGTTTTTCCCCAATTACTTTCTTGGATTGAAGTTGTTTCTGTTCCAGGAAGTCCGTTTTCATATTGCTTTCTTCCGTCCTTAAGAACATCTTCAGAAATGTTCCCTAAATGGAAAACCAAAGATCCTAAGTCTTGCTCGGGAATTTCTAACTCGGTAAATGTATCCAACAGCCAGAACTCAATAAACTCTACATTAGACTGCTCGAAGTTAGTTGCATTGATCGATCGCATTATTCCTCCCCAGTTTTGATTAAGGTTGGAAACAAAAGTATCTGTTTCTTGGTTGTTATATGGGCCTTTCTCTTCGGGAAAATAAGCCAAATCAAGGGTAGGTTGAAAGGTTGATTGACCTTGAACTAAATCTTGTTCTGGAAAAATTTCATTAATAAAAATACGTCGGGTTGTGTTGAGAGAAATATCATCATTTACTATGCCTAAGGGTCTAGATTGAGATGTATAAAAAATTGGATCTATGGTGTACCAAGCTAATTTTGCTCGATTATACCCAGCTGTCAAATCATCTATTCCGGCTTGAGATCCTTCAAATCCTTCTGATGGAACGCTAGATAGGTTCCATGCAAAAAATCCTTTAATATCTAAATTCGTTTGTGCACCTTCAAAGTCGTCTAAATAAACGTTTGTTTGTCCATTTAGCTGAGTGTTTTTGGGATTACCTGCTATGAAAGTAGCTACTTCCCCGCGGAATGAAATTCGGGACGGGACTGCTGTTTCTATATTTGGTAACTTGTTTACCATACGAGTCAAGAAAGGAAGTTCTTTTGAAAAATTTGTGTTGATTCCAATCATGGTGTTATTGACAGGCTCCGTTCCATAGTTTGCTTTTTGAGTTAATGGATTTTCACTCAAATTGATCAATGTTCCACCCAGCACAAAATTATTATTGAATTGGTGCACTATATCAAAACCCGAAAAGCGTTTGTTTTGTTGCCCAAAAAAAGAATTATTCTCAACCGATATCTGAATTGGAATATTAGAAGCTTGAAGTGCAGCGTCTAAAATTTTGACACGTCCTATTTGATAATTCACTGTATAATCAATTCCCTCTCTTAAAACTCTCCCTCCAGCGGTTACACTTACGGAACCTCGAGGCACATTGAATGCACCAATTGCTATTCCTTCACCGCCTGCAGACTTATACCTTCCCTTAAGTTGATATTTGTTTTGTTCGGACGTTTCTAAAGCCGCTGCCTGAGTCAAGGCATACATGTCTCTAAAAACATATTTCTGTTGGTTAGCGTTATATGATATTTCGCTGTCGTATAGCTCGTTTGAAGTGTTTGGATTGTCCAAAAGTTTAAATAGGTTTTCTCCAAATGGCTCGACCATTGGAAAAATAATTCTCCCATATTGAGGGTCGACCGTAATTCCAGGGACAAAATCAAAAAAACCATCCCCTTCTGGTTCAAGATCATTATATAAGTTAAGCCGGTCTAAATTTAAAGTCCGTAATAAAATTTGATTTTCTAAAGAAGCAGGCCAAATGGAAGAATCCACCGGAGTTAAATAATTAATCGGAGAAGGGTCAGAAAACAAAATATTCAATCTAAAATCTTCTTGCTCTAATTGAAATGCTCCTGTATTGTAAATATTTTTCATCATCAAATTCCAAACTGGCTGACGCACATCAGTAATGGTACTTTTTAATAGTTTTACAACTAAGTTATTTGTTGCGATTGTCTGAGATTGTCCTGGAAAATTACTATCAACTATAGAAGTGCCTTCAATTCCTCCGTTAGCAAATTCTCCTACCTGATAAACATTCCCTTGAAATGTAAACTGAAAAGCTACCCCCAAAATTTCATCATTGCTTAATCGCTGATTTAAAGAAATATATCCCAACTTTGGATTTAAACTATATTCCGTTGGTTGTAATTTTCTTGCACTTTCTAATACCGCATAATCAAACCCTTCCCGAACTCTTCCATTAAGAGCGCCAAAACCATTTGGAACTGTAGCCACATCACGAATAGCATCTGAGATAAAGGACGCTCCTGAATTAGAATTTGGATCTAATTTATTAGCTTCATTTGCAGGAATCCCTCTTGGAGTTGGTTGGTTAAAAAAAGAAGCAATTAGTTCATTTGCTTTTGTATTATCCGGATCTGACTCTCCTAAATCCTGAAGAGCAACGATATTTCTAATATTATTTGTTTGTGACTGGCGGTTGGTTACCCAAACTTCAACCCGTGTAATTTGAATTGGAGAATTGATGTAAGGATATGTTTTTAAAAAATCGTCGTAATTATCTCTGAAATAATGGGCCAAAAAGAAATGGCGATCGGCTTCATAATCAAGAGCAAATAAAGAAAAATCTTGAAGCGTTCCCCCTCCTTGAGCAATTACTGATTGAGCTTGCGAACGTTGTTCGGCAAAAACGCCGGTAATGTTGGTTCTTCCAAATTTAACCTCAGCTTTAACCCCCATAAGACTTTGAGCTCCAGAAATAAGAGTACTATTAAGTGGCATGCTAATATTTCCTATATCTATGTTTTGGAGGATGGCATCTTCCGATGCGGGTTTATTTAGAAAATCATTGATTTTATTTTGATATTCCCCTGCTTTGTTCTGAACAGAGGCTACTTTACTTTCTACAGATGAAATTTTATCATTAATTTGTGAAGCAAACCCAGAGACTTTTTCAATTACATTATTTGCTTTTGCTTCTAAATTATTTTTCTTGTTTGAAACGGAAGTTGGCAAATAGTCTTCAAGTTTATTGATCTTTGGCGGATTGAATTCTAATTTAACTAGATTTTGAAAATCAAATGTAGATTCGGTATCGTAGTTGGCCGTTATTTGAAGACGTTCTCCAATTTTACCTAACAAACTCAAGCTGATTCGTTGATCAAAATCAAAACCAAAATTTCTCCTATTTCGAGGAGAAAAAGAAGGATTATCTGTTTTTTGATAGCGAGCCCCTAAATCAATTCCAATGGAACCTTGAGGAGTTACATCTATTTCATTACCACCAAAAATGGAAGTGAAAAATTTAGAATTTACATATAGTTCTGGTAAAAGATCTTTTTGAGCTTCATCCTGAACACTTCCTTTTTTCTGAGATATTATTGTTATTTTATTTTTAAAATACGTATTCATTTGCTCCTTAAGTACCAGCCGCTGGTAATCTTTAGGAGAAAGAACTAAAGGCGTGTTCAGTGGGTAATTCCCTTCAGATTGAACATACACATAAAGATCTAACTCTGTGTCATAAATATAATGATCTAATGGACTATATTTTTTTTGAAATGAAATAGTACCCAGCTCATATGTAGAGTTGGTCTTGTCTTGGCCATATAAAGTAGCATTAAAGGAAAATCCTACAAGAAGGATCACAATATAGCTAAGGCTAAGAGTATTAAAAAAGGTACTCTTTGTTCTAACCAAAAGATTTTTACAATTTATTCAAAGCTATTTTGATAACCTCCTCAATAGAGCTATCTGGGGTGCTTTGAAGTATGTTATCAATTACTTTCTCAGATTGTCTTCTTGGGTAACCAAGGACTTCTAATGCTGATAACGCTTCTTCTTTAGTTCTATTGCTTTGAATTATAGGAATTTGGTCATTTCCTTCTATTTTTTGGACCTTATCTTTTAACTCGATCAAAACACGCTGAGCAGTCTTGAGTCCAATACCCTTTACAGCTTTAATTGTCGCTAAGTTTTCAGTTAGAATTGCATGTTGAATTTCATAAGGAGACATGGATGATAGCATTGTTCGTGCTATACTAGCACCGATTCCTGAGATGGATATTAAAAGCTTAAAAACTGTCCTCTCTAAGGGTTGAAAAAAACCAAACAAAGTGTGGGAGTCTTCTTTAACCTGCAAGTGCGTATATAAAGTTATTGATTCATCGTTTCCCAACTGGCCATATGTATTTAAAGAAATATGAATCATATATCCCAAACCATTACAATCAATTATTACATGAGTAGGGTATTTTTCTATTAGCTTTCCTTTAATCTGTGTAATCATTTTTTCTGTTTCTGTTGAGCATCAATTACAGCAACTGCTGCCATATTAACAATTTCATCTACACTCGCTCCTAGTTGTAAAACATGAATTGGTTCCTTCAGACCAAGTAAAATAGGTCCTATAGATTGGTTTTTATTCAATTCTTTCATCAATTTATAAGTGATATTAGCCGATTCTAGATTTGGAAAGATCAATGTATTCACGTTACTTTTAGCAATTTTAGAAAATGGAAATTTTTCTTTTAACATGTCTCTATTTAAAGCAAAATCAGATTGTAAGGGACCATCTAAAACTAGATCAGGATAGTATCTGTGAGAATAAGAAACCGCTTCGGTTACTTTTCCAGAATTTGAATGTTTTGAAGAGCCGAAATTTGCATATGATAGCATTGCTACAACAGGCTTTATTCCAAACATCTCAACAATTTTAGAAGTCATGAAGCCAATTTTAGCTAATTCTTTTGCAGTAGGGTCTATATTAATTGACGTATCCGACAAAAAAATAGGCCCCCGATCTGTGAGCATCATATTGGTAGCTGCAATTTTAGATATTCCTTTATCTTTTCCTACTACGCTAATCACTGGTTTTATAACAGATGCATAGTTTCTTGAATATCCTGAAAGCATAGTATCTACATCACCATTCTTTACCATCATTGAAGCAAAATAATTTCGCTCACGCATTAATGATTGAGCTTCGTAAAGGGTTACTCCTTTTCTTTTTTGTTCATCCCAAAATACATTTGCATATTTATTTTTAATGTCCAAATGGTCATCACTTTTAGGATCTATAATCACAACATCTTCAGTGAAATTGATAGAATCCATAAGGTCAGAGATCACTTTTTTTCTTCCCAATAAAATAGGTACACCTATTCCTTCTTCGAGAACAATCTGTGCAGCTTTGAGAACATCTAATTGATCAGCTTCAGCAAAGACGATTTTTTTTGGCATTGATCTAGCTCGATCATGAATAAGTCGAACCATTTTTTGATCTTTTCCTATTAATCCGGCTAATTGCTCTCTATATTTTTCCCAGTCCTCTATTGGTTCTTTTGCTACTCCCGATGCTATTGCAGCTTTTGCAACGGCAATTGGTATTTCTTCAATTAAACGAGGGTCAAAAGGTTTTGGGATTATATATTCTCTTCCAAAAGATAAGTTAGTTTCTTGATAAGCAATATTAACTTGTTCGGGGACTGGTTTTTTTGTTAATTCAGCTAAAGCATTAACCGCTGCCATTTTCATTGCTTCATTAATTTTAGTAGCGCGTACATCAAGTGCTCCTCTAAAAATGAAAGGGAAACCTAAAACATTATTCACCTGATTTGGATGGTCAGATCGACCTGTGGCCATAATTATATCATCGCGGACAGAGCAAGCTAAGTTATATTCTATTTCGGGATCAGGATTTGCCAAAGCAAAAACAATAGGGTTTGTGGCCATAGAAATCAACATAGATTCATTTACAATATTCGCCATCGACAAACCAATAAAAACGTCTGCTTCGACCATTGCTTCATTTAAAGTATACAAATCACTTGATGTTGCAAATTCCAGTTTCTCTTTAGTCAAATTATCCCTATTTTTTCTAATGACCCCTTTACTATCGATCATTATGATGTTTTTATCACTTGCTCCAAAAGCTTTGTAAAGTCTTGTACAAGAAACAGCAGCAGCTCCAGCTCCAGAGATTATAATTCGAACATCTTCTATTTTCTTTTCTGCCAATTCAAGTGCATTTAATAAGGCTGCACAAGAAATAATAGCAGTACCGTGTTGATCGTCATGCATTACAGGAATATCAAGTTCCTCTTTTAGACGATTTTCTATTTCAAAGGCTTCAGGTGCCTTAATGTCTTCAAGGTTTATTCCTCCAAAAGTTGGAGCAATTGCTTTTACAGCTTCTATGAATTTTTCTGGGTCTTTTGCATCTATCTCAATATCAAAAACATCAATTCCAGCAAAAATTTTAAATAATAAACCCTTTCCCTCCATTACTGGTTTTGATGCCTCAGGACCAATATTACCTAATCCTAAAACTGCAGTTCCGTTTGATATTACAGCAACTAAATTTCCCTTGTTTGTATATTTATAAACATCATCAGGATTTTTCTCAATCTCTAGGCAAGGAACTGCTACTCCAGGCGAATAAGCTAATGCTAAATCACGTTGTGTATTATAGCTTTTAGTGGGAACTACTTCAATTTTACCCGGCCTAGGCTTAGCATGATATACTAATGCTTCTCTTCTTTTCCGTTCTTTACTCATAATTCAAATGTACATCTACAAATGTAGCAAGACTAAGGGACTAACTAATCTTTAAATGGTAAATATTAATAAAAATAGTTTATATTGTAGATGGTGTTAGTGTTAAAAAATAAACTTTTATGAAAACCTGAGATTTTTTTTAAAACTTAATCATGAAATAATTTTCGTTTATATGATTCATCTGTATTCATTAATGATATTCTAGATTTTTATGAAAACCCTAACCTTAAAAGATATCGCAGCTGCTTTAGGAATATCTGTAACAACTGTTTCAAAAGCACTCCAAGACTATCCTGATGTAAGTGCAAAAACAAAAAAGCGCGTTAAAGATTATGCTAAGAAAGTAAATTTTGTTCCTAATTCTTTTGCTGCCTATCTGAGAACCCACGAGTCTAAGACCATAGGAATTGTTATTCCGCGATTAAATCATTTTTTTTTTAGTAATATCCTAAGTGGTATTATCTCTGAGGCTGAAAAACATGATTATATGACTTTTATTTTATGTTCTGATGAATCCTATGAGTTAGAAAAAACTCAAATTAATAGATTGCTTAATAAGGATGTTGATGGAATTTTTATATCAATCGCAGATAAAACTCATGATTTAAGTCATATTCAAAACATCATGGATAAGGGTACTAATTTGGTGATTTTCGATAAGTACTCAAAACTTACATCCTGTTCTAGTGTTGTTATTGATGATCAAAAAGCTTCTTACACTGCAGTAAACCACTTAATCAAAAAAGGAAAAAAACGTATTGCCCATTTCAGAGGACCACTACTTCCCCAAAATTTTATTGATCGTTTTTTAGGTTACAGAAAAGCTCTTGAAGAGAATGGCATAGCTTACGATAAAGATCTAGTTTTTATTTGTGATGAAATAAGTGATTCTGAAGGATATAACCATATGCAGTCAATTTTGAACAAAAACATTGATGTTGATGCTGTTTTTGCTGCTGCTGATCTACCTGCCGTTGGGGCAATCAAATGTTTACTAGAAAATAATATAAAAATACCTGAACAAATTGCTGTTATGGGTTTTAGTAATTGGTTAATATCCTCCCTTATTACCCCTTCTTTAAGTACTATTGATCAACCAGGTGAAATTATGGGTCAAAAGGCATTTCAGGTATTCCTTGAAGAAAGAGATGCCAAAAAAAGAAAAGAATCTGTAGTTTTCAAAAAACACGTAATTGAAACTTCTTTAATTGAAAGAAAATCTACCTAATTTATTTCCTTTAAGAAGCTAATATTTCTGGATAAACCTTCGAATTTTGTTCTTTCAACTGAGCTATCTTTAAACACTTCTTTAAAAGTTTCCAGAGTTAGTTCTCTCCAGTCGTTTGATGTCATTTTAAGTAACTTTGGATGAGGATCAAATAAAGGGTTCTTATGAGGTGATGAAAACTTATTCCATGGACAAACATCCTGACAGATGTCACACCCAAACATCCATTGATCCATTTTCCCTTTAAATTCCTTTGGTAGAGAATCTTTAAGCTCTATCGTAAAATAAGATATACATTTACTACCATCAACTTGATAGGGTTCTTTGATCGCTTCTGTTGGACAAGCATCGATACATTTAGTGCAACTTCCGCAATGATCTGTAGCTGAATAGTCTGGTTCTAATTCTAAATCTAAAATCAATTCAGCAATAAAGAAAAAAGAGCCAACCTGTTTAGAAATCAGATTGCTGTTTTTACCTATCCATCCCAAGCCTGATTTTGCTGCCCAAGCCTTATCCATTACTGGTGCAGAATCTACAAAAACACGCCCCTCTACTGTTCCTATATGCTGGTTAATTAGTGTTAGTAATTGCTTGAGCTTTTCTTTTATCACAATATGATAATCCTTTCCATAAGCATATTGTGAAATCTTTGGGGCTCTAGGGTCAATTTGTTTTTTAGAGGTATAATAATTTAGGGTAAGTGAAACTACACTTTTTGCGCCAGGAACAAGTATTGTTGGATCGAGACGTTTATCAAAATGGTTTTCCATGTAGCGCATTTCACCATGATTCTGATTGTTAAGCCAATTCTCTAACCGAGGTGCTTCGTCTTCCAGGAATCCTGCTTTTGAAATTCCGCAGGAAAGAAAACCCAAACCAAGGGCTTGCTCCTTAATCCATTTTGTATTTTTAATTACAGAACTATTCATTTCAAAACAATCCCTCTTGGCTATCTTTGATTCTCCCCAAGTGCTTGTATGCTTGAGCTGTTACTTCTCGCCCTCTTGGGGTTCGAACTATAAAACCTTGTTGAATTAAAAAAGGTTCGTATACCTCTTCGATTGTTTCACCATTCTCTGATACTGCAGTTGCTAAAGTTGTTATTCCAACTGGACCTCCTTTAAATTTATCAATTAAAGTGGTTAGAATTTTATTGTCCATTTCATCCAAACCATTGGCATCAACCTGCAATGCCTTTAGAGCAAATTGAGTGATTTTCAAGTCAATGGTTCCATTTCCTTTTATTTGAGCAAAGTCTCGTACTCTTCTTAAAAGACCATTTGAAATTCTTGGCGTCCCTCTACTTCTTCCGGCAATTTCTATTGCTGCCTCTTCACCTATGGGAACTTTTAGAATATCAGCTGAGCGTTGTAAAATATTAGAAAGTAATTCGGTACTGTAATATTGTAAACGACTGCTGATTCCAAACCTTGCGCGCATTGGAGCAGTTAAAAGACCTGAACGAGTTGTAGCTCCAATTAGAGTAAATGGATTAAGTTTAATTTGAACAGTCCTTGCGTTGGGACCTGTTTCGATCATTATATCAATCTTATAATCCTCCATTGCAGAGTACAAATACTCCTCTACAATTGGGCTTAATCGATGAATTTCATCAATAAACAAAATATCTCTAGGTTGGAGATTAGTTAATAAACCAGCTAAATCTCCGGGCTTATCTAAAACTGGACCTGAAGTGATTTTAATTCCTGCTTGGAGTTCATTCGCCAAAATATATGCTAAGGTTGTTTTTCCTAAACCTGGCGGACCGTGAAATAATGTGTGATCTAAAGCTTCTTCTCTTTGATTGGCAGCTTCAACAAAAATTTTAAGATTATTAATAGTTGCTTCTTGGCCAGCAAAATCATCAAAGCTTAAGGGCCTTAGTGCTCTATCAATATCTTCTTGTTCCTTAGTGAAATTCTCGTTACTGGGATCTAAATTTTCATTCATTTTAACAAATATAGTCGAAATACCGAAGTTAAGAGCGCTTCAAACAGGCATAAAAAGATTAGTGTTGTAACTCTTCTTCTCCATCTTTTAATGGAACAATTTGAGAAACAAAATCTTGATCTTGTCCAGGCTTTGAGTAATCGTAAGCCCAACGGTGAACTTCAGGAATTGATCCCGGCCAATTTCCATGCATGTGCTCTACAGGAGCTGTCCATTCCATTGTATTGGATCTCCATGGATTCTGCTCTGCCTTTTTTCCATAAAAAATACTGTGAATAAAATTATAAAGAAAAACTAATTGAGCAGCTCCGGCAGTTAATGCGAAAACTGTTATTACAACGTTTATATCTGCAATATCATCAAAGTACGGAAAGGCAGTATTTGTATAATATCTTCTTGGAAGACCTGCCATACCTATAAAGTGCATTGGGAAAAATACACCATAAGCACAAACTGCGGTTACCCAAAAATGGAAGTAGCCAAGATTCTTATTCATCATTTTACCAAACATTTTTGGAAACCAGTGATAAACACCTGCAAACAGTCCATAAAGTGCTGATATACCCATTACCAAGTGAAAGTGAGCAACTACAAAGTAAGTGTCGTGAACGTTAATGTCAAGTGTACTGTCTCCCAATATAATTCCTGTTAAACCTCCGGAAATAAAAGTTGAAACTAAACCAATTGAAAAAAGCATTGCTGGATTCAATTGGAGATTACCTTTCCATAAAGTAGTTATATAGTTGAATGCTTTTACTGCTGAAGGAATAGCAATTAATAGCGTTGTAAATGTAAAAACCGATCCTAGAAATGGATTCATTCCAGAGATAAACATATGGTGACCCCAGACAATAGTAGATAAAAACGCAATTGCAATAATAGAAACTACCATAGCACGGTATCCAAAAATTGGTTTACGCGAATTCGTTGCAATGATTTCAGAGGTAATCCCAAGGGCTGGCAATAATACAATATAAACTTCAGGATGTCCCAAGAACCAGAACAAGTGCTCATATAATACTGGAGAACCTCCCTGGTAATGTAATACTTCACCTTGAATAAAAATATCAGACAAGAAAAATGATGTGCCAAAACTACGATCCATAATTAATAGCAAGGCTGCAGAAAGCAATACTGGAAAAGAAACAACACCAATAATAGCGGTTACAAAAAATGCCCATATTGTTAAAGGTAATCTGGACATAGTCATTCCTTTAACACGAAGATTAATTACAGTAACAATATAGTTAAGAGATCCTAATAAAGAAGATGCTACGAAAATAGCCATTGAAACCAACCATAAAGTCATTCCCATTCCTGATCCAGGTTGTGCTTGGGGTAGTGCGCTAAGAGGAGGGTAAATTGTCCATCCAGCAGCTGCAGGACCTGCTTCAACAAATAAAGAAGCAATCATAATTATACTTGATAAAAAGAATAACCAGAATGAAATCATATTTAATAAACCTGACGCCATATCTCGGGCTCCAATTTGTAATGGAATCAAGAGGTTACTAAAAGTACCACTTAGTCCTGCCGTTAGAACAAAGAATACCATGATCGTTCCGTGAATTGTAACTAATGCTAAATATACATTAGGATCCATAATGCCGTCGGGTGCCCATTTTCCTAATAAAATTTCAAATATCCCAAAAGATTTTTCTGGCCAAGCTAATTGTAAACGGAACATAAGAGACATTGCAATTCCAATAATACCCATGAAAAGTCCAGTGATTAAATATTGTTTAGAGATCATTTTATGATCCTGACTAAAGATATATTTAGTTATAAAAGTCTCCTTATGATGTCCGTGGTCCTCGTCGTGATTGTGCTCTACTGCTGACATATATCTTTACTGTTTATTTGGTTAGTTACTGTATTACTTGAGCAAAGGTTTGCTGTTGACTCATCCAAGCTTCATATTCTTCAGGTGTTTCAACAATAATTTTCATTTGCATATTGTAGTGAGATGCACCACAAATTTTATTACAAAGTAAAATATAATCGAAAATATAAGGTTCTAAAGCTTCTTCTCCCTCTGCAACTAACTGCTTACTATTTTCTCTTCTGATTTTATTAATTTTTTTTACTTTTATAATTACATCTGGATTACGCCTCATGTCATCTGTTGTTGAAATTGGCGTAAAAGCGAACTCAGTAATCATTCCTGGAACACAATTCATTTGCGCTCTAAAATGGGGCATATATGCCGAGTGAAGTACGTCTTGCGAACGCATTTTAAAAATCACTTCTCTTCCAACAGGTAAATGCAGTTCTTGAGTAACTACATCATCTAGTCCATTGGGGTCCGTAGCATCAATACCAATAACATTTTTACCATCAAAATCTTGTAAGAAACGAACATTAGCATCACCCAGAACTCCATCACTTCCAGAGTATCTAGCTTTCCAGTTAAACTGCTGAGCATATAATTCAACAACCAAAGCTTCATCATTTTCTTCAACAGTCATAATGCTGTTCCAAGTGTATAATCCGAATAGAATCAACCCTGCTAAAGTAATTGCGGGAATAAAAGTCCAGAATGCTTCTAGTCGATTATTGTCTGCGTAAAATAGAGCTTTCCTTCCTGGTTCACCTCTGTATTTAAATGAAAAATAATGAAGTAAAGCCTGTGTGATTGTTTGAACAAAAAATATCAACGCAAAGGAAATCCACATTAAATTATCGTATTCTTCACCATGTTCAGAAGCTGCAGTAGGTAATAAAACTTCTCCCCACGCCCAGAAAGAGTAGAGAGTTAAAATATATATGAATGCTAAAAAAGCAAACATCAATTTACCATGCGTATCATTATCGCTGTCGTTAGCAACTTGAGAGTTATCTTTTGAGGTTTGAGACATCTCTAAAATTTTTGCTACTTGCCACAGTGATATAGCAATTAAAAGAAGTACCGAAAGGATTAATATTGCCGTCATTTATCTCTTTTATATTTAATTTTAATTAGTAATGAAAACGTTCACTTTCGCCTAAATAAGGATCTCCTTTAGCTAGAAGTGGTGCTTTCGTTAATTCTGTAAATACTGTATATATGAATAAGCCTAAGAAAAAGAAAAATCCTCCTATTTCAGCTACTCCTATAAACCATTGATCTCCAACAGCTGATGGCATAATCATATTGAATATGTCTAAGTAATGACCTAATATAATTACAATTCCAGCCATAATAATGAAATAATTAGTTCGCTTATAATCGCTATTCATTAATATCAATAATGGGAAAATAAAGTTCATAACTACCATTCCAAAGAATGGAACGTTATAATCCTCAATTCTAGTAATAAAATAAGTAACCTCCTCTGGAATGTTTGAATACCATATTAACATAAATTGAGAAAACCACAAATAGGTCCAAAATATACTAATTCCAAACATAAATTTTCCAAGATCATGAATGTGACTGTCGTTAACAAACTCTAAATATCCTTGAGATTTCAAGTATATTGTAATGAGAGCTATCATAGTAATTCCTGAAACAAACATGCTTGCAAAAACATACCATCCAAAAAGAGTGCTAAACCAATGAGGATCTATAGACATAATCCAATCCCATGACATAATTGATTCTGTTATGATGTAGAAAACAAGAAATGCTGCAGATATTCTGAAGTTCTTCTTGTGGTTAGAAATATCTGAAGACTCATCTTGAGCCAAAGAAAATTTTCTTGAAAAATATCTATATAAAGTCCATCCTGTTAAAAAAAAGATTGCTCTTCCTAAAAAGAATGGAACGTTTAAGTATCCTACTTTACCAGAAATTAACTTATCGTGTGCAACTACTTCGGGATCCATCCAAATAAAAAGGTGATTGAAATGCATTCCAGATAAAGCAAGTATTACAATCACTATAATTCCACCAGGTAAAAGATAACCTGTAATTCCCTCCATTACTCTATACAAAACTGGAGACCATCCAGCTTGAGCTGCTCTTTGAATTGCATAAAAAGCAAGTACTCCAAGTGGGATCATAAAAAAGAAAAAAGCAGCAACATATAGTGCAGCCCATGGCTTATTCTGAAGTTGGTTTAACAAATGTTCATCATGTGAAATGTCATGAGTTTCTCCTTCATGTATATTTAATTGATTTGCGCCTGGAGCATGGGTTTCCTCAGCATGTTCTTGAATAGTTTCAGCATGGCCTTCATCATAATGCCCTGAAGCAACCATTGCCTTTGCCTCTGATATATTCTTAGGTGCGCCTAAAAAACCTAAGAATAATCCTATGAAACCTAAAGTCATTAGGACTCGAGCTATATTTTTGAGTTTATTTGGAAAAGTATACATATATTTTATCGCTATATTATTTCATAAGGTTACCTCTTAATTCCATTACATGTTGGGCAATTTGCCAGCGTTCAATAGCATTTACTTGACTGGCATGAGAACCCATTGCATTTTTACCATACATTAAAACATGATAAATACTTCCTTGATTAATCTCACGATCAGCATAACTTGGAATTCCAAGAAATTTTTCACGAGTCATTAAAATCCCTTGACCATCTCCTTTATTACCATGACATATTGCACAATAGATTCCGTACAATTCTTTTCCATTCAATTTATGAGCTTCGGAATTCTCTAGTGGAGAATTAAGATCTGACTTTGCAGCTTCATACCCCTCATTAGTATTAGGATAATCATAAGGCTGCCATCCTCTGGCAATTGATCCTTCTGCTGGAATTTGAGCTTCAATACCATTTGCAAAAGCTTTAGAATCTGCATAGGCTTCGTAGCCTACAGGGACATACATGTTAGGAAAGTACTGATAATTTGGTTTAGTGTTATCTTGACAAGAACTTAAACTAAGTAAAAGGACACTACTAACCGCTATATAAAGTATCTTTTTCATTATTCTTCGTGATTTTGTGGGATGGTGATCTCTATTGCACCAGTCTTTTTTAATAAAGCTGTCAATTCTTTTTCGTTTCTTTTGAGCTCAACTTCCATTAAAAATTTATCATCTGTGGTTAATGGGTTTGGATTTTCTGCTTCTTTGAAAGGCCATAATCTACTCCGCATATAAAAAGTGATTACCATTAAGTGAGCTGAAAAGAATACAGTCATTTCAAAAATAACAGGAACGAAAGCTGGAAGGTTTGCTAAAAAAGTAAAACTTGGTTTACCTCCAATGTTTTGTGGCCAGTCTTCAATCATAATAAAGTTAATCATTGTGATAGCGACTCCTAAACCTATACAGCCATATATAAAAGCCATTATTGCAATTCGTGTTCCTTCTAATCCCATAGCCTTGTCCAGTCCATGAACTGGAAAAGGTGTATAAATTTCTTCGATGTGATGCTTATGCTCACGAACTTCTTTAACAGCACTTATTAGCACGTCGTCGTCGTCGTAAAGCGCATGTATAACTTTATTACTCATTTGCGTCTCTTAATTTTTTATAATTTTCGCCCGAAGACTTCAAAATTGTTTTTACTTCAGCTTGAGCTATTACTGGGAACGTTCTAGCATATAATAAGAATAATACAAAGAAAAATCCAATAGTTCCGATGAAGATTCCAATATCAACAAACGTCGGTGAAAACATCGTCCAAGAAGAAGGAAGATAATCACGGTGTAGCGATGTTACAATAATTACGAAACGTTCAAACCACATTCCAATATTTACAACAATTGAAATTATGAATGAAAATACGATACTTGTACGTAATTTTTTTGACCACATAAGTTGTGGTGAAAACACATTACAACTCATCATTGCCCAGTATGCCCACCAATAAGGTCCCGTTGCACGGTTAAGGAAAGCATATTGTTCGTACTCAACTCCTGAATACCAAGCAATAAAAAGCTCAGTAATATATGCGACTCCAACAATTGAACCTGTAATCATGATTACAATATTCATTAATTCGATGTGCTGAATAGTTATGTAATCTTCTAAATGCGAAACTTTACGCATAATAATTAACAGGGTGTTTACCATCGCAAAACCAGAGAAAATAGCACCTGCTACAAAATAAGGTGGGAAAATTGTGGTATGCCACCCAGGTATAACTGCTGTTGCAAAGTCAAACGATACAATGGTGTGAACCGATAGTACAAGTGGAGTAGCCAGACCAGCTAAAACTAGAGATACCTCTTCAAATCGTTGCCAATCTTTAGCTCTACCAGACCAACCAAAACTTAATAAAGAATATATTTTCTTTTGGAAAGGGCGAACTGCACGATCACGAATCATTGCAAAGTCAGGAAGTAAACCTGTCCACCAAAAAACTAGTGATACTGATAGGTATGTTGAAATTGCAAATACATCCCACAATAAAGGAGAATTGAAGTTAACCCAAAGTGAACCATAAGAGTTTGGAATTGGTAAAACCCAGTATGCTAACCATGGTCTTCCCATATGAATGATTGGAAATAACCCTGCTTGAATAACTGAGAAAATAGTCATGGCTTCTGCCGAACGGTTAATTGCCATTCTCCATTTCTGACGAAAAAGTAAAAGTACTGCTGAAATTAAGGTTCCTGCGTGTCCAATTCCTACCCACCAAACAAAGTTAGTAATGTCCCAAGCCCAACCTACGGTTTTATTTAAACCCCAAGTTCCAATACCAGTTGAAATGGTGTATATCATGCATCCTACACCCCATAAAAAAGCGGAAAGAGCAATACCAAAAACAATCCACCATTGGGTGTTTGCTTTTCCTTCAACTGGGGCTGCAACATCAATAGTTACATCGTGATACGACTTATCTCCAGTTACTAAGGGTTTTCTAATAGGTGCTTCGTAATGCGAGGCCATACGCTATTGATTTATAGTTTTTTATATTATATATTTCTCACTTTTGTTTGGTACATAACATTAGGTTTTGTCCCTACACTTTCCAAAAGATGATACATACGATCGTTCTCTTTTAAGTGAGCTATTTCACTTTCTTTATCATTAATATCTCCAAAAATCATTGCTCCACTACTACAAGCATTTGAACAAGCAGTTTGAAATTCACCATCTTTAATTTGACGCCCATCTAATTTGGCATCTAAGATGGTTTTCTGTGTTTTTTGAATGCACATAGAACATTTTTCCATTACCCCGCGAGAACGAACTACAACATCTGGATTTAAAACCATACGCCCTAAATCATTATTCATGTGATAATCAAATTCATCATTTTGGTTATATAAAAACCAATTGAAACGACGTACTTTATAAGGACAGTTGTTAGCGCAATAACGTGTTCCTACACAACGATTATATGCCATATGATTTTGACCCTGACGTCCGTGAGATGTAGCTGCCACTGGGCAAACAGTTTCACATGGTGCATGATTACAATGCTGACACATTACTGGTTGAAAAGTTACCTGTGGATTGTCTGAAGGATTCTCCATTTCTCCAAAAGTAGTTAGCGAGTCTCCTATGCCGCTGATGTTATCTTTGGTTTGGTTATCTCCTTCAAAAGTAGTTTCTGAAGAATAGTAACGATCAATACGCAACCAGTGCATATCTCTTGATCTTCTTACCTCAGTTTTACCTACTACAGGTACGTTGTTTTCTGAATGACATGCAATTACACAAGCTCCACAGCCAGTACAAGCGTTTAGGTCAATAGAAAGGTTAAAGTGATGCCCAATTGAACGATCAAAATTTTGCCACATATCTACACCTTCCGAAGTAACTTCTTCTTCCATGTGGTTTTTTGAGACCATAGGTATTGCATTCCAGTATTCTTTATCTTTTGTATTGAAAACTTCTAAAGAAGTTTCCTTAATAATGTCTCCTCTTCCCATTAAAGTGTTGTGTAACTGAACACAAGCAAATTCATGGAACCCATCTGCAAGTGAAATACTTGCATTTTGAACAGCATTAAAGTCAATATAAAATTCATAGGCATTTACTCCAACTTGCATTTCTTTCTGAAGACCTACTTTTTCACCGTACCCAAGTGCAAGACCTATAGAACCTTTTGCTTGTCCAGGTTGAATAATTACTGGAACTTTTAGTGTGGTCCCTCCTACAGTTACATTAGCATAACTACCGTTAAGTGCACCATTAGCAACATTTATATTTTTCAATCCTGCTACTTCAGCATCTGCTGCCGCCATAGTTATATAGTTGTCCCAAGATACTCTTGTAATTGGATCAGGGAATTCTTGTAACCAAGGATTATTTGCTTGTTGCCCATCACCCATTCCTGTTTTAGTATATAAAACTAGTTCAAGACCATTAGAAGATTCCGCAGCTAATGCATTTGCTTCTAATGATAAAACTTTTCCTTGAAAATGATTTGTGTTTAAGACTTCTGATTGGAAGAAACCATCGTGTAAAACTGTATTCCACGAAGATAATCCTATTACTGAAAGATACCAGTTGGATTGGATTGCTTCATAATAGGAATCACTACTTCCTGACCATGCTAAAAGCAAATCTTGGAATTGTTTCGTATCAAATAAAGGGCGAATAGTTGGTTGTGCTAAAGCAAAACTTCCCGCTTTAAATTCATAATCTCCCCATGCTTCAAGATAATGAGGAACAGCAGCAATGTATTGAGATGCTAAGGCTGTTTCATCTTCTTTTGATGAGAATGCAACAGAAAGGTCAAGTTTTTTAATTCCTTCAGCAAATGCTTTACCATTAGCTAAAGTTAGTACTGGATTAATTCCAGCAGTAATCAAACCTCCGAGAGTCCCATTTTTAACAGCTTCAATAACAGTAGAAACTTCAGAGTCATTACCTTGACGAATTAATCTAGGACTATTAACGTTCATAACCTCACTTTGCAGAAAATGATTTATTGCCAAAACTATTTTTTGTGCTCCTACTTCCTGAATACCAGAAACTACAACAGCCTTTGATCCAGCAGATCTAAGAGCCATTATAGCTTTATCTAGTTTTGTTTTCATTCCTGCCTCTAAAGAACCTGAAATTATTGTTCCGGTTATAGCAGCATATAAGTGAGCTAAAATATTTTTTTGTTGAGATGGTGTTGAGGGAATCCGGAAGTCTGCAGAAGCACCACTCAATGTCATATTTGATTCAAACTGGAAATGCTGAGACATATATCCTTGCCCATCTCGTTTTTGAGGTACTCTTTTTTTAGAGTAACCGACATCAAAACCTCCACCTTGCCAGTCTCCTAATATATCAGCTCCAACAGAAACAATTGCATCTGCTTTGCTGAAATCATAATCTGCCAAAGCACGAACACCGAAAGAATCTTCGAAAGCGTCTAAAGCTTTAGATTGAGAAACACTATCATAAGTAACGTGTTTTACATTAGGGTAAGCTGCAATAAAATCTGCAACTATTTTAGATGTTGTTGGACTTGCAAAGGTTTGAGTAAGTAAAACAACCTCTTTGCCGGTTGCAGCAAGAGCTTTTAACTTTGCTCCAACTTGAAGGTTTAAATCTTCCCAAGAGATATCAGATCCATTTGCCTTAGGCCCTTGCAAACGCTTTACATCATAAAGAGATAAAACAGAAGCATGAACTCTAGCATTGGCTCCGCCTAAAACTGGTGCATCACTACTATTTTCAACTTTAATAGGTCGACCTTCTCTAGTTTTTATAAGAACAGATCCAAAGTCAAAACCATCTGCAATCGCAGTAGCATAATAGTTTGCTATTCCTGGACGGATTTGTTCTGGTTGAACTACATAAGGGACTGATTTGATTACAGGACCTTCACATGCTGCAAGAGTCGCAGCAGCTGTACTAAATCCAACATATTTTAAGAAGTCTCTTCTAGAGGTGCTAGTGTCCTCAAGAGTATTTGAATCTCCTAAAAATTCATTTACTGGAATATGTTCGGCAAATTCTTTTTGCTCGAGCTGCTCAATAATCGGGTTTCCCTCGTTTAATTGATCAGTACTTTTCCAATAGGTTTTATTTTCTGCCATATGACAATCTTATATTATTCTATTTTTAATAGTGACATTTCCCACATTCCAGACCACCCATCTGAGCAGCTGTAAGTTGTTCAACACCATATTTTTTTGATAATTGTTCATGTATTTTGGTATAGTACTCATTGCCTTCTACCTTCACATTTGTTTCTCTGTGACAGTTAATACACCAGCCCATAGTTAAAGGAGCATATTGATACATCACTTCCATTTCTTCAACAGGTCCGTGACACTTTTGACATGCAATTTGACCTACTTGAACATGTTGAGCATGATTAAAATATGCGAAATTGGGTAAATTATGAATACGTACCCATTTTACTGGTTCGGTTTTGCCTGTGTATTTCTGGTTTTCTTCATCCCAACCTACTGCAGCGTATAATTTTTTAATTTCTTTAGTGTAGAAATCTTTGGTATATCCGTTGTCTAAATCTTCCTCTCCATTGTATTCTGCTATGTTTTGATGACAATTCATACAAACATTTAACGATGGAATTCCAGAGTGTTTAGAAACACGAGCTGAGGAATGACAGTACTTACATTCTATTTCATTGGCCCCTGCGTGAATCTTGTGCGAGTAGTGAATCGGTTGCACCGGCATATAGCCTTGGTCAACTCCAATTTGCATTAAGAAACCATAAGCAAAATATGCGCTCGAAAGTAGTAAAAGGATGACCGACATAAATACCAAGAAATGATTCTTAGCAAATGCATCCCATAAAGGTCTTCTTGGTTCTTTAATTTCTCTAGCTACCAATTCAACTCCACTTGCAGTTGCAATTTTCTGTAATGTCTTGTTAACTAGAATAAGCATTACTAGAAGTATAGAAAATACTAGAGCAAGAGCACCTAGAATAAGTTCGTTAGAAAGTCCACTTGATGTAATTTGAGAAAGAGGCTCTGTTGAAGGCGGCGGCGGGGGTGGTATAAAATCTGTATAAGCAATTATGTTGTCTATGTCAGCATTAGATAATTGAGGAAAAGCTGTCATTACACTTTTGTTGTATTCCTCCCAGATCTCGACAGCTTGTGCATCACCAGATTTAATCATGGCAGAGCTGTTTTTAATCCAGGTATACAACCAATCACGATCGTATTTTGAAGAAACTCCTCTTAACGCAGGCCCTACAGCCTTTTTATTTAGCTTGTGACAAGCCGCACAATTTGCATTAAATAATTTTTTCCCAACGATTGGGTCGCTCTCTTGGGCAAATAACTGGGGAATAGTTAGCATTGCTAAAACTGTTACCGCAAGAAACTTACTTGTTAAAAGAGCGTAAAGGTTTGAGTTCCTCATGCTTATATATAAAATTTGATTTTGATCAACTTAATTGTGTCTTTATACATCTGCAAAAATAAGACATAGACTCGGTTTGTTAAAAGGTTATCTCAAGCACTTCTATAATTTATAATCAATCTAAATAACCTGTTAAGGTTGATTAACATGTTACAATTATTGAAAGAATTTTATTTCTTTGTGAAATGATGTTAATTAAATTAAATTTTCTATATTTTTTATTTTTATTCGGTGGGTTTAGTTTACAATTATTTGGACAAGAAAATAAGATCCAAATAATTCAAGACTCAACAATTCAACGCTTGGTTGAAATTAAGAAAACAGTTAACTCTATGGAATATAACACACAATACTATGCAATTCAACTTTACTACGGAAACTATACTGCAGCAAAAGAAATTATTTCAGGTTTTTCAGAAAAATTTGAAGGAATAGTCGCTTCATTGGTTTTTGAAACTCCTAACTATAAAGTAAGAATAGGAAGGTTTAAAGATTTAAATAAAGCTAATGTAGTTCTTGAGGAAATTAAAAAAACCTATCCTGGCGCTTTTTTGTTAGAGCCTAACAACCTATAAGGTTTTCTTAACGGCTACTTCTTGGAAGAATTCTATTTCATCCTCAATACGAATGTCGTTATAATTTTTAACTTGAAGTCCACAATCATATCCTTTAGCTACTTCCTTAACATCATCTTTGAATCGCTTGAGAGAACTAAGTGAACCTGTATATTGGACAACTCCTTCGCGAATAACACGAATGCTTGAGTTTCGGAATATTTTACCAGAAATTACCATACAGCCTGCAATAGTTCCAACCTTGGAAATTTTGAATGTTTCTCTAATCTCAGCATTACCAGTAATTTCTTCTTTCATTTCAGGAGAAAGCATTCCCTCCATAGCATCCTTAACATCATTAATAGCATCATAAATAATAGAATATGAACGGATATCAATTTCTTCTTTTTCAGCAAGCATACGCGCGTTGCCCATAGGGCGAACGTTAAATCCTATTACTATTGCGTCAGATGCAGATGCTAACAATATGTCTGACTCTGTTATAGCTCCAACCCCTTTGTGAATTATATTAACTTGAATTTCTTCAGTCGAAAGTTTTTGTAAAGAATCTGTAAGTGCTTCTACAGATCCATCAACATCACCTTTAAGAATCATATTCAATTCTTTAAAATCACCTAAAGCAATCCTTCTTCCTATCTCATCAAGAGTAATGTGTCTTTGAGTTCTTACGTTTTGCTCACGAAGTAATTGCGTTCTTTTAGCTGCGATTTGTTTTGCTTCACGTTCATCTTCAAGAACTTTAAAATTATCTCCAGCTTGAGGAGCACCATCTAAACCTAAGATTGAAACTGGTGTAGAAGGAGGTGCGGATTCTATTGTTTTTCCTCTTTCATCAAACATAGCTCTAACTTTTCCACTATGCTTTCCAGCTAATAAGTAATCCCCTACATTTAATGTTCCTGTTTGAACAAGAATCGTAGAAACATAACCACGTCCTTTATCCAAATAAGCTTCAACTACTGTCCCTTTTGATTTTCTATTTGGATTTGCTTTAAGCTCTAAAAGTTCAGCTTCTAATAATACTTTTTCTAGCAATTCTTTCACTCCAGTTCCTTTTAAAGCCGAAATATCTTGAGACTGAATTTTTCCACCCCAATCTTCAACCATTAGGTTCATTTGAGCTAATGATTCTTTTATCTTCTCAGGGTTTGAGGTTTCCTTATCTACTTTATTTATTCCGAATATAATAGGAACGCCTGCTGCTTGAGCATGACTTATTGCTTCCTTTGTTTGAGGCATGATATCATCATCTGCGGCAATAACAATAATGGCTATGTCTGTCACCTGAGCACCACGAGCTCGCATTGCCGTAAAGGCTTCGTGACCAGGCGTATCTAAGAATGTTATTTTCTGTTTGTTTTTGAGAATTACAGAATAGGCGCCGATATGTTGAGTAATTCCACCTGATTCTCCAGCAATTACATTTTCATTTCGAATATGATCCAAAAGCGATGTTTTACCATGATCTACGTGACCCATAACGGTAACAATTGGTGCACGTGAAAAAAGATCTGATTCATTTTCTTTAACTTCATCTATAAAGTTTTCTTCCAAGTCACTTTTTACAAAATCAACTTCAAAACCAAATTCATCAGCAACAATACTCAATGTTTCAGCATCAAGACGTTGATTCATAGTAACCATAATACCCAAAGACATACAGGCTGAAATAATTTCTGTCCCGCTTACTTCCATTAAAGTAGCAACCTCACCCACTGTAATAAACTCAGTGACCTTAATTATTTTACTATCTAATTCTAATTGTGCTAATTCTTCTTCTGTCTTTTGACGATGTTGAACTCGTTTATCTTTTCTATATTTAGCTCCTTTAGATTTACTAGATTTCCCTTGAAGTTTTTCTAAGGTTTCTCTAATTTGCTTTTGTACTTCTTCTTCAGTTGGTTCAACCTTAAGAATAGTTGGCGGACGTTTAGGACGATTTCTGTTTTGACCTCCTGCACCTCTAAAACTATTTTGACTAGCTGCCGTAGGTGGTTTAAGTTTTGGATCAGGATCTTTACTTATTCGTTTACGTTTTTTCTTACGAGCATCTTCAACACTTTTTTCTTTTTTATTAAAAGAATCCAGGTCAATCGTCAAACCAGTCTTTTTGGGGCCTGAAAGTTTAGCGTAATTTGTAGCAATTGTAGAATCTATTTCTGACCCTTCTTCTTCAACTTCATTATTTGAATCAGAAGTTTCTGTCTCAACTTCTGAAACTTTAACTTCTAATTCCTCTACTTTTTTAATTTTTGTTTCTTGGTCAATAGATTTTGAAGCTATTTGACTTGGTGCTTCTATAACTTTTGACTCAAGTTTAACTTTAGGAGTTTCTGTTTTTTTAAGTTCTTTTGGGTTTTCTTTTGTTTTTTCGGGCTTAGAATCTCCCTTTACTCTTTTATCAAGTAAATTAGATTCTACTTTGACTGTTTTATTATCTACTACTTTTTCATTTGGGTTGAAGTCCTCTTTCGAAGTTAACTTGAGTGTACCTGCCTGATTCAAATTTAAATCTATTTTACCAACTGATTTAAGTCTATTAATATTCGAAGATGCTCTAATAACTTGTTGTTTTTCAAGGCGTTCTTTTTGTTGCTTTTGCTTTTCAATCTCAAGTTCTTCTTGCTTTTGACGCTGAATCTCCTTCTGCTTTCGCTTTTCTTCACCAATTTCCTGAGAAGCATCTTTTTTGGATTTATCAGTTTCAAATTGATCCAACAATAATTTATATACCTCCTGAGATATTTTGGTAGTGGGCCGTGGCTCTACTTCGTGACCCTCTTGGATAAGATGTTCAACAGCTCTATCTAAAGATATATTTAGCTCTTTAAGAACTTTATTTAGTCGTATTGTTGGTTGATCAGGCATACTTATTTTTTCTTCAATTCAAAAATATGGAATTTAACTACTTAAAACTAATCTTCGAATTCCTCTTTTAATATTTTAAACACTTCTAATATGGTTTCCTCTTCCAAATCAGTTCTTTTGGCAAGGTCTGAAACTTCTAATTCTAAAATGCTTTTAGCAGTATCCAAACCAACTTTTTTGAATTCATCAATTACCCATGATTCGATTTCGTCGGTGAACTCAGTCAATTCTACATCTTCCTCAGCTCCTTCTCGATAGACGTCAATTTCATAACCTGTTAATTGTCCTGCAAGACGGATATTATGACCTCCTTTTCCGATTGCTTTAGAAACTTCTTCAGGATTTAAAAAAACCTGTACCCGTTTACTTTCTTCATTAATTTTTAATGTGTTTACTTTAGCAGGAGAAAGTGATCGGGTAATAAAAAGCTGAATATTATTGGTGTAATTAATTACATCGATGTTTTCATTCCCTAGTTCACGAACAATTCCATGGATTCTGGAACCCTTCATTCCAACACAAGCTCCTACAGGATCAATACGATCGTCATATGAATCTACAGCTACTTTAGCTTTTTCTCCAGGGATACGAACAGCTTTTTTTATGGTTATTAATCCATCGAATACTTCAGGGATTTCTTGTTCAAATAATTTTTCTAAAAATTTTGGTGATGTTCTAGATAAGATAATTCTTGGCTTGTTCCCTCGAAGCTCAACAGATTCTATAATTCCACGTATGTTATCTCCTTTACGGTAGAAATCCGAAGGAATTTGACGATCCTTAGGGAGTATTAACTCGTTACCATCATCATCTAAAAGAATGACTTCTCGGCTTCTTATGTGATGAACCTCCGCAGTATACATGTCTCCTTCAAGTTCTTTGAATTGCTTAAAAATGTTATTACTGTCGTGTTCGTATATTTTTGCAATTAAGTTTTGACGTAAAGATAAAATAGATCTTCTCCCTAAATCAATAAGCTTTACTTCTTCAGAAACATCTTCACCAACTTCAAAATCTGGCTCAATTTTTTGGGCTAAGGTTAATTGAATTTCTTGGTTTTCGTCTTCAACCTCTCCATCTGCAACTACTATACGATTTCTCCAAATCTCTAAATCTCCTTTGTCAGGATTAATAATAATATCAAAGTTTTCGTCCGATCCAAATTTTCGTTTTAGCGTATTTCTAAAAACTTCTTCTAAAATAACCATTAAGGTTACTCTATCAATTAATTTTTCATCTTTAAACTCAGAAAAGGAATCAATAAGTGCTAAATTTTCCATTTTAGTTAGTGCTAATTTATTTAATAATCACCTTTGCATTTTTTATTGATGCAAA
>MDSY01084079.1_pt1 | contig 37995 bp, 41 predicted proteins | sample 811131 | NCBI WGS metagenome assembly MDSY01 (sample SAMN05326643, study PRJNA326480) | marine metagenome | isolation source: seawater | place: Atlantic Ocean: South West | collected 2010
AGCGCTGCCATGTCTTATTAAAATAAGTAGCTATTTCTTCTCGCTTAGCTTCAACAGTGTCACCTGAGAGCAAGGGGGTTCTGTTGTATGCAGCTATTTCTTCCCGCTCCAACTCATGACTAGCGGGCAATGATTCTCTTAGAGACTGTGTCGATGACATTAAACTATCCTTACTCGGTTCCCGAATAGGTGAGGCACAAGCCTACCTAATTAAAACGTTGAATAACAAAAAATTTTACAATTAATTAACTTCACAATCCTTGTGCAACACTATTACTTTCTATTAGCAGCTCAAGATAATTCAACCAGTGTAGCGCTTGTTTTTCTTCACTTTTATAATCTTTTGCTTTATTTAAATAAAAGTGTGCTTGCTTCAATTGGCCCAGTTGAAACTGTGCCAGCCCTGCCATCAAAATAGCCGTACCCCGCTCAGTCCCCTTCAACTTTTGAAGGCTCTTATCAAAGGCTTCACTCGAAGCTTGCCATTGCTCCAAATCAAATAACACCCTACCATATTTCAAATCTGACTCACCAGAAGAATCCTTTTCAGCCAAACGTTTTAAAACTGTTACAGCCTTTTCCCTTTCTCTTGCTGCCAACCAACTATTAGCTAAAAAACTAAGGTTCCTCTGATTATCAATAACAACACTTTTTTGCAGCCCAGTCTCTAACAACTGCGCTGATTTATAGGGTATATCTAGATACCTGTAGAGTGACGCAACACGAAGTAAAACTTCACCATCACTCAATTCTAGACGATCTGCCAATACCTGGGCAGCTAGGGCCGACACCTCCTTATTCTGCTGTGCGTATAAGAAGGCTAATTGTTGCCAATATGGATCTTTGTGAGGGTAACGTACAATCATCAGTTCCACTAACTCAATACCAGCAGAATACTGCTTTAATTCTATATGTGCAGCTAATAGCAATTGATACCAGTTTTCAGGTGCCAACTCTTTATTGCGAATGGCAATCTTCATATGCATTACTGTTTGCTTGAAATTATTAAGTGAGTAGTAGCCACTTGCAATTAGAGCATGCGCATCATTTGAAGGTGAAGGCTCGACTTCAAACCACTGTTCAAGCATTTCAACCCCCTTATTGTGTTCCTCCTCAATTAGTAATAATTGTCCTAAATTATAGCGAAGGGCATGACTCACTACTTCAGGCAAAACTATTAAGGATAAGGCTTGTTCAAACTCTGTTATTGCTTTTTGATATCGCTCTTGAGAAGAATAAGCATAGCCAAGCATTTGTTGAACCATAGCTTCGTCATAAGACCCAGCATTCGTCTTCTTAAGTAGCGCTAGTAATTCTACTTCTGCTTTGGAATATTTCTCTTTAGACATTAGTTCTTGCGCACTAACTAAGGCCTTATAAGTCTCATTAGTAAGTGAGTATTGGTTGCTGCTTTTTGCCATTGTTAGCGTATTAAAGAACATCAGCAAGGTCAATAAAGTAATACTTTGCCAATTAGACATTATTATTTAGACAACTTAAAAGTAATTTCTTGGGCTGCAGATTGCTCTACGGCTTGCCCATTAATAATTTTAGGGTTGAATTTCCATTTTTTTACTGCTTTTAGCGCTGCTTTTTCAAATACACCCACAGGAGAAGCACTCAACACTTTTGGATTGAAAACACGACCGTCTTTAGTAATTGTAAAAGCTACCCTTACAACACCTTCTATGTTTCGACGGGCAGCAGAGCGTGGGTATCGAGGTGGAATTCGGACCAAAGGTGCTACTAATGCATAACCTGAAATGGAAGTCATAAAGGGGGTAACTGGTGCAGCTAAAAATTCACCAAGGTGAGGGCCGCCAGCAATATTAAGCGGCACCTTGATATTGGGTATGGCCATTTTTGGTACTAAGGCTTTGAGCTGCTTTATTTGCGGAGTTACCTGTGTCAAGACTGGCATGTTTTCGGGTGGTATTAACTTATCAGGTAGTTGGCGATTTATTGTTTCCGTAGTTGTCCCTTTTTTAACCCTGACAAAATCTAACAAATGCTTTTCCCCTGTCGTGTCATGTTGAAAATTGTTGCTTGATGTCATTGCCTGCATAATTGTGAACAATCCTAAGTTCACTAAAATAGCAAATAGTAATCCAATCCCCAAGCGCATACTAACTTGATTAATCCTGCTCTGCAGCAATTGAAACGTTAGCTATTCCAGCTAATCTTGCCTGATCCATCACTTCAATTAATAGGCCCGTTTTCGCATCTTTGTCAGCTATGATGATTACAGAACCTTCTGGGTTTTCTGCATGTAATCGTTCAATATTTGCACGCACCGCACGGCGGTCAACTACTCGGCCACTAATGTTTATTTCACCACTAGAAGTGATAGCCACCATAATATTTGCTAATTCTTTGTTCACCGCCGTTTCAGCAGAAGGTCGATTAACATCCACTCCTGTTTCATTTACGAAAGAAGTTGTGACAATAAAAAAAATCAGCAATATAAAAACCATATCAATTAATGGAGTCATATTTATTTCTGCCACACTGCCACTTTCACGCCTAGAATGTTTATTCCTCATTACCTACACCTCCATCATGTCAGTCATCCTGCCTTAGTTTGTCTGCAACATTTTCAACTTCTAGCGACATCCGCGACTCTAATTCAGTACTAAAATATAGTCCTGAAAGTGCAGTTACTAAGCCTGCCATTGTAGTGATTAATGCCACTGAAATACCACCTGCCATTCCCCGTGCGTTACCTGTGCCAAAGACAGATAGCACATCAAAAGTCTGGATCATGCCATCTACCGTTCCCAATAAACCCAACATTGGTAAAGCACCAGTCAATGTTCTAATAAACATTAAATAACGTTTTAGCGAAGCACGAGATTTTGCAATCATTCCTACTCGAATTTGTTGCGCAGCCCAACTTCGCCTTTCTGTACGTTGCTGCCATTCCGATAACAATATCGTTAACGATTGCGGATGCACCCAATAAACATATAAATAACGTTCAACAATCAAAGTCCACATTAGAATAGAGGCGAATAGTATTAACCACAGCACTGAGCCACCGCTTTCCATAAATAACTGTATGTTAAATAACATTATTACTCGGTACTATCATCTTTAGCTTCTGCATTACGCGCAATCATAGAGGCACTTTCTTCATCAAAAATTTGTACTAATCGATTACTTTTACCTGATAGTAAGCTATGAATAAGTAGTAAAGGTATTGCTACTGCTAACCCTAGTTCTGTCGTCATTAATGCTTGCGAGATACCCCCTGACATTAATTTAGGATCCCCTGTTCCAAACAATGTAATAGCTTGAAAAGTTTCGATCATGCCCGATACTGTACCCAACAGCCCAAGCATTGGTGCGATTGCGGCTAAAATAGCCAAGGTCATTAAACCCTGCTCAACTTTGGGTATCTCACGTAAAATAGCTTCATCTATCTTCAGCGCTAAAGTCTCAATATCATTCGCCAAGCCAGTTTTATAAACAACTAAAATTCGACCTAAAGGGTTTTTAGTATCCGGCAGATTTTCTGTTAGCTGTTTCTCAACTGCTTTTTCTGTATCCCTCAATGAGATAAAACGCTGCAATGCTATTAATAAACCAACTGCACCCAAAATCAAAATCAAATAACCAATCCAACCACCTTGGTGAATGCGCTCTTTTAAGTTTGGTGTTTGAACTAATAAAGCCATAATTGCACCGCGAGTAGGATCGATTACTACAGGATGAAAAACACTCTCTTCTGTCGACTCAAAGTCATCTACAATATTTTGTAATCGAGCTACAGGCTGTCTCCCCAGCTCCACCAAGTTTCCAGTCTCTGGTAAATACCTTAAAAACTTTCCCTCACTAAAAGCCGAAAAGGGACCTATTCGGGTCACCTGCTTTTCTTCTACAACACCCTTGACTGTTATCACTTTTTGACTAAAACTTTTTACTTTGGATGACTCGGTCATTTCCTGCTGGAGTGTTAGCCAAACTTGACGGATCTCTCCAATTGTAGGTTGTTGCTTTCGTTCTGCTACATCACTTAAAAAGGTGCTTCGTCCGGACAACTCTGCTGATATCATCGAACTCTGTAAAACACCACTGCTTTCAATCGCAACTTGTCTTACAGTTCCAAATAGCTCACCCAGAGCCCCTGATTTAATAGCTAAGTTTTTATTTTTCTTAGCAAGGATCTTTTCTTGCTTTTCGAATACTTTATTGAGCCGTTTCGTTCTTTTTTCTTGAGCAGCGAGTTGCGCTTTGGCCTTTACTAATAGCTTTTCTTGTTGATTTCTCTCAGCAATAAACGTCGCTTCACGCCGTTGATTTTGCTCCTGCTCCATCACTCGGTCATGTTTAACTTGCTCATATAGCTGATCCAAATTGGTTGGCTTTTCTGATGAGTGTAAAGCTTGAACAAATGGGCTAAATAAACCCAGTAATAAAAACTGCGCTATAGCCTTCATTACAGAGTACCTTCTGTCTTAACGGGCAAAACTAATAAATCTGGTGGTAATTGCTTCTTAGCAATTTTTAAACCTTTATCTATTGCTTGTCGATATTCACTACCAAGAGGCTGCCAGCCCTCATCCCATACTCCCGCTTGCTCTCCATCTAATGTTAAATAATACAATCCAACCCGGCCAACACGTAAGAAGTTAACTGTTCTTGTTCTTTCATCAAGTTCTAGCTCATCTTGATAAGCTTCAATAGTTCTACCATATTCCGTTTCAACCTGATAAGCCTCTAGCACACGGCGATATTTTTCAGCTAAACTCACATCCGCCCTTTCCATTATTGTTTCTAATTCAGCAATTCTAAACTGACGCTCTTCTGGTAAAAAAGGGATATCCAAAGCAACAAACTGAGAAATCACCTCAACCATTTTTAACATTAACGGTACTATTTCACGTTGCGTCGTCTCCATATTTATTAATTGCTCGGCAATAGAGTCTATTTCACCCTGTTGTGATAGTACTAACTTATCAAGTTGATCGTTATAAATCCGTAAACTTTCTGCCTGGCGTAACAAATTCCGATATTCTCCCAACATCTGATCAGATTGCTCAGATAGTCCATCTATTTTTTTCTGAGACTTCTTTGCTGTCAATTCAGTTTTAATTTGTAAATTAATCGTATTTTGTAATTTATTTATATCGTCTACCGCATAAGCAAGCGAACATAGCATCATCGATACTAATCCACAGACCCAGTTAATAAAAATAATTCGCATAGCGGCGTTTTCCTATTTGTAAATTACTAGCTATTTAAACAATGTAGACATGATTAAATATCACTAAATTGATTTATTATAAACCACTCTCAGTAACTTGAGCGCAGCATATCGATGGTATTACTCAGTAACATACTTTTTGTAATGAAAATATAATAAGCCATATTACTCAGCTGTAAGCAAAATTACTCAATATTTTAATGGTAAATAACATTAAATTATGTGCAGCGTTATATCCAGTAATAAAATTAAAAATCAGCTAAAATCATTACATCGCATAAAATCTAGAATTATTTTGACTAAGGACCATTCATGCAAACAAATCTTGACCTCTTCACTCTAGCTCAGCGTCATATACCGGGTGGAGTTAATTCACCAGTACGAGCTTTTAACGGTGTCGGTGGACACCCTATTTTCTTTCGTGAAGGTAAGGGCGCTTGGCTAACTGATGCCGAAGGCAAAAGATACATTGATTATATCGGCTCATGGGGCCCAATGATTCTTGGTCATGCTCACCCAGATGTTGTTGGCGCTGTACAAAAGGCAGCAGTTAAAGGTCTTGGGTTTGGGGCGCCAACTGAAATTGAAATTGAAATGGCAGACCTCGTTTGTGAACTTGTTCCTTCGATGCAACTTGTACGGATGGTCAGCTCAGGTACCGAAGCTACGATGAGTGCTATTCGTCTTGCGCGTGGTTACACAGGTCGGGACAAAATCATCAAATTTGAGGGCTGCTACCACGGTCACGCAGACTCCTTGCTTGTAAAGGCTGGTTCGGGAGCTCTTACCTTGGGCGAACCATCGTCAGCTGGCGTTCCAGCAGCACTAGCTGAACACACTTTGACACTAATTTACAACAATTTAGACTCCGTCATCCAGTGCTTGAAACAGCAAGGCAATGAAATTGCATGCATTATCGTCGAACCTGTTGCCGGCAACATGAATTGTATTCCACCTCAACCCGGATTCTTAGAAGGCTTACGCCGGCTTTGTGACCAATACGGTGTCGTCCTCATTTTTGACGAAGTTATGACTGGATTCCGCGTATCTCTTGGCGGTGCTCAGGAGCTGTATGGTGTCAAACCAGATCTGACCACACTCGGAAAAGTAGTGGGCGGTGGGTTGCCTGTCGGCGCCTTTGGGGGTAAAAAAGAAGTTATGGAATATATTGCACCCTTAGGACCTGTCTACCAGGCAGGTACCTTGTCTGGTAACCCTATTGCAATGGCAGCTGGCCTGAGCACATTGAAATTACTTCAAGCACCTAATTTTCACCAACAGCTTTCTGACAGTGCAGCAGCTCTAGTTCATGGCATGCAACACGCTGCTGATAACGCGGATATTGGTTTTAGCACCAATCAAGTTGGAGGCATGTTCGGCTTCTTTTTTACACAAGAGAAAAGTGTAAGTCACTTCGAACAGGTCGTTGCCTGTGATCAAAAGAGATTCAAACAATTTTTCCATGGAATGCTGAGAGAAGGGATCTATCTTGCTCCATCATCGTACGAAGCCGGTTTTATCTCTGCAGCACACGGTGAAGTAGAAATCCAAACTACTATAACTGCTGCAAAAAAAGTATTCTCGACCTTGACATAAAAAAAATAAGGGCTCTAGATGAAGACACTTTACTGGCACGATTATGAAACTTTTGGCTTGGATCCACGATATGACAGGCCCTCACAGTTTGCAGGTATTCGTACAGATGAAGAACTTAATATTATTGGTGAACCTCTAATGGTTTATTGTAAGCCAGCTGATGATTTCTTGCCACAACCACAAGCCTGCCTTGTGACGGGCATCACGCCTCAAGAAGCCACTGAAAAGGGAGTTAATGAAGCTGAGTTCATTAAACTTGTTCATCAAGAATTATCGGCAAAGGATACCTGTGGCGTCGGCTATAACAGTTTAAATTTTGATGATGAATTTACTAGGTTTATCCTTTATCGCAACTTCTACGATGCTTATGAAAGAGAATGGCAAAATGGCTGCTCTCGATGGGATATTATAGACATGGCAAGGCTGACACGAGCTTTAAGGCCAGAGGGCATCACTTGGCCCAACCATGCAGATGGCAAGCCTAGCTTCCGTTTAGAGCACCTAACAGCTGCTAATAACATTGAACATAAAGGTGCTCATGATGCTCTTGTTGATGTCTACGCGACTATTGCAATGGCTAAACTCATTAAAAAAAACCAACCTAAACTCTATGATTATGTTTATCAGCATCGACAGAAACAGGCTATCTCACCTTTACTAAATTTAAATGATAGGTTACCTGTTATTCATGTTTCACGTATGTACCCTAGTGAATACTACGGGACAGCTTTAGTTATACCCCTCGCTAAAGATCCCAACAATTCTAATGGCATTATTGTTTATGACCTGAGACATGATCCTTCCACTTTTATCAACGAAGATCCTGCCACACTAAGAGACTGGTTGTTTTCACCTACCAAAAACTTGGCTAAAGGTGTTAAACGACCTGCATTAAAAACTATTTATATTAATAAATGCCCTATCATCGTGCCAGAAAAAACACTCAATGATACTGCTGCAGAAAGACTACAAATAAATAGAGAACTACACTCAAAACATTTGCAACAGATAAATGATGCCGGCGACCTCACAGCTAAAATTAATGCCATTTTCACTAAGCCCGATTATCTTTCTAGCGATGACCCCGATGCCAACCTCTATGGTGGCGGCTTTTTTAGTAGTAATGATAAAAAAAATATGGCTTTAATTCGTGAAACGAAATCACAAAAATTATCGACACTCGCAATCCCATTCGATGATTCACGACTTGATGAAATGCTATTTCGATATCGTGCACGTAACTGGCCTGAAGGTTTAAGCACGGTTGAGAAAGAAGAGTGGCAAGACTATTGCAAACAGCGCTTAACCGAAGAGGACAGCCCCGCTATTTTGACATTTAACCGTTACTTTAGCCAAATTGACGATTGCAAAAAACAGGCTCTGACTGAAAAACAACAAGATGTCTTAAAAAAGCTCCTAACATACGGCCTATTACGTCAAACCCAGCTAACTGATATTTAAAAAAACCTTTTCGAGAATCAGTGCACTAAGTAATATCCCAACAATTAGGCTAGTACTCAAATAATTAGTTTCGCCAAAGCTTTAAATTCAGTACGAGTCGCATCACCCAACCATTCGAAAAAAACAGACTCAACATTAGTGATAATGATGCCAGCATTACGAAGTCTCAACAACCCATTCTCTTGATTAGTCACAGAGCGAGAACTCACCCCATCTTCAACAACAAAAACTTGAAAACCAGCTTCTTGAAGATTCAGCGCTGTTTGCAAAATACAAATATGTGCTTCCATCCCTACTAATACAATTTGCTTACGGCCACTTTGTTCAATCTGTTTAACAAAATCTACTGTATCGAACGCCGAGAAAGATGTTTTCTCAATAACGGCCATTGCTCTCATCAATTGCTCGCTTAATGCTGCTTCAGTAGATCCTAGACCATCCGGATATTGCTCCGTCACAATGATCGGAATAGACAAAGTATTAGCTATTGTTAATAAGATGTTTATCTTTTCAATAACATCTTCTTTAACCTGAGTAGGCATAACGGAAGTCAGTTTTTGTTGCACATCCATGACTACGACCAGACTGTCTTGGGAATCCGATAGACAAAATTTACTTTCTGTCATGCTTAGTGCTTTAACCATTGATTAATCAGCACAAGATCATTTCTACTCAATGTTCCTGCAGATTGCTTTAAACGCAAACTTGATAAAATGTAATCATATATTGAGCTAGCGTACTCTACTTTAGCCTTGAAAAAATCGCGCCGAACATTAAGTACATCGACTGTCGTCCGTGTACCCACTTCATATCCCATTTCAGTAGATACAAGAGCCTGTTCACCTGAGACCAGAGCTTGCCTAAGGGCTTTCACTCTGCTAATACCAGATACCACACCATTATAAGCTTCTCGACTTTTGCGAATCACTAGCCTACGTTGCTTCTCCTCATTTTGCATTGCTTGATCCATACGATGTCTAGCTTCACGTGTCTTTGACAGTACATTACCACCCTCAAAAAGAGGAAGATTAAACCGGAGGCTTAATGTATCTTGATGAACCTTGCTACTACCTCCAAAATTACTATCACTTTGTGATGTATAACTTTTTTCACCCACTAGATCTATACTAGGAAAGTGACCACTTCTCTCCAGAGAAATTACTTGCTCAGCATCTTTTTTCGCATTTTTAGCCACTCTCAAACTCGGATTTTTTACTAATGCCGCTTTTACCCATTGTTCAATATCTTCAGGTTCAGGTTTGACTAATTGTATTTTATTTTGTATCGGGGCTAAACGTTCCCAATACCGGCCTGAGGATTCTCGTAAACGTTCTTTACTATTATCTAAGGCGTTTGAAGCCAAAATAAAGTCAGCATTTGCCAAATCCAACCCAGCTTGGGACTCACTTAAGTCCGTAATAGTTGCCAGACCCAAGTCAAAACGTAACTGCACTTGTTCTAATTGTTTAGCATTAGCTTCTTTTTTTGCAGCGGAAAATCCTACCTCGTCCTGTCGGGCAAGAAAATTAAAATATTGCTCTGCAACACGTAGAAGGAAATCTTGTTCAGCAATCATATAATTGGCTTGAGCAGTCTCTATTGCAATATCAGCTTGGGTATTTTTTATGATGCTTTCTAGTCGATATATAGGCTGAGTAAGACTCAAGGTATAGCCATGCTTGTTATACTCGTTTTCGCCCCCAAACGTTGTTGCAGATGCCCTACGACTGACTTTACCATTAGTGGCTGATATTGAAATTAAAGGCAAGAAACGTGACATCGCCTGAGAATCTAATTCGCTCGCAGCTCTTTGAGATGCTGCCTCTGCCAACAATTGAGGATCACTTCTAAGAGCACTTTCAAAGACTTCAATTAGGTCGCCAGCCCAAGCCATGGATGAGGATAGTACGGCAATTAAACCGATAGTCATTGCAAACTGTTTCACGCTTTTTTCCTAATATACCGACATCGTAGTATCAACGTCAGTAGCCCACGCATTCATGCCACCAGACAAATTAATCACATCAGTAAAGCCTAACTGTTCAAGGTATTTTCCTACATGTTCACTTCGCTTTCCAGAGCGGCAAATCAAAACAATCGTCTGACCCTGATCTTCACCTAACTGATGTAATTGCTCTCCAAACTCTTGCATGGGTATAGTTATTACGCCAGTTATCATTCCATGAATTAGCTCATGCTGCTCACGGACATCGACTAAAGTTGGCGCGGGACTATTAGCCATAAGGTCAACTAATTCGCTTGCTATTATTTGTTTCATATCACACTCTATTCAAAATTTAAACTCAGGTTTCGGCTCGGCATTAATCACTGCAGGAATAACTGTTTCTAGAACAGATTTTGTCTCCCAGCCTCTTTCGGAGACTCTCTGAATCAATTGTACTTCCATATTTTTTTCTTGTCCTACTATGGCTAACATACGGCCCCCAACCTTTATGTTTTGTAAATAATTATCAGGAATAACAACGAAAGCCGCCGTCAATACAATAACATCGACACGCTCAGAAAGCGGATAGGTTTTTGAGGCATCACCTACGCAATATGTGATATTGTCGAAACCATAGCCTTCTATGTTTTGTTTAGCTATCAAAGATAACTCAGTCATAATTTCAATGGTTGTGACATGTTGCGCTAAAGTCGATAACAATGCAGTAAAGTAACCTGAGCCGGTGCCAACTTCTAATACATGCTCATCATTTTGTATATCTAATGCTTGCAACATCCTCCCATGTAAAATAGGTGGCAACATTATTTGGCCATGGCCGATGGGAAGTTGAATATCAGCATATGCAATACCTGATAGACTTTCATCAACAAAATCAGCGCGCTTGATTTGTTTTAATACTGCCAATACCCGATGATCGAGGACATCTCCGGGGCGCACTTGTTGCTCTAGCATATTAAAGTGAGCAGTATCTTGATTTTGCACTATATTCATCCACGTCAAAAAAAGAGATAATCATAATAACTTACAAGGATAGAAGCTTTCATATAGTGGTGCAACCACATGGTTAAGATAAGGAGAAAACAATGACAATTGCAACATTTTCCGCAGGCTGTTTTTGGGGTGTAGAAGAAAAACTAAGGCAAATCAATGGTGTCTTAACTTCACGGGTGGGTTATACAGCGGGTCATACCGATAACCCAGATTATAAAACAGTTTGTACTGGTAATACCGGTCATGCAGAAGCTATTGAAATCACATTTGACCCCACCCTCATAAGCTATGAGGATTTACTCGATATCTTTTGGAGAATACACAATCCGACTACTTTAAATCGTCAAGGACCCGATATTGGCAGCCAATATCGTTCGGGGATCTATTACCATGACCATGAACAAAAGCAACAGGCACTCAACAAAAAGCAGGAACTCAATCAAAGCCATTTTTCTGACCAGCTCATAGTGACCGAAATTACGGCCGCGAGCCATTTTTATCCTGCAGAAACTTATCATCAATGCTACCTAGAAAAACAAAAACGCTACTAAGAATCAACTGTTGCTTTAATGTCGCCTTTTGCTCCGGTATTATCAACCCAACGAATTGCAATGGTATCGCCCACTTGTCCGCCCCCTAATTCAAATGAAAAATATGGGTTTTGTGAAGTTGCACTCCCGCACTTAATCACTAGCACCTCAATATCATTTCTCCAACAACGAATGTCTTGAATAAATTCAGCCTTAACAACCATATTATTTTCATCCATTTGCCGCCCCGAATGCATAGGATGAGCTAGTAATAGTCTGATATGAGTGTTATTAGCTCTTAATGTCGCTCGAATACGATCCTCGGCTTTTATTAACATCAGATATCACCCCCAGTATCAACTCGTACATCACGTCTAGTAATATATAACTGACCACCAGCTCGAACAACTGCTATTACTTTAGATTTGCCTTTGACCAGCTTGATCCTGGTTTTCAATGGTAGTAACACATCGGAGCTAAAATCCATACTCATTACCAATGGAAAAGGGTTGTTATCAACCAAAATAGCGAACCGCTCAATATCTTTAAGTTCACTATTTATTTCTACAGAAACAGATCCACCGTTAACAATGCGCTTGGCTGGCTTTCCAACGGAGAAGTTCAGCTTCTGACTTGAACTAATATTAGCTTTGCCTAGTAAGGCCAGTAAAACATCTTCCACTGTTTCCGCGTTAAAAGCTTCAGTGGGCCAATGGGCCAAGACACGCTGAGGTAACAATAAGCCACTCGAAGACACCATAGCTATTGTCGTAGCTGAAAGAGATTTTTTAATTAATATTCGTCGATGTATATTAATCATTTTTTTATCATAACTCTTCCAATTGAATTAATGTAGCTTCTACATCTTCAAGCCTTGCACTAAATTTGGCTAATTGATATTGGCTACCTTTCGAAGCGCTTACAGCCAGCTTAAGTTGAACGACTGACTGTTTTATCCTACCTGCACTATAATAATATTCTGCTAACCAGCCGTGAGCATCACTAGTTTTGCCCATATCACCTGATGTCTGCGCTAATAACTTATAGATTTGAGAGGACCTATTACCAATCTCCAGCTGCTGCAATAATAATTTTCTACCCTGAGCAGGTAAGCCAAACTGCAAAAGTGCCACGACCTGCTTTATTGTTAAAGCTTGATTATTAGGAAATATTTTTTGATTAATTTGGTAGATATTTAAGGCCTGAGATAAACGACCTCTTTCTACCTCTATATCTGCCATTGCTAACTGATAAGTTAACCTTTCTTCATCTAAAATAATTAGCTTTTTTAGCTCTGCCATTGCTTGTCTGTAATCACCCAGGGCAGATATGACGAGAATAAGGCCATATCTTACTGCTTTAATGTTCCTATAATTACCATTCATTATCGCACTCTGGTAGTAATGCTTGAGCCCTACAAGATCTGTTGTTGACATAACCCGTAACTTTTCGCGCATGAGATAAAATTGTAAATTATCTCTTTGTTTCGTTTTCAGTCGATAACTCGCTGCTCTACCTCGTGCTTCAGCGATACGTGAAGATGTTACTGGATGGGAGCGCAAAAATTCGGGCACAGCATTACCTTTGTTAAAACGACTAGACTGCTGCAGCCGCTCAAAAAATGTTGGCATTGCATGTGCATCAAATCCAGACTTCACTAGATTTAACATACCTAAACTATCAGCTTCAGCTTCATGAGCCCGTGTATGGTCAATTCTCGCCTGTACACCACTGGCTTGTAACACTGTCATTGCTGCAATTCCAGCTTGTGGATCAGATGCTGCAATTAAAAGTGCCCCCACCATTGCTGCAGCTCTTGGCAAAATTGATTGGTTGTTTTTTTCAAAACTACGAATTAGGTGCCTTTGGGTCACATGAGAAATTTCATGTGCTAAAACTGAAGCCAGCTCATCTTCCGTCTGACTCGTTAATAACAAGCCACTATTAACACCGATAAAACCACCTGGTGCAGCAAATGCATTAATTCTAGGGTTGGCCACCATGAAAAATCGAAATGGTAAGTTGGGGCTCGTGCTATTCATCACTAAACGCTGTCCTAACTTACTCAAATAACTATTCACTTCAGAATCATCCACTAAACTCACAGATTGCTGCATACGCCAAAAATAAGCTTGCCCTATTCGGTATTCTTGTTGCGGTGAAATTAAACTCCCCGCACTATCACCAATCGCTGGTAAATCTATATCAACAGGATTTCCATATGACACTCGCCATAAAACAAAGGACAAAAATGTCATGAGAATGTATGTTTTCATAGTGAATCTAGTCATTCTATTTCATCATAAGTTTATAAATATTTAAGGTCATTATTCTAACAATAAGTTAACCATTCGATAGTAAAACATCTTTCTAAAACTGGCTTATTTGAATATTGCAAAGCTTTATTATCGCTAATCAAGCTCAGACCTACGTCAACTTTATAGCTTAATTAATATTTTTGGGCTACAAAATTCAAATAAATTCACATCTTTAGAAATAAACATTGCATACGCTAATGAGAATGATTATCATTAGTTGGTTGTACAGAATGATCAGTACCTCTCACCTCTAACAAGGTGGAAGTTAGCATTAAAGGAAATGACTATGAGTAATAAAATGGATAATCGATGGCAGCCATTGGCAAAACATGAACAATGGCTTGTCGAATATCGGGCGGATTCTAATATTGTTCGTGTAAGCCTCGGTGACACAACCATGCATCTAAAACGTGACGAGTATCAGATGCTATGGGGTGTAATAACCCAAGGCTTAGATGAACTAGAGCGCGTGGAAGATGCTCCCTCTGGTTTGATAGAACCAAATTTCTCAACAGATCCCCAAGCTACTGGACTGAAAACCCGTCATTAATACATATTAAATACTTAAGAGGATAAAAGTATGTCAATCAAGATTGGCGCACGTCTAAAAATAATGCGTGCACTTGGTATAGATTTACCCGGCTTGTCACGTAAAAGCATAACAAACCGCCCACATCCACCCGGCCAACATGGTCCCAATAGTGGCCGACGTAGAAAGTCTGAATATGGCCTTGCGTTAATGGAAAAGCAAAAGTTACGGTTTAACTACGGTGTCAGTGAACGTCAGTTACGTACGATGATGGTACGTGCTCGCCGCAAAGATGGCGCATCTGGTGAAATTTTGCTACAAATGCTGGAATGCAGACTCGACAATGTTGTCTTTCGTGCTGGTTGGGCGCCAACTATTCCAGCTGCAAGGCAACTTGTAAGCCATTGCCATATCCTACTTAATGGAAAACGTGCAAACGTTTCATCAATTCGTTTAAAGCAGGGTGATGAAGTGAGTGTACGCGAACGTTCTCGCACAATGTCAATGGTAGTGAACACAGCCATGGTACCTTCCCTTGAAAGACCAGAATGGTTAGCTTATGATGAGCCTAAATTTACAGCTAAAATAACGAGATTACCAGAGGCCGATGAGGTACCGTTTCCTATAGAAATTCATTTAGTTGTGGAGCTATACGCCAAAAGCATGTAGGTATACTGACTAGCAATGATTCTCATAATATGATTTGATATAAAAAGAGCTGGGTAACTGCCCGGCTCTTTTTCGTTTAAAAAAATATTTTTTTAAAACTAAATTAAATATTTAATATTGGGGAATTTTAAAATGAAAGATCTGAATCTGAAGTTAGTATGTTCTATTTTAAATGAAATTATGGAATATGAATTAGCTGGTGTTGTAAGGTATACGCACTCAGCTATGATGGTAAGTGGTCCAGGCAGGATTCCAATAGTTGGGTTCCTTAAAGAGCAAGCGTACGAATCGCTAAAACATGCTGAACAGGCTGGAGAGTTAATTGTTGGGTTGGATGGCCATCCAAGCCAAAAGACAGCGCAAATAAAAGAAACTAATAGACATTCTATAAAAGATATTTTGGAAGAAAGTTTAAGTCATGAATTACATGCCCTAGACCTGTATAAAAAACTTTTGGAAAATGTTACTGATAGATCTATCTATTTAGAGGAATATTCACGTGGTTTGATTGGGCAAGAAGAGCAGCACTCGCTTGAGCTCAAAGCAATGTTAAAAGATTTCGGATAACAGTATTAAGTACTGTTATATATTTGAGTTAAATTCCAGCTAAATACTATCTGGTGCCCCCGACACGATTCGAACGTGTGGCCTTCCCCTTAGGAGGGGGACGCTCTATCCAGCTGAGCTACGGGGGCTTATATATTTAACTAAGCGTAGTCTAGATCTAGCACAGGTTTGTATTTCAATGCAACACTTATGCTACTCCAAACTACTTTTATTTAGACGGACAAAAACCCTGTTTTAGGCGTGAGGCGAGCTTACATAGAGCCAGTTACTGCAGGGCGCATTAGGGCTTATACGGTCTGGCTATTATTAAATTTAAGCGAGAAAAACCATCCTGACAGGGACTAACTTACCCTTGAAGTTTCACTGTATCTATCTGCACTCTATTGTTAACTGAGCATCACTCGAGAAATACTCTGAATTTTCTTTTCTGCTTTACAGACGTCAAAATAGGTCAAAAAGTTTTAAATGGAACTATGTTTTTTTATCTCTACAATTGCATCTAGGATTGTTTTTGCGTCACCGTCAACATTGAGATTTGGGACCAACTCTGGCCACAGAGATTCAAGAGAATCTAAAACAGCTATTATTTCTGACAATCTCTTTTTTACGTTAACATCTTCCGTTGTAATGTCCTCAAGAATATCTTTGGCCATAGTAGTAAATCCCAGGGCATCTTGGTACTCATATTTATTTTCAACCTTACCATTCACAATACCTACAGCATATTCATCCGCTGCAATTTCTAATAACGAAATAACTAACTCAATTTTTTTATCAACAGACTCACTTGTTTGGTTAATAAATTTTTCATTTTTATTGATAGCTGTAAATAAATTTTGATAATGATTATTGATAGTTTTGAGCGGTGCTTCATCTTCAACAGAAGTTGCCAGAACTTTTAACTCAGAAGCGAAACCTGGTGCACCTTTAGCTTCAAAAGTGGGGACCATATCTCCATATAACTCACTTTTCGGATGCTTCATATGCTTTTTTGCATTGTCTATCTTGGCAGCTTTATATAGTTCAATGCCTACCCATAGATGACCTTTCATTAGGTTGATATTGGTTAAGTATTCATTATCATTAGTAATTATTTTTAGTGCTTCATCATTTTTATGACCATGATGACTTGCATAGGCTGGATACCCAATTATTAAAGATAGAATTATAGTTGCTGTAATATATTTTTTCATTAGTAATAACTTTTTTATTTAAAAATAAAATCTTCTCCACATTCTTATGCCAAAGAATAATGATAAAAGCCATAAAACTACTTCAGGATAATTAGGGTTGCTGTTATAACCAAAGAATCCTTTTAGGAAAACGCCCGCTCTTCCCTTGTCATGTAATAAATGAGTATATTTATTTTCTCCATTTATATTGTGTGAGTAATAAGGTGATTCATCAGCTTCATCCTTGGGTTTCAATATATCCCAAACTCTCGGAATATCAGCTTTTTCTGCTATACCAAAAGTTTCAAGATGCTGCCCTTTTACAACAAACTCCTCTACTTCATGCGTACCATATGCGACCATTCCAGAAGCAAATATAACTAGCATAAAAGTTGTTGAGCGGAAGAATACTTTAAGATTTATCCTTCTTCCCTGAATAACTATTGCATACCCAATTAATATGGCAATTATCATGCCTGAAAAGAATCCTAGGTACGAGAAACTACCTGACATATTGAAACTTCCCATTAAAAATAAGGCTGTTTCAAATCCTTCTCGTAAAATTGCAAAGAAAACAACTAAAAATATTCCCCAACCAGCGGTTTCGACAGCTTTTTGGGTTTTTTCTTCCATAGCTCCTCTTTGGCTTACATGCTTAGAAAGCCAAAATATCACATACCACAACAGGATAGCAGTGATATACATGCTTATACCTTCAAAGAGTGATTGAGCGGAAGCGTTACCAATAGACGCCCTAACTTCATTTATGGCGAAAGCAACACCGATACTTGCAAAAACTGCTGCAATAATAGCTAACCACAGCTGTTTCATTTCTTTTTTTAAATTATTTTTTTCTAATAGCGTATAAATAATTCCAACTATTAAGGATGCCTCGAGACACTCTCTAAATGTGATAATAAATTCATTCATGTTTTTTACTCAAAGTGAGATTTACTTTGAGACATATTATAAGTAAGAATGGTTCTCATTTCAACAAAAATAAATGTAAAGTTATCCAAATAGTAAGGGAAAATACAGATCATCAACTATACTAATTTGCTGTATCTTTATTACTAACCATTTAACATAGAAGAAAAATTTGATGAATCACCGCGCGGTATTACTTGCCAACCTAGGCTCTCCAGACCAGGCAGATACACCCTCGGTTCGCCGATATCTAGACCAGTTCTTGATGGACCCCTTTGTTATCCAACTACCTTGGCCACTGCGCCGCTTGATTGTCAGCTTACTAGTTTTACCCAAGCGTCCTAAAGAGTCTGCAAAGGCATATCAAAGTGTTTGGCTAGATGAAGGTTCTCCACTCGTTGTTTTTTCTGAGCAATTAAAAACTGCATTACAAGCTGAAGTTACAATGCCCGTTGGGATTGCCATGCGCTATGGTTCTCCCGACATAGAAACTGAACTACTCAAACTCGCCAACCAAGAGGGTATCAAGGAAATATTATTCATCCCTCTCTATCCTCACTTTGCAGAGAGCACCATCACCACATCCGTAGAGCAAGCTAAAGCCGTTATAAAAAAACATAAGCTACCAGTTAAGCTCAATGTTGTTGCACCATTTTACCAGCAAGATGATTATATATCGGCACTAGTTGAGAGTGCTCAACCATATCTAACCCAGCCATACGATCATCTCCTCTTCAGTTATCACGGTTTACCTGAGTCACATATCACTAAACTTGATAAATCAGGCAGTCATTGCCTGAAAAATGGTGACTGTTGCCAATTGGCTAATGCCGCGCATGACACTTGCTACCGACATCAAATCATGATGACCACAGAGCGCTTTGTTGAAAAAGCAGAATTATCGGAAAATCAATACTCTGTTGCATTCCAATCAAGACTTGGTAGAGCTAAATGGCTAGATCCTAATACAGAAGACAGGCTAAAAGAACTAGCAGCAACTGGCGCAAAAAATATTCTCGTCATTTGCCCGGCATTTGTTACAGACTGCCTAGAAACTCTCGAAGAAATTGCCATTAGAGGACAAGAAGTCTTCAAAGAATCAGGTGGCGAAAAGTTAACACTTATTCCTTGCCTAAATCAGCACTCAAAATGGGTAGAAACATTAGCCTCTTGGTGTGAAAGTAAGTAGTATTGTTAGTCAATACTTCAGCATTGCATCGCTTTTCTCAAATATTTTATCTTGGAAACCAACAAAAGATGGCATCTCAATTCAAGCAACAAATTAAAGATATTGCTGAAAATGCCCTTGATGGCCTGACAAACCCAGTCAACCGTCAAAGTAACTTAATACGTGCTGCTGCAGTATTAGTTGCACTAACCATCATTTTCTTGTCTATTATGTTCTGGTGGGATGAGACGCCTGATAAGTTCAGCCCTGTTGGAAACGCAAAACAATTTGCAATTGAACGCCAGCAAAAAACTGTCACTGGCTACACCTCTACAGCAACATTAATTACCTTGGTTCATTCACTCCTAGATAAACCAGGTGGCTATTTAAGTAATGATGTGATGCCACCATCGATATGGATGGATAATGTACCTAATTGGGAGTTTGGCGTACTTGTACAAATCCGCGATTTTTCGAGAGCGCTCCGTAATGATCTTAGTCGTTCACAATCTCAATCTTTGGAAGATAATGACCTTACTATTGCGGAACCTCAATTTAATTTCAACTCTGATTCTTGGATCCTTCCATCGACAGAGGGAGAGTATAGATTAGGACTAGAAGCACTAGAGTCCTATCTCGCCAGGCTTAGTGATAACAAAGAAAAGAATGCTCAATTTTATGCCAGAGCTGATAACCTAGCAGCGTGGTTAGCTATAGTCGAAAAACGTCTAGGCAGCCTCTCTCAACGTCTAAGCGCTAGTGTCGGTCAAGTCAGGATCAATACCGACTTAGCCGGTGACAATGCCTCACAGCAATCAACACCTTCGCCGGAAGAAATAGTTACAAAAACTCCTTGGGCTGAAATAGATGATATTTTTTATGAAACTAGAGGTTCTGCTTGGGCATTAATTCATCTATTAAAAGCTGCGGAGCACGATTTTTCAGATGTACTTGAGGATAAAAATGCTTTGCTAAGTTTGCGCCAAATTATCCGTGAACTAGAAGCCACACAAGAAACAGTCTGGAGCCCTATGATCTCAAATGGCAGCGGTTTTGGCTTCCTCGCTAATCATTCATTGGTAATGGCTTCCTATATCTCTCGCGCGAATGCTGCTATCATCGACTTGCGGAGTTTGCTTAGCCGAGGATAGTTTACTAAAACTTGCATTATTATTAACTTAACACACTAAAATATAAGGAAAATTAATTATGAACAAGCTAACACTTGCTGTACTTTTGGCCTCAACGTTAATCATTTCAGCTTGTGGCGGAGCCGGAGACGCGGTTGGTACCAGCGCTCAAGTTCACTCAGTCACAGAAGCTTATCATGCAAAAATGGAAGAAGCGGGCCACTAGCCCCTTATTAAGCTTTTCGTGAAAAATAAGCTTAATCAATACATTTCAAATAATGATAAACAGAAAAGCCGATGCAATTTATTGCATCGGCTTTTTATATACTAATACTTAATTGCATCTGGGTAATACAAGGAATGGCCCAGCATTTTATAATCTCGGATAATAAGTTGTCCTTGCTTGCCAGTCAAAAACTGAATGTATTGTGTCGCTTGTTCATATTGCACATCGTCGAACAGAACTGGGTTCACTGCCATAATATGATAAGGATTAAATAACACCTCATCACCCTCGTGTATGACTTGTAAATTTATTTTGTTTTTAAATGCAAAATATGTCCCACGATCTGTCAGGGTATAAGCTTTAAGTTCGTCCGCCATCTTAATAACAGCACCCATCCCCTGACCGGCTTGAATATACCAACTACCAACAGGTGACAAATTAGCACTTTTCCACAAAGTTAGTTCTTTTTTATGAGTACCCGAATCATCACCGCGTGATACAAAGCGAGATCTAGTACTCATAAGCTTTTTCATTACATCAACGACTGAGTTTACACCTGATAAACCAGCAGGATCTGAACTTGGACCTATAATGACAAAATCATTATGCATAACAGCTCTACGGTCAATAAAATAGCCCTCTTTTACATATTTTAGTTCAGCAAGTGGTGAATGCACAAGAACTACATCAACATCTCCGCGGCTGCCTATTTTAAGAGCTTTTCCGGTACCTGCTGCAATCACCTTAACTTTGATCCCGTACTCCTCTTCAAAAGCGGAGTTCAGAACTTTTATTAGGCCTGAGTTTTCAGTGCTGGTTGTAGTCGATAATGTTAAATTTTCAGATGCATTGGTAGAGAAACAAATGACTAAAAAAAAGAAACTTACCAAAGGTGAGAAAAAAGACATACTTGCCATTCCTATAATTTAATAAAAGACTCCAATCAGGGTTAAGTACAACCAACTAATTAGGGGTTAGTAAATCAATATAACTTAATGTTAAACTTAGTATTAATTGTGCAACCGGCATACTTAAGGCAGTAACTGTTGTCTTTTCTTTAGCTATAATTCGTGTACCCAGTCCCCCGACTTACCGCCACTTTTTTCAAGTAATCGAATATCCAACATAATCATGCCACGATCAACTGCTTTACACATATCGTAGATAGTTAATAGAGATACTTGAACAGCCATCAACGCTTCCATCTCAACACCAGTTTTGCCATTAGTTTCTACTTGGACACGACATTGAACCGCTAATTCATCGTCCAAAATTTCAAAGTCCAGCGTCACTTTAGTCAATGACAAAGGGTGACACAACGGGATCAAATCTGATGTCTTTTTAGCCGCCATAATTCCAGCAATACGTGCAATTCCCAAGACGTCACCTTTTTTATGGCCACCCGCTTTTATCAAAGCTAATGTAGTATCAAGCATTTGAATTTGACCTTTTGCCACAGCAACACGCTTCGTCACGTCCTTGGCACCAACATCTACCATATGCGCCTCACCCGCTGGATTAAAATGTGTTAAATCTGACATAGTCAACTCCGTAGTTTTTAAAAAGTGAACAATTTTATTTCTATCATATTCAGTAAACCAAGATTTTTCTTAACAGCTATTCTACCTCAAGGAACACTCACAAAAAGCCAGTTTATTATGAATAACTAACAAAAATAAATTTGGAAGGTACAATAGGTAGAACTTTTATAAATTTAGCCACTAAAAAATAATGAGCATACAAGTTAAATTTTTCGCCAGTCTAAAAGAAACTCTCAACATTGACGATCATGATATCAAGAGTGCTACTACGGCGGGTGAAGCCTGGGATATAGCAACTACTAACGCTGAGCGTCCTGACAACCTTCTTGTAGCTATTAATCTTGAATATGCACAATTTGAGAGCACTGTGAAAGATGGTGACGAAATCGCTTTTTTTCCACCAGTAACAGGTGGCTAAGCCGTGGCTACTTATATTTTAGAACAGTCTTTTAACCCATGGGAATCTATCTCTGAACATCAGAAAAGTACGACACTTCATAATCAGTTTGGGGCAACAGCAACGTTTATCGGCACAATGCGTGATTTTAATGACAATGAAACCGTTAGTGCGATGATGCTAGAGCACTACCCCGCAATGACACAGCATTACCTTGAGAAACTCATTAATGAAGCCAAAAAAAAATGGGATTTATTAGATATTCTTATTATTCATCGTGTAGGAAATATCGAGCCTGGCGACCCGATTATGCTCATAGCTTGTTGGTCTTCCCATCGTCGAGCAAGTCTAGAAGCCTGTAGCTGGTTAATAGAAGAACTGAAGCATCGTGCACCTTTTTGGAAAAAAGAAACTAGAATAAATGGTGAGTACTGGGTAGAAAAAAATACTGATGGTCTTTAATCTATACCCAAGTTGAATTTAAATAATACCGCCCAAATAAGATATTCTATTTCTTAGTCAGAATCGCATCCGACATAAATATTTATAATTGGTCAGGCATTAATTCATTTTTGTTAGAGCCCTAGACTCTCCCATATCTCATCAATACGCTCAACAATTTCAGGATCTCGTTCAATAGGTCTACCCCACTCCCGGTTAGTTTCACCGGGTAGTTTATTTGTGGCATCCATTCCCATCTTTGAACCTAAGCCTGAAACTGGTGAGGCAAAATCAAGATAATCTATAGGTGTGTTATCAACCAGTGTTGTATCTCGAATAGGATCCATTCTAGTAGTAATCGCCCATATCACATCATTCCAGTCCCGAACATCCACATCATCATCCACGACAATGATAAATTTCGTGTACATAAACTGACGAAGGAATGACCAAACCCCCATCATCACACGCTTAGCATGACCAGGATATTGTTTCTTCATACTGACTACTGCCATCCTGTATGAACAACCCTCAGGCGGTAAGTAAAAATCAGTAATCTCAGGGAATTGTTTTTGCAATATGGGTACAAAAACTTCATTCAAAGCAACACCTAAAATAGCGGGTTCATCGGGTGGCCGGCCAGTATAAGTGCTGTGATATATTGGTTTTTTACGCTGAGTAATTCGCTCAATAGTAAGCACTGGAAAGCTGTCAACTTCATTATAATAACCCGTGTGGTCACCATAAGGCCCTTCATCAGCAATATCGTTTGGGTAAAGGAAGCCCTCCAAAATAATTTCAGCACTTGCTGGTACCTGTAGATCATTACTGATGCAATTAACCAACTCTGTTTTTGAACCCCGTAATAAGCCAGCAAAGGCATATTCAGAAAGGCTATCAGGAATCGGAGTCACTGCAGCAAGAATAGTTGCTGGATCACACCCAAGAACAACACTTATAGGAAAAGGTTCGCCTGGTTTTTGTTCCTGCCATTCTTTAAAATCCAAGGCTCCACCACGGTGTGAAAGCCACCGCATAATCACACGGTTTTTACCCACCACCTGCTGTCGATAAATACCCATGTTCTGCCTAGACTTATGTGGCCCCCGTGTCACTACTAAACCCCATGTAATCAATGGTGCAGCATCTTCAGGCCAGCATAACTGGATAGGGTATCTACTTAAATCTATATCCTCTCTTTCAATAATTTGTTCTTGACAAGCAGCTGACTTCACCACTTTCGGAGCCATATTCAAAACTTGCTTAAAAATCGGCATTTTTTGCCAAGCATCTTTCATGCTTTTTGGTGGCTCAGGCTCCTTCAAAAATGCCAGTAAACGACCCACATCTCTTAAAGCCTCAACCGATTCTTCACCCATACCCAAAGCGACGCGTTTTGGTGTACCAAAAAGATTCGCTAGCACCGGAATATCACTTCCTTTTGGGTTTTCAAATAACAGTGCTGGACCGCCAGCTCTCAGTACACGGTCACAGATCTCTGTCATCTCTAAAACTGGGTCAACTTCTATGCTAATACGCTTTAATTCACCCATTTGTTCTAAATTGGAAATAAAATCTCGAAGGTCCTTATATTTCATAAATGTATTCTCAAATACTATGCAGCGATGCCGCTGTGGCGAAGTAAGGCATCTATCTCTGGTTTACGGCCACGAAACTCAATAAATAAATCCATAGGTTCACGTGACCCTCCCTGTTCTAAAATCGCCTGTAAGAACTCAACTCCTGTTTTTCTATCAAAAATACCTTTTTCTTCAAATTTAGAGAAAGCATCTGCTGATAACACCTCTGCCCATTTATAACTGTAGTAACCTGCTGCGTATCCGCCAGCAAAGATATGCGAAAAGCTATGAGCAAAACGACTGAAAGCTGGGGGGATAACGACTGATATCTCTTTTCGTACTTCTGTTAGTACTTTTTGTGCTTGATCTTTTTGCTTAGGATCAAATTCCAAATGTAGACGAAAATCAAATAATGAAAATTCAAGTTGGCGAATCATCACCATTGCTGATTGAAAATTGCGTGCTGCTATCATTTTATCGAACAAATTACTGGGTAAGGTTTCACCTGTTTCAAAATGTCCTGATATCAAATCAAGCGCCTCACGTTCCCAACACCAATTTTCCATAAATTGACTAGGTAATTCAACAGCATCCCATGGCACACCATTGATACCCGACACACCCGCATAATGGATCTTTGTCAACATATGATGTAAACCATGCCCAAACTCATGAAATAAGGTTGTCACTTCGTCATGACTAAATAACGCAGGTTTGTCACCGATAGGTTCTGAAAAATTACAAGTTAAATAAGCCACTGGTGTCTGTATACCGTTTGCCGTTAATCGATAAGCTAAACATTCATCCATCCATGCACCACCACGCTTGTGACTCCGAGCATATAGATCCAGATAGAACTGGCCTCGTAAAGCGCCACCTGCATCAAAAATATCAAAAAATCTTACTGACGGATGCCAAACGTCGATATCTTGGCGCTCAACAATCTTTAAGCCATAAAGTCTATTAACTACAGCAAATAAACCCGATATAACTTTATTTTCTGGAAAGTACGGCTTAAGCTCTTCTTGCGAAATTGCATAGCGTTGTTGGCGCAATTTTTCTGAAAAATAAGTCATATCCCACGCTTTCATCTCACTCACCTCTGTATTCTTTTTGGCAAAGGCGTGTAATTCAACAAATTCTTTTTCTGCTATTGGCTTTGATCGTGTTGCTAAATCACCTAAAAACTCTAAAACTTGTTGAGAAGATTGCGCCATCTTCGTTTCTAGTGATCGTTCAGCATGATTGTCAAAGCCGAGTAAATTTGCCAGCTGGTGACGTAAAGATAAAATTTCTGCAATAACTGAGGTGTTATCCCATTGGCCTCCATTACTACCTTGATCAGATGCTCGAGTTGCAAATGCGGTATAAACTTCTTCACGCAATGCACGATTATCTGCATTGGTGATTAGCGGTAAGTATGAGGGGAAGTCGAGTGTAAACAACCAGCCCTTTTTATTAGCACGCTGTGCCATCTGAGCTGCCATTGCTTTCGCAGAATCTGGAAGTCCAGAAAGTAATGCCTCATCAGTTATATTTTTTTGCCAAGACTGCGTTGAATCCATCACATTTTCTTCAAACTTGGCTGTCAACTCTGACAAGGATTGTGAAATTGTTTTAAATTGATCACGTTTAGTTTGTGATAATTCAACTCCTGACAGGCGAAAGTCTCGAAGTGAATTGTCAATTACTTTCTTCTGTGCCACATCAAAATCTTGATATTGCTCACTACTCGCAATCGCTTTATAAGCCTCATACAAACCCTCATTCTGCCCTAACTCAGTTCCAAATTCACTTAGTTTAGGTAAGCAAGCGTTATAAGCTTCACGTAACTCTTCAGAATTCATTACCGAATTAAGATGACTTACCGGTGACCAAACTTGATGAATACGAGCATCTAACTCTTCCATTGGAATTACTAAGGTCTCCCATGTGGGTATTTTCATCGTAGACAACAAATCATTAACGGCCAGCTTAGCTTGCTTTAACACTTCGTCCAGAGCAGGTTCGACGTGTTCAGGTAAAATTTCAGAAAACGCAGGTAGCGCTTCATTTTCTAATAGAGGATTGTTCATACTTTTAGCACCGCGGTTTTTAAATTAATTAAAATATATGTTAAGTAAATTTTGATAATCTTTAGATGTCACAATACTGACATAAATAAGTCACTACAACTGAAATAGTATTTAATTTGATGAGCACACACAATAAGTAGATCCGCAACAACATAAACCTACTCTTTCAAATTGTGTAAATTTACAACACGTTTACTAATTTTTAGGGTTTTTTACCACTTGTACTTGATAATAATAGTCCCGGCATGCCATTATCTTTAATACCTAAACTGCATTTATAAATATGAGGGAAGGCAACTTGACCAGACTCACCGTATTTTTCAAGATAAGCATAATAACCTGTACTTTTATTTTAACCACAGGATGCGCCACAAATCAGTTACATCATGCTGAGCACAATGACCCGTTAGAAAGCTACAATCGTGTTATGTATTCAATTAATAACACTGTCGATAGTGCAATTCTAAAGCCTGTTTCCCAAGGCTACGATTTCATCATGCCTCCCCTTGTGAGTAAAGGGATCAGTAATTTTTTTTCCAACCTCGATGATATCAACGTTGTATTTAATGACCTTTTGCAATTCAAACCAATACAAGCGTTAAGCGATACAAGTCGATTCATGATCAATTCTACTTTAGGCCTAGTCGGAATAGTAGATGTAGCCTCAAATTATGGTTTCAAGAAACATAATGAAGATTTTGGTCAAACTTTGGGTGTCTGGGGTTTGAGTTCAGGCCCCTATGTAGTTCTTCCTCTTTTTGGGCCGAGTAATTTTCGTGACACTATTGGATTCATTGGGGACAGAACATATACTAACCCCGTTGACTATGTAGATGATATTGCAGCGCGTAACGCATTCATCATTACTAATACAATCGATTCAAGAGCAGGGTTACTGGGTGCGGAAAAAATAGTTGATGAAGCAGCTTTCGATGAGTACACATTTGTCAAAGATGCATACTTGCAGAAACGCCGGAGCTTAGTCTTCGATGGTGACCCACCTGAAAAGTTTGATGTCTTCGAAGAATGAGCAAAAAATGGGACAACTAGCCTCCACCAATCTATAATAATAAGAGCCGGGCAACTGCCCGGCTCTTTTGTATCTAAATCATATCCAAAGAATCGATGCTAACAATCTATTATATTATCGCTCTCATTCTCGGCTTTATAGTTCTTCTCTGGGGAGCAGACCGCTTCGTTGAAGGCGCAGCTAATATCGCTAGGAATTTTGGTGTTTCCCCTTTGATTATTGGTTTAACCATTGTCGGGCTCGGCACGTCTGCACCCGAAATTTTAGTTTCTGCTCAAGCAGCTTTTGACAACTCACCTGCTCTAGGAATCGGTAACGCCATTGGATCAAACATTGCAAATATCGGTATGGTGCTAGGTATCACTCTTTTAGTGACACCACTCACTGTAAATTCAGATACTTTTAAACGTGAATTTCCAATTCTTGCTACGGTGACGGTATTGGCACTCATACTACTTTGGGACCAACACCTTGGATATAGTGACGGCATTGTATTACTAGCTGGCTTCGTTATTACTCTTTTTAGCATGGCCTCTTTAGCCATAAAAAGTAGTAAAAGTTCTTCATCAGAAAATAAATTTGATAGCGAACACTCTCAACCAATCATGGCTACCAAGATAGCAATCCTCAACTTTATAGTCGGTTTATTTGCCTTGCTGATAGGCTCCAAAGCCCTAGTTTGGGGTGCAACAGGTATTGCCGTAATACTAGGAGTTAGCGAACTCATCATCGGTCTCACTATTGTTGCTATTGGTACTAGCTTGCCAGAACTAGCCGCATCAGTAGTATCAGCATTAAAAAATCAGCATGATATTGCTATCGGAAATATTCTTGGCTCTAATGTCTTCAACATACTTGCAGTCTTAGCTATGCCAGCTTTAATTATGCCCTCAGCCACAGATAACGCTCTCCTACAGCGTGACTTCGCCGTAATGGCCCTTCTTTTTATAATGCTGTTTGTTTTTGCACGCTTTGGAAAAGCTGGCCGAATAGGCCGCAGTGCTGGTACGTTAATGTTGCTTGTCTACATCACCTATAATAGTCTATTGGCATATCAAAGCACCCTAGGGATAGTAGCTTGACACAAACTAACTACCAACAATTAAAATTACTTGGGCTTGCGGTAATTAATACTGAAATAAAAGCCATTACCGCATTGCGTGACCGCATTGATGATAACTTTGGGATGGCCTGCCAACTTTTACTGAAGTGCCAAGGTCGTATCATTGTCATTGGTATGGGTAAATCTGGCCATATTGGTAATAAAATTGCTGCCACCTTAGCTAGTACTGGAAGTCCCGCTTTTTTTGTTCATGCTGGTGAGGCCAGTCACGGTGATATGGGTATGATCACCAGCAAAGATGTTGTATTAACACTATCAAATTCAGGTGAAACAGCAGAAATCCTTACTATTTTGCCACTTATTAAACGCCTCGCGGTTCCTATGGTGGCTATCACAGGCAAGTCCCACTCAACCCTTGCAAAAAGTGCAGATTCTCACTTGGATACTAGTGTTACTGAAGAAGCTTGTCCACTTGGTTTGGCACCTACATCAAGTACGACTGCAATGCTTGTCATGGGAGATGCTCTTGCTATTGCCCTACTTGAATCACGTGGCTTTACCGCCGAAGACTTTGCTTTATCGCATCCAGGAGGTAACTTAGGCAGACGACTGTTACTCCGAGTCAGCGACATTATGCATACAGGGTCGAATATCCCGAGAATAAGCGATCAAGCACTCAGCAGTGATGCTTTGGTCGAAATGACAAAAAAGGGACTAGGCATGACAGCAGTCTGTTCTAGTTCCGGAGCTATTGTGGGCATATTCACTGATGGCGACTTACGCCGCGTGTTAGCCCAAACGATTGACATCCACGTTACTCCAATAGCAGAAATAATGACATCCAAATGTAAAACAGGCCATCCTGATATGCTAGCAGCAGAAATATTAGAGTTAATGCAACGACATAAAATTAATGCATTACTTATTGTTGATGATAACAAGCATCTTGTCGGTGCCATCAATATGCACGACTTACTGCGCGCCGGCGTAGTCTAGAGGAATTCAGATGCAAGATATTCTCGACCGCACCAAAAATATAAAACTTCTAATTTTTGATGTTGATGGCGTCTTAACCGATGGCAACATTATTATCGGTGATGATGGTGAAGAATATAAAGCCTTCCACTCTCGTGATGGTCATGGCATGAAACTATTACAATTTACTGGTGTGGAAGTCGGCATAATTACGGGCCGAACATCAAAAGTAGTAGAGCATCGTATGACAAGCCTCGGAATCCACCACGTCTACCAAGGCCAAAAAGTCAAACTTCCCGCCTTTGAACAAATGATAAAAGAGCTAGAACTAAAACCAGAACAGTGTGCTTATGTCGGAGATGACTGGGTGGATTTAGCTATTATGAGCCGTGTAGGCCTAGCTATTGCAGTCCAAGATGCCGCCCCCCTTGTCAGAGAAAAGGCCCACTGGATAACTAAAGCCAATGGCGGAAAAGGCGCAGCTCGTGAAGTTTGTGAGCTAATCATGAAAGGGCAGGGAAACCTGCAAGATCAAATTGAACGCCATTTCTAGTCTTTCTCTTACTCACAAACTACTACTGCTAATATCTTTTAGTTTGTTGATATGGTTAATATTCAGCTCCACTGATGTAACAGACCATCAAAATTCTCAGCCGGCAGAATCCAGTCAAACAAGTGACTACTCTATGACCAATTTCACCATGACTATTCTAGATGTAAATGGTCAACCCTCACGCATCATTAAGGGCAAAAGTATCGCGCACTACCCAAAAAATGACATCATAAAAATCGTATTCCCTGTTGCACAATTTATAGAAGAACAAAAAGATACTTGGCTTATGACTTCTGAACGTGCAGAAACATCAGGAAAAGGAGATGTAATATTGTTGCTTGATAATGTCATAATCACTCGAAAAGATAATAACAAGGTTGAACTACATACTTCTAAACTCAATTTAGATATCAATAAAAACACTGTCTATACTACTGAAGCTGTGAAAATGGTCTCACCCTATGGTGCAACCAATTCCGTAGGTCTGCACGCAAAACTTTCTGAGAAAACCATTAACCTCAACTCAAGGGTCAAAGGACAATATGATGCTCCACAGTAGTAGTAAATTGCTTTTCAGTTTAGTAGCATTATTACCAACAATTATTTGGGCACTCCCAAGTGACAGTAGCAAACCAATTAATATCGAAGCAGATTATGCCCAACTCGATGACTCTTCTGGTATTACACAATACAAAGGCAATGCTGTACTCAGTCAAGGTACTCTTCGTATTAACGGCGATATCATTACATTTCATTATAATGAAAAAAAACAACTGACTAAAATCGTAGCTCAAGGGGAGCTGGCAAAATATCAACAAGTACAGAACCTTGGAGAAGAGCCCGTATATGCAAGCGCGCAGCTAATGGAATATCACGCGGCAGCTGAAAAGATTCATCTCATAGGCCGCGGTAAAATTCGTCAATCTACTGATGAGTTTAATGGTAACCGTATTGAATATGATATAAAACGTAATATCGTTAATGCCTATGCTAAAACGGTGGGTACTGAAAATGAGGAAGACGGGAACAAAGAGCAGGTTCATGTAATTATTGATTCAAGTGCCCAGCGAGTAAATAGTAAACCTAAGGAAAAGCCCACTAAATTAAAACAAAAAAAATTGACTAACCAGACAAAAGTCATTCAGTCACTTAACGAGAACAATGCAGAAAAAACGTTTTACCCGATAGCGCATACGCTCACCAAACTTAATATTAGAAGTGGTCCAGGTGAGCAATACCAGAAACTAGCCACCTTTGAAAATAATCATGACTTAGTTGTATTGACTCAACAAAATGAATGGGTTCAAGTGCGCGGTAAATCTGATGAACAGGTGATTATTGGTTGGGTACACAGCAGCTTTCTTTCACCAACTAATTCTAACTAAAATAAAAGAGAAATCAATCCAATATGAGTACCTTATCTGCTCAGCAACTATTTAAAAGTTTCGATGGCCGTCAAGTCGTTAACAATATCTCCCTCGACGTCAAAAGCGGAGAAATTGTTGGACTTCTTGGTCCTAATGGAGCTGGAAAAACCACATGTTTTTATATGATTGTTGGCTTAATTCCTGTTGATAATGGCACTATCTACCTCAACAGGAAAGAATTGTCTCAGGAACGAATTCATGACCGTGCACAGCTTGGAATTGGCTACTTACCTCAAGAAGCCTCGATATTCAGAAAGCTCAGCGTTGAAGATAATATTTTTGCCATTGTCGAAACTCGTGATGATTTAGATAATGTAGCCAAAAGTGAGCTCTTAGAAAAACTGCTCAATGATTTTAATATCACTCACATCAGAAAATCACTAGGCCTGTCATTGTCGGGAGGAGAACGACGCCGAGTTGAAATTGCCCGCGCTTTAGCTATGGAACCTAAATTTATTCTACTTGATGAGCCCTTTGCTGGTGTCGACCCTATTTCAGTCATAGATATTCAAATTATTATCAAATCACTGTCAGAACGCGGGATAGGTGTTTTGATAACCGATCACAATGTTAGGGAAACATTGAAAGTCTGTCAGCGCGCTTACATTTTTAATGAGGGTGAAGTTATTGCCAAAGGCACACCTGAAGAAATTCTCGCTAACAAAAATGTACTAAATGTTTATTTAGGAAATGACTTTAAGCTTTAAGGGAGGGAAGTCATCAAACTGATAAAACACTTTCTTATCATTCTTTTCACATCCTCAACGAGCCGGAAAAAACAGCCTAGGCTCTACTCGAGTATCATTCAAGCTAACTCCTAAATGTAAGTGAGGTCCAGTCACCCGACCTGTCATTCCTACCGTACCAATTACCTCGCCTTGCTCAACTACCTGCCCTGAAAAAACATCAGTACGATCTAAATGACAAAAAATCGTCACTAATCCCTGACCATGATCAATGAAAATGGTATTACCATTGAAAAAATAATTGCCTACCCCTCTGACTATCCCTTCAGCTGGCGCGTGAACTTCTGTCCCTATAGGTGCCGCAATATCCATTCCACTATGTGGACGTCGTGGCTGTCCATTAAAGACTCTACGACGACCATACAAACCACTCACTCGCCCCTCAATTGGCCATGCAAATGGGAGCGGCAGAATACTTTTATCAGTCCAATGTCGTAATGCTGCATTTATGACTGCTGATTCAGCATTAATTCTAGTCATATCTAATTTATTTGGATTAACCTTACGTTTATTATCGATTGTAATATATTGTGTCGGATAAGCTTTATCCTCGATGTTAAATAAAACTTTACTGGTTTTTCCATTTTGAATTACAGATAGTGTTTGCGCCCCTCTTTTAGAATCTAGAGGTACACCTACAATCGCTACCCATTTTTCCTCGTGTTGCACTACTGCAACTTGTTTACCCCTGAGTTTCACAATAGGTTTCACGATAAGATCAGTTGATAATGCGACTATCACTACACCGCCAGGAATAGCTGCTTGTTTAGGTAATGAATTAGCTGATACCTGTAAACTTATCAACAAAGGTATCAACAACAAAAAGAGCCTAATCATCATTCTTTCCCTCTACCTTACAGTTCAATTGACCTTGTTGTAACTGCACCTGAACGGATTGCCCTACTTCCACAATCTCAGCTCTACGTAAAATGCTACCAGTTTCACTATCTGTCGTAATACTATAGCCTCGTTCTAATGTGCTTAAGGGGCTTACAGCTGATAAGGTTCTGACTTGCTGATTAAAATGAGCCTGTTTCACACTTATCACTTCCACAACCTTGTGTTGTAATCTCGCTTCTAATTGCTCTAATTGAACTTGCTGCTGTTTCAGTAATGGTAGCGGTGATATTAATTTTAGTCTCTGATTCAAAGCAAGATATTGGCTTGTCCTTTTGTCATGGTTATGCCTTATATTTTGTCTTACTCTACTCTGAAGCTCCTTTAATTTATATTGCTGCGTTTCAATCTTTTCTCTTGGATGTTTCAGCCTTACTGACCAATAACCGAGCGTTAAAAAATGTTGCTGAATAATTTGTTGAGATGCCTGATGCATTTGTTTCTCAAGCCTATCAAGTCTTTGCATTTCTTGATGAATAGCAACTTTTGGCTGGGGGAAATTTCTCTGCAAATGCAGTAAATGGCGCTGCTCATTCTGTAAGTAGTGCGTCATTATCAGTGTTAATCGTCGACAATGACCTTGTAATTTTTGCAACCACTGTTGTACATCGACCACTGCTATCTCAGCTGCAGCAGATGGAGTTGGCGCGCGAACATCTGCCACAAAGTCTGCAATCGTAAAATCAACTTCATGGCCAACTGCACTAATTATCGGAAGTCCACAGGAAAAAATAGCTTGGGCAACTTTTTCTTCATTAAAACTCCATAGATCTTCTAATGATCCACCACCACGTCCTATTATTAAGACATCACACTCTTGACGTTGGTCAGCCAAATAAATAGCCTCAGAAATTTGATTAGCTGAATCAGCGCCTTGCACTACCACCGGATAAATAATGATATTCACATCAGGAAATCGGCGATGAAGCACAGTTAATATATCGTGTACCGCTGCTCCGTCAGGTGACGAGACAACGCCAATTGCTTTTGGGATTTCTGGCAATAATTTCTTATGTTTTTCATCAAAGAGGCCCGCTTCACCAAGCCTATGCTTTAAGGCGTCATAGGCGCGCTGCAATGCACCACTTCCAGCCTCCTCCATATGCTCAACGACCAGTTGGAACTCCCCACGCCCTTCATAAAGAGTGACGCGAACTCGCAATAATAATTGCATGCCATTTTCGGGAATGAATCGTAATTGACGATTACGACCTTTAAACATTGCACACCTTACTTGAGCAGCTTCATCTTTTAATGTGAAGTAAATATGCCCTGATGCCGGCATAGCTAAATTTGACATCTCACCTTCAACCCACAGAAGAGGAAAGTTACCTTCCAGCACACCACGGCTCTCACGTACCAATCGTGAGACGGCGTAAATATCCTTAACTGGGCGTTTTGCTAAATTAGAATGACTGTCTGATACTGGCAAAGCTCTCAACCCTCTACAAAGTGAACATATAATCGAACAACGATAAAACCCATAAATAGTAAATCCTATCAATGATTTGTTAAAAATCCAATAATATGACAGGACTCCGTGCCATTTCTGATATAATTCATTGTCAATATTACAGTAATTTCAGGAATCTGCCCTCATGAGAATTGCTCAAGAAGCCCTTACCTTTGACGATGTCTTGCTCTTGCCAGCTTACTCAAACGTCTTACCTCGCGATGTAAACCTAACCACTAAATTAACACGAGATATCAATATCAATATCCCGTTATTGTCTGCTGCTATGGATACAGTGACAGAAAGTCGCCTCGCCATTGCCATGGCGCAAGAAGGTGGCCTCGGAATTTTGCATAAAAATATGACTATCAAAGAGCAGGCGGACGAAGTCCGTAAAGTCAAAAAGTTCGAGAGTGGCGTTGTTCGAGATCCTATTACAGTCGGTCCTAAAACAACTATTGGTGAAGTTGTTGAGCTCACTCGTGCAAATAAGATATCCGGCGTCCCTGTTGTCGAGGGGCATGACTTAGTAGGTATTGTAACTAGTCGTGACCTTCGTTTTGAAACCCGCTTCGATAACCCTGTTTCCTTGGTAATGACACCTAAAGAAAAGTTGGTCACTGTTAAAGAGAACACTGACCGAGAAGTAGTTTTAGGATTGCTACATGAGCATCGTATTGAAAAGGTTTTAGTCGTTGATAGTGATTTTCACTTGCAGGGAATGATTACTGTTAAAGATATTCAAAAATCATCAGATAACCCGTTAGCTTCCAAAGATGAACAAGAACGTCTTCGTGTAGGTGCTGCTGTTGGAATTGGTCCAGAAAGCCAAGAACGTGTCGCAGCCCTTCAACAAGCAGGCGTTGACGTCATCGTTGTTGATACTGCGCATGGCCATTCTCAAGGCGTACTAGATCATGTCAAATGGGTCAAAACGACATACCCTAATTTACAAGTGATTGGTGGCAATATAGCCACCGGTGAAGCAGCAACAGCTCTTGTCAAAGCTGGAGCTGATGCGGTTAAGGTTGGAATTGGGCCAGGCTCAATTTGCACTACACGCATCATTGCAGGTGTTGGTGCACCACAAATTTCTGCTATCAGTAATGTTGCTAAGGCTTTAAAAGGTACAGGCGTACCATTGATTGCTGATGGTGGTATCAGGTACTCGGGTGACATTGCTAAAGCCCTAGTTGCTGGTGCTCACACAATAATGATTGGTGGCATGTTTGCAGGGACTGAGGAGGCACCAGGAGAAGTCGAATTATTTCAAGGCCGCGCCTATAAATCTTATCGCGGGATGGGCTCCTTAGGCGCGATGCAACAAAAACAAGGTTCCAGTGATCGCTACTTCCAAGAATCTAGTGAAGCGGACAAATTAGTGCCTGAAGGCATCGAGGGTCGTGTTGCATTTAAAGGAACACTTGGTCCAGTTGTTCATCAGCTCTTAGGCGGTATACGTGCCAGTATGGGTTACACAGGTTCAGCGACCATCGAAGATATGCGAACTAAGCCTGAGTTTGTTCGTGTTACTTCGGCAGGGATGAATGAAAGCCATGTACATGATGTAACGATTACCAAAGAAGCGCCAAACTACCGCGTCAATTAATTTTTTCACAAACTTAAGCACGCTGTAGATATCTTCAGCGAATATTGTTCACTTTGTTTCATCAGAGAGCATCATGACGAGTAATATCCATAACCATCGCATTCTTATTATTGATTTTGGGTCGCAGTATACCCAACTCATTGCCCGAAGAATTCGTGAAGCTGGTGTTTATTGTGAACTTCGCGACCCTGATATCAGTGATGCTGATATTATTGCTTTTGCTCCCAAAGGTATTATCTTGTCAGGTGGTCCCGACTCAACTATTCGCGACGCTGCACCGACAGCACCTCAAGCAGTATTCACCTGTGGCGCACCTGTTCTCGGTATTTGCTACGGCATGCAAATCATGGCGAAACAGCTAGGGGGCCAAGTCGAATCATCTAATCACCGTGAGTTTGGCTACGCCCAAATTCGTGCCCGCGGTCATTCTAATTTGTTACGAGCAATCGAAGACCACACCACGTCAGAAGGCTATGGTTTACTAGATGTTTGGATGAGTCATGGTGACCGTGTCACAGCACTACCTGAAAACTTTAAAGTAATTGCCAGTTCACAGAGCGCTCCATTTGCAGGTATGGCCAATGAGGAAAAAGGCTTCTACGGAGTTCAGTTTCATCCTGAAGTTACACACACGATACAAGGTCAAGCTATTATTTCTCGCTTCTTAACTGAAATTTGCCAGTGCAGTACCTTATGGACTTCAGACAAAATAATTCAAGATAGTATCAACACCATTTGCAAGCAAGTTGGTAAGGATCATGTCCTACTGGGGTTATCTGGTGGGGTAGACTCATCTGTTGTCGCAGCTTTATTACATAAAGCCATCGGTTCGCAATTAACGTGTGTTTTTGTGGATAATGGCCTCCTTCGTGAAAATGAAGGCGACGAAGTCATGGCGATGTTCGCAAAAAATATGGGACTGAAAGTCATTCGAGTCGATGCTGAACAGCGCTTTTTGAGCCAACTTAGTGGTGTAAATGACCCGGAAGCCAAACGCAAAATTATTGGCCGCATATTTGTTGAAGTCTTCGAAGAAGAATCTAATAAGATTAAAAATGTTAAGTGGCTTGCCCAAGGCACTATCTACCCTGACGTGATCGAATCTGCTGCCTCCAAAACAGGTAAAGCACAAGTCATCAAAAGTCATCACAACGTGGGCGGCCTACCTAAGCATATGAAATTAGAACTCTTAGAGCCACTACGAGAACTATTTAAAGATGAAGTACGAAAACTCGGCGTTGCACTTGGATTACCCAAGGAAATGGTCTATCGCCACCCTTTCCCGGGTCCTGGCTTAGGCGTTCGGATCTTAGGTGAAGTCAAAAAAGAATATGCAGATCTACTTCGAAAAGCCGATAAAATATTTATTGAAGAACTTTATAACCACGACCTTTATGATAAAACAAGTCAAGCTTTTGTGGTTTTTTTACCCGTAAAATCAGTTGGCGTTATGGGTGATGGCCGACGTTATGACTATGTGGTGTCCCTTCGTGCCGTTGAAACAATCGACTTCATGACTGCACGATGGGCCCACTTGCCTTATAGCTTCTTAGGCTTGGTTTCCAATCGTATTATTAATGAAGTTGATGGTATCTCTCGTGTTACTTACGATATTTCAGGTAAACCACCAGCTACTATTGAGTGGGAATGATGTCTAAAACTTAAGTAATTGTTTATAAACAGTTTTTATTAAAATAAGACTTACAAAATACTTACAAAAAAGAAGTAAAAATCAATGTCTAAAGATGGTTGC
>MDSY01092250.1_pt1 | contig 37990 bp, 31 predicted proteins | sample 811131 | NCBI WGS metagenome assembly MDSY01 (sample SAMN05326643, study PRJNA326480) | marine metagenome | isolation source: seawater | place: Atlantic Ocean: South West | collected 2010
CAGGGGGGTTGGTGACTTACCTAGCAACAGAAAAGTCACACTACACACACAAACACAGATTGGAATGAAAATGAAAGAACATATTTACGACACTTGGAATAGTGTAATGGACTCAGATATTAGTCCACTAAAAAACATCCCCAACTTACATGCACGACATTTAATCATGCAAATTCTTGCATGGATGTGGTGTATTGCGTTTGGAATGATTGTAAATGATATGTTAGTGGGTGTTGCCAGTATGATGGCCCACATAGCATTATTAAGTGCAATAGTAATAACAGTAGCAACATTTGAGACCGCAAAAAAAAGTCCTAATGTATTCAAAAGAATTGATGGATATAACGGCCGTCAGAATAATGGCGAACACAACTAAACACACACAGATAGGAAAATAAAATGACAAATAAAAACCCATTTGAGATAAGAGCAGATATGCTAGGCCTCGCAAAAGATTATATGGACCAACAATATCATATGAATATTCAGTTAATGAATGACCTTTTTGAACAAGGTAAAAAAAATATGGACGATGTTGAAAAGGCATATGAAATGTATAGTATGTCTGACTTGATGGAAAAGGCAAAAGAAATGTATTCTTTTGTTTCCAAAAAAGATTAAAATTATTTCTATACTCTTACTGAATCGACTAGATAGACGATACTGGTTACATAAGTAGGAGTATAGATTATTACTAATGTGAAACAAACTCAATTGGAAAAATCAGTTGAAAGTAAGTTTACAAAATATTTGATAAGTGAGATGTAAATTAATGCCAGAATATAGATTTAGATGTACTAGCTGTGAATATGAATTTAATCATTCATGTAAGATGTCTGAACGAGAAGTCGTACTACAATGCGACTGTCCCAAATGCGACACTCAAAGTTTAAAACAAATTTTTACCAAAGTCAATTTTGCTGGCGACCCATTGGGCCGTCAAAGAGTTCCTATGGAATTTAAAGAACGTGTTTTAGATAGACTTCCATCAACAGGTCTACAAAAAGGTGGTCGCCGTGAGAGTAGAATGAATTTTGAAAAGTAAACTGATTTTTCCCTCAACTAATTAGGAGTCTCTAAGTGGGAAGAAAGTCTGTAAAAAAGAAAAGTAACGGCAACACAAGATTAATCGGTATAGACAATAGGAACAAACGACTTAAAGAAATAGTGCCAATGACGCCTACACAATCTGAAGTTTTTGATGCGTTTGCGAACGGCGATCATTTATTTTTACATGGGGTAGCGGGAACAGGAAAAACTTTTATATCATTGTTTCTTGCATTAGAAGAAATAATGCACCCAGACTCTACTTTCAGAGAAATACAAATAATTAGGAGTGTGGTTCCTACAAGAGATGTAGGATTTCTGCCTGGCTCAGAAAAACAGAAAATAGAAGTATTTGAGGCACCATATAAAACCATTGTTAATGAATTATTTAAGAGTGGTACAGCATATGAAACTTTGAGAAAAACTAGCCTTATAAATTTTAATTCAACATCATTCATAAGAGGTAGAACTTTTTATGATAGTATTATTATTGTAGACGAATGCCAGAATATGAATTTTCACGAATTAGATTCTGTCATTACGCGATTAGGGGATAACTGTCTACTATTATTCTGTGGTGACTTTAGACAAACGGACTTTAAGGCCAATGATGAGAAAAACGGCATTAAGAATTTTATGAAAATTATTAAGAATATGAAACAATTTTCATTCATAGAATTTACAGAATCCGATATTGTAAGAAGTCCATTAGTAAAATCTTATATCATTAATAAATTAAATTTGGGTATTGTATAAATACTCTGAAACAATAAGGACAATCTAATGGCTTGGGTAGCAATAACAAACAATACTGGATTCCAATATAATAATTCACCGACTGATCCCGGCGATGGGGATCCGAATAAAACACTATACGACCAACAAACTGCTGGTGTTAGAACTCACCCACTAACTGGTCACAAAGTGTATACTAATGTTCGCAAAGTTGGCACTACTGTGGATATCGGCGAATTAAGTAAAAGTTTTTGGGACGCTAGAAGTTAATAAAACTATTGACAACACAACATCCATATGGTATAATAGTTCTAACAAAATGGAGTTATTATGTTTAATCATATGGATGTTGATTTACCAACACACACACTTAAAAGAATTACAGAAAATAATAAAAGATTTTACTTAACACCAGATGGTGGAAAGTATCCTTCTATAACTACTGTCTTGGGATGGTTTTCTAGGCAAGGTATTATGGAATGGCGAAAAAGAGTAGGTGCAGAAGAAGCAAATAAAATTACTACTCAGGCATCTAGAAGTGGAACTAGTGTCCACCAGATGGCCGAAGATCACTTAAATAATATTGAATGGAAAAATAAAAAGACTATGCCATATGACATAGAATCTTTTTTGAAAATTAAACCGACTCTTGATGAACGTGTAGACAATATCTATGCCCAAGAGAAACCATTATATTCTGACCACTTAGGCCTTGCAGGCACAGTAGATGTTATAGGTGAATTTGATAGTACATTATCTGTCATTGATTTCAAGACTTCTAGACAAAGTATGATCGGTGATAAATATGGTAAGTTAGAAAAATATTTTCGTCAAGCAGCAGGATATGCTGTTATGTTTGAAGAGCGATATAAAATGCCTATAAATAGTCTTGTAGTTATTGCCGCGATTGCTGGAAAAGACGAACCGGAGGTTTTTACTTCGAAACGTGACAACCACATTGCTGGCCTTATTGATATGGTAAAAGAATATAAAACACATCATTAGGATAAGTCGATGAAGACACAAAAACATACAAGTGAAATAATCAACATGGCTGTTTCGGACTATGTTGGTGCAAGGGTACTTAACGGTACATTGCATCTTATACCCTATACAGTTATTGATAAACCAATAGATAGTATATTTTTCAGTGGCACAGTTTATGTAAAAAATGGCGCTGTTAAGAAATTTTCCGTACCAGCTGGTTCTGGTGTTAGAATTGTGGCTAAAAAAACATCTCAAAATGATTCTTTTTTAAATTCTATAGAAGTAAACTGTAGTGATGATGAATTTCCAAATATAGTGTCTGAAAACTTTGAAGGAACTTATGAATATTTTAATGATACTGCTCATTTTAGAGAATTAACTTTTAGATGTGTACCAATAAGTTCCCATGAAAATAGCCAATTTGATGTTGTTATTTCTGCTATGTTTAGTCGGGTAGGTCACATGTTGGAAAATTTTACTGATGGAAGTCCGTATCCAGATTATGTAAGTGGTCCACAATTAGTTATGTCTTGGGATATGTTTAGACACCCAACCGTTGTACTAGATTACAAAATTACTAGTGAAGGAGAAGTTCCAGTTTCATATAAAAGAGTAGTTGATTCTTGGCAGGGCGAAACTTTTATATTTGAAAAAAGATTTTTATCTGGTATCTCTAAAGTACAAGTATCTGTTGATATTAAATTACATTCTGACGATGGGCAATTCTCAGTCTATCCTAACAAATCTAAAATTCCAGCAGACTTGTCTCAATTATATCAGAATTATGAAAATAATATTTCTGAAACTAGCACAAGTGGTGTCGCTGCGACCACATCTACCAGCACCAGCACCAGTACCACATCTAATAATACCACATCTACCGGAACTTCTGGTGGATACTAGAAACATACACACACATTACACTATCAACTTATAAAGAGAAAGGAGTTATAATGGAACTTATTACTAAAGTTAAATCATGGGCCGCCGCACTCGCAGAGGTCGGCGTCAGTCTTATTGGATTAGGAATTGTCCTTGAAATCCTGTTCGGAGGAATGAATATTCCGTTCTGGCCAGATGTAAGCGTAACAACCAATGTTCTAGGGCTGCTGAGTAATTTCAGTGATCAAGGATTGGTTGGACTTGTTGCACTTGCAATACTTTGGACTATCTGGAACAGAAAATGATTTCCAAGTTAAGTGATTGGGTAAAAAGTAGATCGGGAGAACGAACATCTCACGATGGAGTTATCCTAATTGTTTTGGGTGTCTTAGTTTTACTAGGAGCGCCTTTTGTTAAACTTGGTGCATGGATCGCCATTGGATGGGGTGCATGGACAATCTGGTCTAAAGACTGAAAAGGTCTTGACAAAACTTGCGTTACAGCGTATACTTGTAATATATACGCTGTAACGTAAAATATATAATGGTGGGTATACATAAACCAAAGGAGTGAATATGTTAAAAATTAAAAGTTCAAAAGAATTTTGTGACGAAATAGAAAAAAATGTTAGAGATCTTGGGACAAATTATATTGATACTATAACTGATTATTGTGAACATAATAGATTAGAAATAGAAAATATTGCTCCCCTGTTAAGCTCATTCATAAAAGAGAAAATCAAATATGAAGCGGAGGGCCTAAACTTAGTACAAAAGTCTACTGAGAAACTGCCACTATGATACACATGTCCAGCAAAAAAATTAATGATTTTGAAGCGTACAAGATATTTCTTGCAATGAAGCAGCACTTCAATAATGATTATGACTATGTAAAATTTAATGGTAAAACCACGGCTAAACATGATGCATATTCAAAACGTAAAGACAGATATACTTTTATACAACTTTCTAAGAAGTTTGATAAAAAAGAATTAGAACAATTCTTTCTATCTCTATTTTTGAATGTTACGGCTGAAGGAAACCTTGCGATATCACGAAACGAAAACATGTGGACAGGGAATCTTATGGACAAAGAATCCTTTGACATTTATAAGAACTGGAAGAAAAGATTACAATCTCTGCAATATAATTTTTTAAATGATTGTGAGGTAATCTTTGATTTTGGTACAGACCAAGATGTAGAATTTAATGACATTTTCAAATCTGTTGGTGGAGACTATCCATTGATTATCAAATTAGAAAAACAGGGTGAAATCTGTATAGAAACTGTTGTTATTTTTGACATGCTATTTGACTTTCTAAATAATGTAAGGATCGGTGACACAACTTACTGGCCTGTATATAAAAAGAAAGTCAAAGATTATATGTCCTTTTTGGACATTAATCGTGTACATTATGTTGGAGTTGTTAAGACTCTATTGATTGAAAATTATTATGATAATTATGGTCAAAACTTATTGACATAACGTGGATAAAATGTTATACTTAATATACGATAAGACGAATACAAAAATACAAAACGAATATAACGCATATAAGGAGGACAATATATGTCTTTTGCAGCACTAAAAAAGAATCGTTCCGATTTCAGCCGTCTGGCTCAGGAACTAGAAAAAACAAACTCTCCCCAACAAAATTCATCCAATCAGGATGATCGCATTTGGAAACCAACTATTGATAAAACTGGCAACAGTTATGCAGTAATTCGTTTCCTTCCCCCATGTGATGGCGAAGAATTGCCGTGGGTACGAATCTTTAATCATGGTTTTAAAGGCCCAGGCGGATGGTTGATTGATAACTGTCCTACCACAATTGGACTCCCATGTCCTGTTTGTGAAAGTAATACAGAACTTTGGGGTACTGGTTCGCAAGACAATCAAAATCTTGCTAGGGATCGTAAACGTAAACTGAAGCACATGTCTAATATTTACGTCATTAAAGATCCAGGCAATCCAGATAATGAGGGTAAAGTATTTCTTTATTCTTATGGTAAGAAAATCTTTGATAAACTCAATGATTTAATGCGTCCACAGTTTGAGGATGAGACACCAGTAAATCCTTTTGATTTCTGGGGTGGTGCAAACTTCAAGTTGAAGTATCGCACGGTAGACGGTTATGGTAATTATGATAAGTCGGAGTTTGATTCCTCTGCACCATTATCCGATGATGATACTAAAATGGAGAACATTTATAAACAGTGTCATTCTTTGGAAGAATTTGTAAATCCAGAAACTGCATTTAAAACATACGACCAACTTAAAGATCGTTTGGATAAAGTGTTAGGTGTATCTATGTCACACGTTACTGCTGATACTAGGGATATGCATGAACAATCAGACCAGCAAGAGTCTATGTTTCAAAAACCAACTTTCAAAGAAAGTCCGGCTCCAGAAATGAAATCATCATCTAATGACGATGACGATGATTCTATTTCTTACTTTGAAAAACTTGCTAACGAAACCTAATCGTTTCAAAATATGAAACGTAAATGAAACGGAAGGACACCTATAGGGTGTCCTTTTTCAATTCTACCACTGAGTTATGCAAAAAACGCATACCGACATTGACGTAGTTAAAGGGTGTTTTTTAGACATTTCGCACTAAATAAAACGTAAGATATACAGGAGAAAATTATGTTGAATAGGATTATGAGTATTGCAGTTATGTTGACAGTCGCGGCATGTGCCCCTGTCTTTGCTGAAGATTTGACTCTTGACATGTTGAATAAACGTGAAGATGGAGCAAAGATGGTGTATAGCCAAGATGTTGCCCGTATTGAAGTGGGAGACACCATTACATGGTTGCCTACATCAAAGGGACATAACGTAGAATTTCGTAGAGGCCCAGATGGGGTCGAACTACCTAAAAAGTCAAAACAGAACAAAAAAGTCTCTATGACTTTTGAAACTGCTGGAACATATTTTTACTGGTGTACGCCACATAAGAGTATGGGAATGATTGGAATAGTAATCGTAGGAGATGACACATCCAATCTACAAGAGATAGCCAGAGTAAAAACTGGTGGACGATCAAAGAAAAAATTAAAGAAACTTTTAGAGAACATAAGATCAGGAAAATAAGATGTTTGAATTATTTGTAGAAATTTTCGGAAAATGGAATAACCGCCGGAAAGCAATCATTGCACGTAGAACCACTCGCAATGAATTAAGTAGACTGTCAAACCACGACTTGAAAGACATTGGTCTGAGTCGTTGCGACATTTCATGGGTCGCCCAATCAGCATACTTAGAAGAAATGAATCGTTTGTCAACAGTAGCATTGTTGCAGAGTCCATCTGCGCCGAGGGTATTGGAAAATGATAATTTGAGAGGTTGGAGTTGTTAATGTCGATACTATTAGAAACAACTAATGAGCCTACTGTGTCGTTTTCAAATTTTTGGAAAAACTTTAAATCTGGATTTATTAGATGGACGGAGGTCGTAGGTTATTCTCGCGCCGCTGCTAATTTGTCTCAACTAGGTTATCATGCAGAAGCAAAGGCCTGCATGATGCAATTAGAAAAACTCCGCGATTTAGATTAACTATAACCTATTCCCGAATTAAGACCAAATTTAGCAAGTACTACAGAAGCATCATTATTTCTTATGGTATCTCCACCAACCCCATAATTATTTGAAACTCTTGAATTATCATTTGTGACAGTAGTTGGAGTTACGTTTACATTCCCCATCGCAGCTGCAACCTGTTGTTTTGCTTTTAGCATCTGATTTGATGAAATTTGAGCAGATGCTTCTGTTTTTATATTTTGATCTGTCATATTACCTTTGATATCAGATGATGGTCCTCTATTCAATTCAAACTGATTTGTTGGACGACCACTTTTATCTATCAATCCTTCAGACTTTAAGAACTGATTTTTTTCGGTTCTTAAAGCACCAGATTGTTGCATAAGAACCCGCCTCTTAGTGTGTCTGGCATCCCCTCCCAACACCTTACTAAAGAAGCCTCTTTCGTTAATTTCTTTAGTAAGCTCTGGAAATAGTTCTTCGTTTGTTGCTGATTCTATTTCTTCTCGACTCATCATCCTACCATCACCAACATCAATCCTTGCGGGTTCATTGGCAGTTTTTAAAAATCCTTTATCAATACCGATTTGTCGTTTTGCTTGTCGAGCTTTTTCTCTTTCTGCTGCTGCTTTTTGTATTCTAGTTTCATTTGCACTTTTGTAATTTTGATGACCTTCTTTTATCTTGTCTTGGATTGCTTTTGTAATAACTTTTGATCTTTGTCCAAATAATTGTGGATCATTTTTTGCATCATATCCAGCAGGAAACCGTTCACTATTAACACTACTATTTGGATCTCCAAACATATCGTTATAAACTTCCTGTACCATTGTGGTCATGTCTACTGCCGATCCAGAAATAGAGGGCAGTGGTATACTTGCAAGCTCACCAGCTGCACCAAACCAATCACCCTTTAGTAGTTTTTCTCCAGCAAACCAAGCTCCAGCACCAAGTCCTAGTACTGGTATTGCTTTAGTTAAGAATTTACCGGCCGATTTTGTTGCAAACATTGGTAGTTTTTTCAATGCACCTTTGGGAAATAACTCTTTGTTACCACCTAATGCACCTGTCGGAGCATTCACTCTACCATTAACTGGCACTTTTGGACTATATCCAGAGGGATTTGGTACGGCCGAAATTCTGCGATCCGGCATCGACAGATCAGTTGTTGGCACCTTTGGTGCAACCGCCCTGATTGGCCCATCAACTTTAGATCCTGGCATTGTAGGTGAGCTCATTGATGTGGGCATCTGATTCTGTCCTGGCGCAGTGAAAGCGCCTGTTGGTGGTCGGGGTGTGGGTTTTCCTATTGTCTTTGGGATTGCATTTTCTTGACTTGCAATTTCCGTCATTAATCTGGCCCGCTCTTGTTTCAATTTTAATTTTTTTGCGGCACTTATTTTTTTCTGGGAATCAAATGCTTCATTTCTTGAGAGCTCTCTTTGTTTTTCAATATCCAATTCTGTTGCTTTTAATTTTTTAAGTTTTTCAGCTTCTGCAACTTTTGTTTTAAGTGCATCTTTTGCATTCTTTGCATCAATATCTGCTTGCAATTTCAATTTATTTTCTGCTCTTAAATTTTCGGCCGTATTTGTTGAATTGGTTTTATTTGTTCTACTAAGTCTTTCAGTTTCAGCTTCTGATAATTTTTTCAAAGTTTCTGCATGTTTTCTGCGAGCTCTTAGTTCTCTACTTGATGCATTTCTAGATGCCTTTCTTTGATTTTCAATATCTGATTCTAATTTTTGTGCTGCAATGTCTGCCTTTATTTTGCCCTGATCTACAGTATCAAAATCTTGCTGTCTGCGAGCATTTCTTTCATCTACATTACTTCCAGAATTTGCATCGGCCAACAGTTTATTCTGTGCAGCGTTTTTTTCTATGTCAGCAGTTGCAGTACTATTTGTTGATAACCTTCTGAGTCTTTCTTTTGCAGCTGCTTCGTTTGCGGATATCTTGGCCTTTGCATCTGCATCAGCCGTAACCTTTGCATCATTCTTAGCCTGTTCTGCTGCTGCAGCAGCCTTAGTCTTTGTATCTACATCGACTTCAGGAGTACCAAATAATTTTTTGAGGCCAGGCACTGCAATAGCTGCTCCAATTGCAACCGGCATTATTTTTTTGAAAAATTTACCCATTCCTTTCATTCCACCAGCACCGGCCATACCACCAAGAATATCTCCAGCCATTCCAGATAAAAAACCACCTCCGCCACCAGCGGCAGCTGCGCCCATTCCACCAGCTGATGCAATACTTAATTTTTGTCTATCTCTTTTTTGTGCTCTTTTTCTTTCTCTACGGCGCTCTCTTTGTTCTTCTAGTTCTAAAGAATTTGCTTTTGGATTTTCGGTTACATGAATGAGTTCTTTAAATAGTGATACAAGTTGTGCTAGGTATGGGTCATTCCCACCTAATCCAATATCAAATATATCATCACCAAGTCCATCATCATTAGTCGAAACATTAGAGCTGTTTCTATTAGATGAATCTAAAACATCACTGGCAGCACCAACACCAGCAGTTGTACCACCACGATTATCTGAAGAACTGGAACTTGTTCTGGAAAGTCCCATTTTTTCAAATAAATCATTAGTTCGTTTTTCTTGATCTTCTATGGCCGCATTTTGGTTCTTTTTTGCAATAGCATCTTTTACAGCTTGTCGTTTTGCCTGATGTATTATTTCACTTCTTTCTTGTTCATTCTTAGCAAACTCTAATGCGTTTTTGACATTTTCTTTATGAATTACTTCTTCATTATTCATTGCTTGGGCAACAGCTTCCATTTCATTTTCATGTAGAATTTGTTCTTGTTCTATTTCCATTTGTTGGGCGCGTTCTGCTTCTTTTCTTTGTTTTGTTTTTTCTCTTTTATCGCCTATAATGTCACCAAGTTTACCAGCACCCATTGTTAGTAGTGGACTGCTTGTTAGTGATGCCGTCAATAATGTACCTAAACCTTTGAATGTTTTGTCAGCGATTGCGCCACTCGAACGTGTTGCATTTAGTGCGTTGGCCTTTTCTAATTCTTCTATCATTTTTTTGATGGATCGTGCTTGTGCCGAATCCATACCTTCAGACCTTTCAATAGACTTTCTTTGCATTCTTAATTCTGCCGCGACTTCTTTTCTACTCTTTTCTGAATCTTCAAGTATTTTCATTGAAGTTTTCTGTAGGTTTTCAAAGGCCTTTTTTGCGCCCGGCGAATCTGCCAGTTGCACAGAAGCTGCGTTCATCATTCCTGTTAGAGCTGCGGTCGAATTAGATCTTCTTAGATTTGCATTGGTGTCTGAAAGTGCCATTTATTTGTTACCTAATACTTCTTTTGCATAAAATGCTGCAACGATTGCCGCAACAGATACAAAATATGTGGGAGCCATGTCACCAAGAATTCCACTGGCCTTTTCTAGACCAACCCAAGACGCGAGTACTACTGCAAATGGATATAGTAACATTCCAAACAGAGCAAACCATGCCATGTTTCTTTGTGCATCCTGTTTCTTATCTTCATTTTCCATTCTCATCATTTCTTTACTCATATCCATTTCCTTATCACTCACAACTCCATCACCATCTAGATCATATTCATTATATTTTGAATTTTCTTCTAATGCTTTACTCATAAGATTGTCCTCTATTTTGTTGCAGCCTGCCGCATTTTTTGTTCTTCTTCTTTTAAATACTCAACCAATAATCCAAAATATATTTCTCTTTCCCACGGTATCATATTTTCCAACTCTGTCAAACTATATTTATGATGTTGCATCATAGAAAAATTATTTCTAAATAACGATACCAAAGATTCGTGGTTGAGACTTAGATAAAAAAATCGGTGATCCCACTCACCCTCATCTCTTTCTCAAAACCGCATTTTGGGCATTTAATTTTAACCGCTCCTACAGCCTGTGGCATTGTTTCAAAAAATTCATTTATTTTTTCAAATTGGTCTTGTGTTAAACTTTCGATAAAGTCCATAACTTCTTCGTTTGTATGGTCGCTCGGATTGAATACATCATCACCGTCAAATATAATTTCAATACAGGTACTAATAATTTCCACGATATCTTCAAAATTTTCTGTTTTCATCAATTTATCCATAGTCGAGAAATTAGGATATCGCATCATCATACCAATAGAATCTGTCAATTCAATTCTATTGCTGTGGGAATCGCCTTCTAAATATTCAACCTTTACAGTTTCCAAATCCAATTCAAATGGTAATTCTATCGGGTCTCCCGCAGTACATTCATCGTGATCGTATGTCAATTTTAATATATTACTAACAGATTTTGATCTTAGTTGAATAAAAATATATTCAATATCAAATGTCGCAAGTCTTTCTACATCAATTTCCTGTACAATACAATTTCTAATTATTTGCTTGACGGCTTCAATTTTTTCTTCTATCTCATCTCCTGTATTTGCCATCAAGAGTATTTTTTCTTCTTTTATTAAAAATGGCCTAAATTTCACTTTTTCTTTAGTTGATGGTATTACCAGATCATATGTTGGTATATCAATTCTTGGTAGCATTATTTTCTCACTTTTTCAATTTTAATTATTTAGGTTGTAATCAGACTGCCGCAGAACCGTCAGTATTTAAATATCCCGATTTACGGACACCATCTAATATTCTATCTCGGCGTCTACCTGTATTTGCTTGATAAGAGTTTTCCGATATGTATTTTCTATACGACATGGTAACTTCAGTTTGTAATGGTGCATCATTTGAATATGCAAGTGACAACGCACCGATAGAGATTGGAAACGCGCCGTCAAAAACATATGAATTGGTTTTTGCTCCAGTTTCATCAAACACTAAAACTCTCATGTCACTGGAAGAATAATCGGAATAATACCGTACTCTATTATTATCATAATTTATTATGTAATGCATCCAATCTTCAAAGTAGTTTCTTTCTGAAAGATCATTGCTACAATATAAGGTGAAAGTTAAATCTTCGTATGTTGTAGTATATGGAGCTGCTCTCACTGGTCCATATATTTTTGTCTCTGTAGTTGCAAGTGATTTACTGGGAAGTTGTAGTGTGTCAACTCTAAATTTCATCTTGCGCTCTACATCAGTGTTATTGGATATCATTCTGGCAACGATACTAGGTGCAACTATTTGCAGTTCATATCTATTACCTTTCGATAATCCACTTTTAAATATTTCTGAATTAAAGTCTGATACATTTGACATATTAACTATTCCTTGCACTATCTGACCAAACTTTAGAAGCGGCCGCTTTTCTGAATTTCTGTACTGGTAGGAACGTAACTATGTCCCATTCACTTGCATCAATAGATACAAAATTAGATTTTACTTGACCATATAAATATTTTTTGAGACATGGTTTTATCATATTATATTTAGACATAGATTTTAAAATCTTATAAGACATTGCCAGTCTAGTAGTAGAATCATATTTTTGATTGTTGGCAATCTTAGTCAATGATTCTAATAGTATGAGTCTATTTCTTGGTGAAACATAATGAAGATTTATTCCTACAAATCCTTTTGGTATTCTTTCTACCATAAAAATTAGTGGAAACTCATCGTAATATTCTAGTTTATCTTTCCATTTTGGGTCATAAGAGTAGCAGTACATAGAACCAACTTTTGGAGTTGCAGCAGCTCTATCTGTACTGTTCATCAAAGTTGTTCTACTAATTCTAGTATCTCTGACCTTTTTGCGAAACCATTCTCTCGCAGAGTTTGTATTAGGCCTGATGCCTTTTGCTGCAAGTCTTTTTAGTAGTGGTATAAAATTAACTGCCATCTGTTATTAACGCCTTAAAATCTTCGGTTAGTATTTTAAATTCCCAATTTCTATCTTTGCAAAATTCATTTGCATATTTCCACTTGGCTTCGTTTACACTCCAAGTTTTTATTTCTTGTAGATATCTGGGGGTCACTGTTTTTTTCTTTTTTGGTGGTTGTGTTTCTCTTTTCGGTTTTACTTCTATCACGACTGTTTTTTTATTACCATTTAAATCTTTTACTTTTATGAGGAAATCTGGATAATATTTATGTTGTTTTTTATCAACAGGTGATAAATACGGTATTATTAGTTCTTCACTTGACCACATTAAAACATTCTTATTTAAATCGCAATACTTCATAAATCTTCTTTCCCAGCCCGATCTATACGTCACATTTGAAATATTTCCTATGTATTTTTCAGTATATATTGGTTTATATTTCCCTCTATATGTAAATCTTCCCATCGTCTAGTAAAAACCTTTATAAATATATTTAACTATTTAGGAGTCTTATCCAGTATGACTAGCAAAAATCAATTTAATTATCCAGCAAATAATCAATCTGAAGAAATTAAAGATTTTATTATTTTTAATGCATACTCCAATTCTGTCTCTGGATATACAAAATTAAGTACAAATGCAAAAAATAGTGCAGCCATTAGGGGCGCACTTTCGGAGCAGATTGGGCGTGGGATCGATAATGTTGGTTCGTTACTCGGCATTGCAGCTAATGAGGGAAATGGAAATAAATCACATGAAGGTTCTGCACAACTTTATATTCCAGAAAAATTATCAGTTGAATCTAAATCTAATTTTGAAGGAACAAGTGGTGGTACTTTAATTTCAAATTTTGCGAATGTTGGTGTAAGTGCTGATGGAATTGACAGTATTGCATCAGCAGGTCAAGCACTTGGTCAAGTTTTAGGTGGTATTAAGGATGTACTAGGGTCGGGTTTAGAAACAGCAGATGAAAATGCCGCAGTTGGAATTCAGGCAACAGGCGGTACTGTAGGTAATGCAAACAGACATGTGTTATTTAAGGGGGTGGATTTCAGAACATTTCAATATGATTATACTCTTCTACCTAAGAGTTATGAAGAATCGGTAATGTTAAAAAATATGATTCGTTGGTTTAGAATTAATATGCTACCAGAATTGGGCCCAAGGGGTAATAAGTTCAAACCGCCAAACTATTTTACTATAGAATATTATGTAGATGGACTCCCATCAAACTATCTTAATAAGATAAAACCTAGTGTGTGTACTGATTTGAAAGTAGATTATGGTGGAGATGGTGGGGCATTTGCAATGTTTCAATCAGAATCAGGCGAAGAGGCTGCCCCTTCAACTATATCACTTTCTTTAAGTTTTCAAGAAATACAGCTTGTCACTAAAGAAGATGCAGCAATAGGATACTAAAAATGTTTAATAAATTACCATACATTTCATATGATATTAAATTTAATAACAGACCTGTTATAGCAAAGAATATTTTTAAGTATTCTTATGTTACAGATAGTTTTAGAAATGATCCAAATAATTATTTTGATCATACGATCAAAAGTGGAGAAACGATAGAATCTATAGCTGCGCGATATTATGAATCTCCTTCTATGGTTTGGGTGCTTTTATTATATAATGATATAAGAAATGTATATGAAGAATTGCCAAAAGGTAATAATGCTCTAACAGAATATATCTCTGATAAGTATGCACCCAGAGACTTTATAAATTTAAAAAGATTAAAATCTTTACCTAAAATACCAAAATTTGGTCAATATCAAGGTCAAATTATATATGCAGAGGATGTTAATAATTCTTATGAATGGGTTATGGGTACAAATGCTTTGGATCCAGCGAGAGGCTGGAATTATTTACAACAAGGCATTGCAAAACCATCATCAAGATTTTTTGTAGTCTCGCCGAATAATTCGATAGAACCAAAAGAATCGACTCGTTGGTTAGTAAGTGATGCACTCACCGATAAAATAACACTTGAATCTGGTGAAACAGAAGAGCTGGCCGAAAAGATTGGAATATCAGAAATAAATCCTAAAATAGTTTTATATCGTGGTGGAACATATACATTTGAATTGCGAACTCCTTTATTTGAAGAATTTTACTTTACTACTGATTCTGGTAAAAAATGGACTGCAAAGGATAGATATGCTGGATATCAGACAGACGATATGGAGTTCAAAGAGGTACAATATATAAAAGATGATAACACGATTACTACAAATTTTCAGATTACATTTACAGTTCCAGAAAATGCCCCAAATAAAATATATTATCAGTCAGATCGGACATTCTCGATGGTTGGTGAAATTACAATAAAAGATTTACATAATGAAGGTGCATATGTTCAAATAGCCGATAAAAATAGTTTATATGGTCACAATGGTAGAATTATGGGTAAGGTGGCCAAAGTAGGCACAGATTATTATATCTGGAATGGTTCTAAATTTAAAACAACAGATGGTGTATTCATAAATGGATGGGACCAGTTGATCGGTACTGGTACAAAACTTTCAATTTTACGAGCAATGAAAACTCCACATACATTTAAACATACATTAGAAGAATATGAAATATCAGTAGAATCTTATTCCTTGCTGCCAACACAAGATAGGTCTGCATATACAATGATTTCAAAGTATGATTATGAACACGAAAAAAATGAAGTTAATAGAAAGATAAAAATTATGAAACCTAGTTTATTGGATGATTTTGTGCGGGATTGGGAAAGGCTAGTTAAGTAATGGTAGAAACTGTAACATTTGGTAATTATGAAGTTTCAGAATTATTACTGACCGCTCATAATGGATTTGAATTGGATTTGAAAGATTCCTTTGCGGCTCTTGCTGTGTTTGAAGATATATTTTCACCTAGTGTAACTGCGACTGTCGCAATGGTTGATCCAGAAGGTATCTTAAACTTTGCTCCTATTATCGGCCAAGAAACCGTAAAACTAAAATTTATCACGGTAGGTCTCACTGAACCAATCGAAAAAGAATTTGTGGTTAATAAGATAACCGCGCTCAAGAGTGATGTAGGACAACAAAAATACAATCTAGAATTAATTACAAAAGATTTGATATCTAATTATGAGAATAGAATATCAGAACATTTTGAAGGTAGTGCTACAGATATCGCCCAGATATGTTTTGATAGACTTGGATCTGATGTAAATCTGGATATAGAACCTAGTAGTGACAAATATAATTCTGAAATTGGTATTATTATTCCAAATATGACTCCTATGAAAGCATGCTCATTTATGACAGAAAGAGCCTTTCACGATGAATACAAGAGCTCCAGTTATTTGTTCTTTGAAAGTTCAAAGGGGTATGTAATGAAACCTGTTGAAATGTTGACTCAAGCTGAACCAAAAAATAAATTTCAACTTGGTAGATATAAAAATACTGGTGAAAATTCTCAAGAATTAGAGATTGCAGATCCAAATTTTGAAAATAAAAAAGTTGTTGACTATAGTTTTATTTCTAATTTCACAGTATTGGATAATGTTGCAAAGGGTCTTTATAAATCAAAATTGACAACTATTGATTTGATTACTAGAACTAAAAAAGAGCATAGACATTCTTTTTGGGAAAATTCTATGGAATACAAGTATTTGAATCAAGAAGGTGGGGCGTATGAGAATGAAACACCAGATAGTCCTATTTTTGATATTAGTGGTCAGGGAGTCCAATATGATACTGAACAGGAATATTTATTGCCTGAAGTAGAATTGAATTCTGGTAGACCAATGTTTAATCAAGAAAAGATTTTCTTGCAGAGAATGTTTTTTATGCAACTTATGAACAATATAAAATGTTCTGTAACTGTTTATGGTGATAGTGACTTGTCAGTAGGTGATACTATTGAATTGTCCTTACCAATTTTTAGTCGATTGGATCTGGGCAATGATTGGGAGGATAAATATTATAGTGGAAAATATTTGATTTGTGCAATCAGGCACAGAATCGACAATGGTAGATATTATAACGATATGGAATTAATTAAAGATAGTATGAATGACACACTGCCAGCCCCTGTACCAGTAGTTGAAGGAAAAATTCAATGAATCTTTTTAGCGGTAAGGAAGGGATTGTCTGGTGGCAGGGTGTTGTCGAAGATGTAAATGATCCAGAAGCCTTGGGTAGAGTCAGAGTAAGAATTTTTGGTTTTCATAGTGATGACAGATCAAAAATTCCCACCGAAACATTACCTTGGGCCTCACCAATCATGCCCATTACTAGTGCATCTATCATGGGCATTGGACAGTCACCTACAGGTGCATTGCCCGGCGCATGGGTTATGGGATTTTTTAGAGATGGAATGACAGCACAAGACCCTATTATTTGGGGAACTGTTTATGGAAAGCCGGGCGATAGTGCGATAGGAGCTCCTGATGGTAGTTATCCTAGTTCAGACGAATTTACGCCTGGCGCATCTGTGCAGGGCGATGTTGACGTAAACAAACTTGCAACTGGTGTGGGCCCAGAAGAATCAAATGATGCTGATGGTGCAGCCGGTTCCGATAATTCGAGTGGAGATGGTGACCGCGCTATAGATCAATCTGGTACTGCAAATGATAAAGAAAATAAAAAGAGATTGTCTAAAATTACCTCTAAAAATGGAAATAGTACATATGTTGCAACCATATTCAAAGACAATTTTCAGAATTTTATCAATGAGTTAGAGCGCACTCCTACAGCGGCATTCCCCACTGGCTACAGTATTTATAGTCTTGGGGGATATGTGTATAGAAAAAGTGCAGCTGGTAATGGTTCGTGGTCATATCACGCCTCAGGGGTATCTATAGATATCAATCCCGCTGAAAATCCATATGGTAAAAAAATGATTACAGATATGCCCGATGGGGTTTCTGCAATGGCTAAAAAATATGGTCTGGGTTGGGGTGGCGATTGGAATAGTTCTAAAGATGCAATGCATTTTAGCATGGCATCCAAAGAAAGAGGTTCTGTAAAATTAAAAAGGAATGGTATTGTACCAGACCCAGCTACTGGAAAACAAGACGGTGTTGCTTCTACTCCATCTGTAAATCCTTCTTCTAAGTACACAAATTCTAGTGCCGCAAAACTTGGGAGCAATGATACCTTTGCAAGTAAGTATGAGGGCGACCCGAATTCAGTTGTCCCATGGCAGAATCCAGATGAATTAGTTGGCAGAAGTCCTACAATCAACGCAATTATACCAAAAGGAATAAACGTACAAGAGTGGGCCCCGAATACTAGTTATAAAATTGGTGATAGAGTTCGATCTCCAATGATTCCAAAAACTGATGATTTTAAAAATCTTTCTTTGCGGTCTGGTGTTATCTTATCCGCAAATTCTTTAGGAGTTTCTGCTGTAGATTTGGCAACGGTCATATCATATGAAACTGGTGGTTCTATGGATCCAAGAAAAGTTGGCAGAGCATCCGGTTTAGGTATTGAAAGAGGATTATTGCAATTAGGTGATAGTATAACTGGTGGATTTGGTGGAGATTTCTCAACATTTCAAAGTGCGATTGATACTCAACTAGACCCTTCTGCTGGAGTTGTGTCATTCTTGAAGGCCCAAGGTGTTGGTAAAGGTTCTGGAGTAACAGAAATTTTTGCTGCTGTAAATAATGGAAAAATGGCTGGTAAATATTATGATCCCTATCAGGCAGTAGCCGGTAGTATTCAAGATAAAGTAAATAACTTGCAGGATTATGCAAACTTTGGTTCGATAACAGGAACTATAGAAGACAAAGTAAGTACTCTGATGGGTGGTCATGCATCAAAGGCAATGCGTTTATTAGATGGTAAAATGGATGTTTCTAATATTCAACAAAAAGTTTATGATGTTGTTTCTAATGGTATATCGTCTGCATTAGGAACTGGCCCAGTAAGTTCTATGTTGACTGATGGTTTATTGGGATTTAAACAAGCTCCAGATGCAATTCAGGCAGCTTCTGCATTGTTTCAAAATGATGCATTAGAATCTCTTGGTGCTTTGACCTTGGATGGGTATTCTACCGTAGGTTCTCAATATGCTGGTGGTACTCCTGCTCTACCAAAACCATTTTCTGTTACGCAAAAAACAAATCAACTCACTCAAAATGCATTATTTGCAGAACCAGATTCACCATTTAAGGCAGAATACCCACATAATAAAGTTTTATTTACAGAATCAGGACATATTCAAGAATTTGATGACACGCCCGGCGCAGAAAGAATACATACACAACATAGAAGTGGTACATTTGAAGAAATTCATCCAGACGGTTCTAGGGTTGTTAAGATTGTGAAAGATAATTATACAATAGTTTTAGGAAATGATAGTATTCATGTGACCGGCAATTTAAATCTAGTCGTTGATGCAAACGTCACTGTAAAAATTGCTGGCAAAGTAAATGTTGATGTGGGACAGACTATAGATACAAAGAGCGGTGGAAATACGACAATTAAAGCTCCCGAAATACATTTAAACCCATAAGGAAAGTTAGATGGCAATTCTAATAACAAATAAAGATTTTGATTTAAAAATGACCAAAAATCTAGAAAATGATATTGTTACTAAAATAGATCGTCCCAATATGAACAGATTTCCAAGTGTTGAGCAAAGTATTGCTAATATTTTATTGACAGGTAGGGGGGAAAGAAGATTTCAGCCATTGTTTGGTGGAGATTTACACACTGCGTTGTTTGAACTTTCTACAAATTTTGATAGCATATCTGTGCCTGGCGAGATAAATATAAAAGAAAGTATTAAAATAGCCTTGGAAAACTTTGAACCAAGGATAAAAGTCTTAGATGTAAAATTTGGTTCGCAGTCAGTTGACAGGCATGAACTGAATATTGAATTGAAATATATGATACCCCCTGTAACGGAGACCCTTTCGTACAGTTTAGGAATTAAAAGAGTAAAATAAATGGCAAAAAATATTCAAATTTCAGAATTAGATTTTTCAAGTATAAAATCTAATATAAAAGCATATATGAAAAGCGATCCGACATTCAAAGATTATGATTTTGAAGGATCTGGATTGTCCACATTGACAGATATTTTGAGTTATAATACATATTATAATTCATTTTATTTGAATATGGTTTCAAATGAGATGTTTCTGGATACTGCTAGATTGCGTAACAATGTTGTGTCAAAGGCCAAGATGCTCGGATATACTCCAACATCAAACCGATCATCTACTTGTAATGTCACATGTACGTTTGAAATTGTTGCGGATACTCCGGATGGAGATAATTTGTCATCTCTGACTATTGACAGAAACTATGTTTTCAAAAAATCTAATAGTCAAGTATATGAAAGTTATAAATTTATTCCCAAGAAAACAAGAGTTGTAAATCGAGCATTTGCCCCAGTACAAAGAAATGATGAAAAATGGGTTCATACATATGAAATTTTTGACTTAGAGCTTATTCAAGGAACTTATGTAACTGAGAGTTTTTATGTAGATACTACTGATCAAAATCAAAAGTTCTTAATATCAAATAATACAGTAGACACGAACACCATTAGAGTTTTTGTGACTCCTAGTTCGGACGATCTTACCACTACTGAATATTCTATTGGTACTGATACAATGTCACTTACTAATCTCAGTAGGTCATTTTTTCTACAAGAATCTACAGATGAAAAATACGAAATTATTTTTGGAGATGGTGTATTGGGTTCTGCATTATCCTCTGGTAATATTGTAACTGTAGAATATCTTATTACAACTGGCTCTGCGGCAAATAATCTTACAGGAGTTATGCAGTTAATAAAAGTGCCAAATGGTATAGAAACACCACTTATAGGTGGAAATTTAAGTATTATTGGGGCAACTTCTGGTGGTGCAAATAAAGAGTCAATAGATTCTATTAAATTTTATGCGCCTAGAACATTTGAAGGACAGAATAGGTGTGTTACGGCTAGAGATTATATGACAATCATACCAAAAATTTACCCACAGGCAACTTCTATTAACATATGGGGCGGAGAAGATAATATTCCTGCTGCATATGGAAGGGTGTTCATTAGTATTAAACCAAACACAGGATTTTATTTGTCTGCACAAGAAAAACAGTCACTAGTGAATCAACTGACTTCTAGTTATTCGGTATTAACTCTGACTCCAGAAATTGTTGATCCAGACTTTATTAAATTAAAAGTCACTACTCAAGTAAAATATGATAATGAAGCGACATTATTAGATGCTGAAATGTTAAAGACAACTGTTTCTAATGCAATATCCGACTTTAATACATCATTTTTAAACGATTTTAATAGTTATTTTAGATATTCTCAATTTCTTGCAAAAATTGACCAGGCTGATGAAGCAATTACAAATAACGTAACCGATATTAAAATGATAAATGAGAAAGATGTTATTCTCAACACTGCGAAAAAGTATACATTTAACTTTAGCAATGGAATTTCACCATTTAGTTTATATTCAAACGCATTTACTATTACTGGGGCAACTGGTTCTTATTATATTGATGATGACGGCCTTGGAAAACTTAGATTTTATACAATAACCTCTTCATCGGTCAAGGTTTATAGTTCTCTTTATAAAGGGACTGTAAACTATACCACCGGAGTTATAGAAATTCCGGCTCTAAGTATTTCTGGAATTTTAATTGGAAACGACTTAGGTTTGATTGCATCTCCATCATCTCAAGATATTTTTCCAGTAAGAAATCAAATTGTTTTCATAGACTCTAGCGAACTTTCAATTACAATGATAGAAGACACTGATGACTTTAATGAAAATTATGACATATCAACTCAAAGAGTTGTAGTCACAAGAAATGTTACTACGTCATACAACACTTCTGTCGCCTCAGTTACTTCAGGTACAGGTAATACTTCGGCCACTAGGGTATATAACGATATACCTTCTTCCGGTGACACTACAGGAAGTAATACCACTGGTTCTTCCTCTGGTGGTTCGTCCTCTGGTGGTTCTTCTAGTGGTGGTTCATCCTCTGGTGGTTCTTCTAGTGGTGGTTCTTCTAGTGGCGGTTCGTCCTCTGGTGGTTCTTCTAGTGGCGGTTCGTCCTCTGGTGGTGGATATTCTAGTGGTGGTGGTTACTGATAATGGAAAACACAAACATCAAAAATATTGCAAACCATATAAAGACACAATTGCCAGAATATATTTCTTCGGATGAAGATTATAGTCGATTTGTAAAATTCTTGGAATTGTATTATGAGTGGATGAGCGCTTCTGATGGCGTTTCTGGTGTAACTCAAAACATAACAGACTACACTGATATAGACGAAACGCTTGATGTGTTTGTAAGTTTATTTAAGAATGAATTGGCCGGCAGCTTCCCCAATGTTACTAAAATAAAAGGTGGAGTGACAAAAGATTCTGAATATGTGCAAATTAATCAAGAAGGAAATAATACTGAAACTGCGATTGAAAGTTTGTTTGATCAAGAATTTTTGGGCACAGGAAACCAATCAACATATAAAATGAGTTACTTCAATCCTTTTTATTATTTTGGAGAAACTAGTGCGACTCATAAAATAAATTCGATAAGAGTTTTTAGAAATGCTGCTGGTAGTGCAAGAGGAGACGGCACTACACTCACACAATATGTAAACCACTTGACTCCCCCAGAAACAGACCCAAGTGGATCAACAGGAGATTATACTCTATTAACAGAAAGTATTGATGGTAGCTCTGGTAATTATATACTAAAAGATAATTTTATAAAATTTATTGATGTTAATGGTGATCCTACACCCCTAGTTATAGATGATATTATTAAGATTCGATTTACCATTCATACTTGGGCCGATCCCTCTACCAAACCGAATACTGAGGATGGTGTCCAGAGATTGATAGAATCTGTAGGGGTAAAGAAAACTACATATGAAAATCAAAAACAATTTTTGAAATTTATGAAAGATTTTTATCAATCTAAAGGTACTGAGAAGTCTTATGATTTTCTATTTCGTTCGATTTTCAACGAAGATATAGAAATTTATTATCCAAAAAATAACATATTTAAATCTAGTAATAACAACTGGAATACTTCAAAGAGTCTCCGAGCAATTCCTTATGTGCCAACTGGCACACAGGCGGTATTGGCAACACCATATATGATTACTGGCAAAACATCTTTGGCTACTGCTACGGTTGAAAGTAGAATGGATATGACTTTAGGGACATACCCTGTTAGACAGTATTATATAACAAATATTGTCGGTGAATTTTCCAGTAAAGAAACAATTAAGGTTTCTCAGACAGATAATACAACATATGAAGAAACCTTATACGAATGTGTTACTGGATTTAACATCACAGATGGTGGGAGTGATTATTCTATCAACCAACCATTACATTATAATTTAACTTCAGAAGGTTCTGGTTATGGATTTTCAGCAAAGATTGAACATACATCTAATGGCCCTGTCGAACAATTGGATATTGTGGCCAGAGGCGATGGATATATTACTGGCGAAGAAATATTGTTTAATGATGGGGGCACTTTTGGAACAGGGGCAGTCGGACTAGTATCTGAAACAACTTCAACAAATACAGCATACAATGTCTCATTTTTACAAAATCCAGTCTCCGGTGAATATCCTGTAAATATTTGGGATATAAATTTATCTGGTAATCCTTATCACGATACTGCTGCAAACACATTAGTTAAAATTGAAAATATTGATGCAAAAGATAATGACGTTTTTGGATTATTTGCATTTGAAAATCACGATGATACTATAGTACATGAATATAATGATATGGAATTTGATGGTCATTATACCGATAATAAACAAAATTTTCTTGCAATGAGACACAAGACTCGATTGACCTCCGTTGCAAATCCACCAGCTGATATTGTAAATATCAATGAGGGAGATCCTACAGAGACAAGATATAAAAGTGATTTGAATTTTACCATTTCATCTGTAGATTCGGATGGTGCGATAACTGGTGTGACAATTCCTAGTACAAATCATAACGCAACTTCAATTCTTCCTGCATCTGTTAATTTGTCAAACATGGTTCCCCAATATAATGCTGGGATAGGGTTTGGTGCTCTCTTTGATTATACTGTAACTGATGGTGTCTTGGCTCTTACTCTAAGTTCTTCAGATGCATCTCGCTTGTATAATCAAAATGACATTATAAAAATTTCAGGAAGTTCTTTATCTATCGGAACTAGTCCCATTAATGATGTATTAGTCAGAGTAGATACTGTCGCAGATGGTCAAGCATGGCCTGATATTGGACCATTAAATCATGGAGTTCCTTCTGCTTCAGATTATGTATTCACACCATCAACTCGCAGACTTTCCAATACCGCTGCTGGCACAGGCGCAGTATGGGATGTGGATACAAGAGGACCATCCGATAGTCCACATACAATGACTGTTAGGTTGAGTGATGCTGATTCTAATGGCACTACTGTATATCCAACTATTAATTATGCGGTTGGAGATAAATTTGTAATTCCTGGCACTAGATTTACTTCTAGTGGAGTAACACCAGACAACGATTTGACTATCATTGTGACTCAGGTCGATGATAATGGTAGAATACAAGAATTCTCTCACCATGGCCGGCCAGTTGGTGGACGTATCGCATCATTTTCACTGATAGGGACTCCGACAGTGGTCGCAGGAAGTAGTTCCTATTATAATCCTACAGTTTTAAATGTAGATATTGCAAAACCGGCAAATGAACCAATTAATGGTTCGGGTGTAAAGTTTTTTGTTTCTAAAACAGGTACTACATACAATCTTGCAAACCCTAGTTCTGTAAACCGTGGTCAAAATTATGCCGTTGGTACAACTTTTATCATTAGAGGAAATCAACTTGGTGGTGCAACACCAGCGAATGATTTGACATTTAAGGTATCAAAAATTACTTTATCTGGTGGTATTAGAGAAGTAGACACGATCGGTACAAATACTGCCGCAAATACTTTTGCATTGACAAATATATCTGGTACTTCTCAACTGGGTACAGATGCTAAATTTAATATTGCGATCACTGGTAGTACATATTCAAATTGTCTAACAGTAGCGGATGGGGGCAAAAATTATCAGACTGGCCAATCATTAACATTTAAAGGTTCTGCACTTGCAAATCAGTGGGTAAAGGATGGATTCTCTGCAAAACTTAGTATTGTTGGAGACAATGCATTGCATACAGATCATGGATATGCAAGAATTAATGATGTAGGACAACTTTTTAATGAAAATTCTACAGGTGGTGTCTCTCTAGATTTCTGGTACTTTAGAAAATCACAAAAACTTAGAAGTGGTTCTAGTGGCTCAGCAATATTCTCTTTTAATGACCATGCAGACGGTACGCAGAGGACCACTCTTTGGCAATATCCAGACGGCACAATTAGATTACAAGGGGCCGATGGTTCTGCTATTCTAACTATTACTGCATTGGAATTTGGCGTATGGCACCATGTCGCAGTGTACTTTGGTGCTACAGAAACTACTCTATATTTAGATGGTATCAAAAAAGCAACTACTGGAACTATCGCATTTGATATTGCAGAATATGGTGATAAAACTTCTACATTTACTGCGACCGCAAATCAAAATACACATTCTTTAGTTTATGATCCACTTAAAGTGCCGACTGTAACTTTGACTAGGACTGTTACCACAGGTGGTGCGGGTACAACAACCGTGGCCACAAGAACATTAGAATCGAATGAATATGTTTCTACTAGTGGCACTGCAATAACATTTTTAAGTACTGTATTTTCTGCAAATGACATTGTAAATATTTCATATTCTACTCCTCAGAAAAATTTCTACTTAGGTGCAAGACAAGTTGCAGATGCAAATTATATTGTTGATGACTATACACTAGGATTCTTTGGTACTCTTAGATTTACTAAGGGCAGACGATATGAGGAACAGGCATCAGCGATTGGTTCTGCTATACAAGATACTGGTACAGATAACGCAATAAGTGGTCAAGGTTTGAGTCCAATATATGTAAATCCTGTACCATCTTCTAAGGCTATTAGAAATTCTAGACCAGTTATTTCAAAATTTACAGTAACAGATGCAACTAAGGCGACTTATACTTTAGAATATGATGCATTACAAGTTCCTATAATCGACGTTACAAATACTGTTGTAAATTTAGTCGGAGATTCTATATCCACAACTACAGAACTTGCTGCGGCCGCATACACTGCAACTAGTGGTTCTGTAATAACATTTTCTCCAAATTTAACAGTTGGAGATGAAATCGAAATAACTTCATATGCTCTATTGTCCAATGATTTAGAATATATTGTGTACAATTCGACACACCCGACAGCTGCAAATAAAATATCTTTGAGAAAATCTGCTGCCGATGGTACATATTCTACACATACTTTGGAAGATGCATTTTCTTTGAGTATTTCATGGGAAGCAAAATCTAAGAGTCCAATCTCTAAAACCTCATTGATAACAGGTGGTAGTGGTTATAGAAAATTCCCACAAGCATATGTCAAGGACAAATCTAATAGTTATAGATCAACTGGTGAGGGCGCGTTTTTCATCGGAAAGGGTGAAAACATTGGTAAGATATCTAAAATTAAAATCCAATCTAGTCCATTGCAGACTCAGTTTGATGGATTTGGTGTTGGATATGATACGCCTCCAACCCTAGACCTATCTTCTTTCGGTGATGGTACTGCAGCCGTGACTGTATTAACCGGACCCTTGTGTGAGGATACAGGATCATTTTTGAATGATGAAGGATTTTTATCACACGACAACAGATTATATGATGGTTATCTGTGGCAAGATTATTCTTATGTCATCAAAGTTGGACGGTATATTGATGAGTGGAGAAAAATAGTTAAAAAAGTTGTACATCCGGCCGGACTTATGATGTTTGGTGAATATAGTATTACATCTACTGCACTTGTCCGTAAGGGTGCTGGAATCGCTTGGACAGAATTATTCTATGAAATTATTAAAAATGTCAATATGAAAGTCAAAAACATGGATGGCCTTGGTCGATGGGCATATGCTCCAATAGATAATTACTGGTATCCTACTATATACAGACAAGACACTAATTATCTTAATTCTCAGGGACACACTTTTGTATATGATAACAGACAACGTAGCATCAATTCTACTGTCACTACAGACGGCGTAGCGATATATGATGGAGTTGGTGTTGGTGAAATATCCGACGACACAGTAGGGGCTGCCACCGTTGACAGTGGGTCTGGTAGATATGCATTACTCATGGCGGATGAGACCACAGATGCAACACATTGGAGTGATGTTTTCAGAATTGCATTAAATTATAGTGATTCTTCTGGCAAAGACTATTCTCATTATTATAGACAAGAAATTATAGGCAACACCATTACCATATATGATACTTCAGATGCAGAGGTTACTAGTGATGAATGGTTGAATACTCGACCTTGGGGTAAATATGAAATCACCGGCGTATTATTAGATAATGACATAGCCGACCGTTATGTTGTATTGGATGTAGTTTGGAAATCTGGTTTTGGATTTATGCCAAATCACACAGGAAATCCTGGCAATACCGTAGAATTTAGATGGGATAATATCTTTAGAGGAAATGTTGATAGGGGCGCAAATCACTGGATCGGTTCTCAAAGAGATGGTGCCAATCCTAGAGATGAAAAAATGATCATAAATATTTCTGGAAGATTTAATAATAATAAAGAAGGGGATGTACCAACACTTCATACTACTTATAAATCCCTTGAAAGATTTAAATTTTACTTTAGTGACACATATCCATGGCAGAAACTTTCACATCTGTTTAGTCCACCAACTGAGGCCGCAGAATCCCCATATTGGAATATGAGGAATTGGTCATTAAAAACAGATACTCTTACACATGTACTAGTTCGCGCAAATCAATACAATATGTGGTACAACTTGCCTATAGAGATAGATGGAAAAAATGAATGGGTTGCAAATACAGATGGAACCGATCATAATTGGAGAAATACTAGAATATCTGATGTGATTACAAAAAGTGACAGAAAATATAAAGCAGTTTTGGATTCAGAAATACGAATCAGACCAATCTATTTGGTAATGAGTGAAGAAAATCCAAATTCTGGAACAAGAAAAAGAATGGGTCCAACAAATTTGTCAGTAGAACGTGCTAAATTTAACGATAGACTCCAATCTTTAGATTATAATAAAACTATTTTGAGCTCAAATGAGTTTCAAAAATTTCAAACTGGAACTTATCACGATAAAACTAATTTTGCAGTAGAATCCACAGTTGTAAAATATACAACAGCTCCAACAACTATTGCAGAATTAAGTAATATTTTGGATACTACAGCGACCGACTAAAAAAGATTATAAATAATATTAAAATTACACACGCAAAAGGTAGAAAAATGGCAGCAATTATCACAAATAAACTGAGAATTTTTAATGCTCAGGAATTTTTGCAATCAATTAATAGATCTGCAGCGAGTTGGACGCAATCAAACTCCTACTCGGCAGGCAATTCGGTTGTAAACAATCAAAATTTATTCATATGTATTTCCGATCACACTTCGGCTGCATCTGGTACAGGACCAACTCCTAGTGAATTGTCGGATGGGGGTTCTGTTCGGTGGGTACACCAAGGTCTTTCTGTTTACAATAATTTGTATATGGCAATAGGTAAAAATACAGCATGGTTGAATGATGCAAATCCCCCCACACCAGAAGATTCTATCGGATATGGCTATAGCGTCAAAGCAAATCAAATTGCAATGAAAAAAGTTAATGGTTCGGATATGACTCTTGCGATTCCAAGAATCAACTGGAAAAGTGGAACAGTTTATACAATGTATGAACATGACACCCCTGAAGAAATTATTCCAAATTCGTATGTAATTACAGAAGGCAACAATCAGTTTAACGTATACAAGTGTATCAATAACATGCTATACACAAACGACACTGATACAATAGTACAAGTTCCATCGACAGTTAAACCAACTACTACTTCCACAACTAATATGGAAACAACTAGTGATGGATATATTTGGAAATATATGTATTCTATTGCCCTTTCAAAATCTTTGAAGTTTTTAACTAAAGATTATATTCCTATTGATACTATCATGTATGATCCAAATGCCGGCGGTTCGACTGCCGAGGATATTCAATGGGCCGTTCAAACTGCTGCGGGTGGACCTTCTGCAACTATTGGTAAAATTAAACATGTAAAGATTCTACCAAATGAAACTGGTGGGGCCGTTTCTGGTGGTATTGGATATCTGCCTAATATTTTGAGATCTGGATTTACTTTTGATGGTACGACAACTATCTCTATTCCAAATATTGAAAATACTACTAATCAGGCTTATAAGGGATATCACCTTATTAACACTTCATCAAATCCAATGCAGCAATTTGTAATCACCAATTGGTCTGTGTCTGGAACAACTGCAACTGCAACATTAAACGGAACTATTTCCGCCGCATCTGCTCAAAGTTTTATTATCGCGCCAGGCATAACTATTTCTGGTAACGGTACAGGATTTAAGGCATATGGTATTGTGCAAAATGGTGGTTCTAGTGGTAAAATTTCTAGTTTTAAAATTACAGATGAGGGTGCAAACTGGACTAATGTGGATAATGCAACAGTATCGACAGAAGATCTTCCTGCATTATCTGGTGGAAATCCAAATGTTAATGCAGTCAAAGTAAAACCTATCATTTCCCCAGAAAAGGGACATGGTTTTGATGCTGTAGAAGAAATGGGTGGTTATTACATTATGATTGCAATGAAGCTCGAGTATGACGAACAATCTACCAGACTCAATTCGGCTGCATCGCCTGTGTCTACTACCAAAGTTGTATTTCCTGTATCTGGTACGCAATCAGTATTCAGACAAATTGCAATTCTAGCAGATCCACTAGAAAAAACTACTTTGGATCCTTCTACGGAAGAATCTTATAGAGGACCAAAACATCCAGATTTTGGTACTGCTGATGAAACTACATTTGATGTGGAAACTGGTTCTGGTAAAGTTCTATATACAGAAAATAGACAACCAGTATCACGCGCTATCGACCAAATCGAAGATATCAAAGTAGTCTTTGAATTTTAATTCTGCCTTAATGAGAGAAAACAAATATGACTTTAAATCTTAATGTCACACCTTATTTTGACGATTATGACGTAAATAAAGGGTATCTACAAATATTATTTAAGCCTGGCAATTCTGTTCAGGCAAGAGAATTGACTCAAATACAAACTATATTGCAACAACAGGTTTCACACCTGTCAGATCATTTCTTTAAAGAAGGTGCAATGGTAATTCCTGGCCAATCTGCATTGGATTTACAAGCAGGATATGTCAAAGTTGATTTAGTTGGTTCTTTGTCAAGTGCCGCAGATTTTGTTGGTAAAATCGTACAAGGTAAATCTACTGGTATCAAAGCACTAGTAGTTCATCACGTAGATGCAGAAGATTTAAATTCTGATTCTGTTATTGATGATGTAAATGACGAACCGACAACTTTGTATTTGAAATACCTAGAAGGAGCTCCGTCATCAACAACTGTTGTCGATTCTGATGGTGATGGTGTTAATGAGGCAATTTTAAATACAACGCCTGGCACTACTAGCTTTACAGTCAATGGAGATACAGTTACTATTGCAGAAGGTGCTACATCGACTTTTGTAGAAGGCGAAACATTATTTACATCTACTACTGATGGCTCAAATATGCAGGCCACGGTTAAATTAAATACCGCTGTTGTCAATCCTATTGGTGTTGGTAGTCTTGCATTTATCGAAGAGGGTGTTTATTATATCCAAGGCAAACTTGTTCGGGTTGCACCACAAAAAATTATTCTAGACAAATATTCTAGTCAACCTTCATATAAAATTGGATTAGAAATTGTAGAATCTCTCACAACTTCAAGTGATGATACCACACTACTTGACAATGCATTAGGTACTGCAAACCAATCTGCGCCCGGTGCGGATAGATTAAAGATAACTTTGAAGTTGACAAAACGTGCAGTAGATGTTATAGATACTACAAACTTTGTCGAACTTATTGTAGTACAATCTGGTACTATGGCAAGTGTTGTAGACACAACAATCTATACACAACTAATGAAAACTCTTGCTAGAAGAACTTTCGATGAATCTGGTGATTATACAGTCCGGCCGTTCTTGTTAGATTTGAGAGAATATTTTCAAGAAAATGACAACGAAGGTGTATATAGTATGCCTGATTTTGTTTTTGATACAGAAGTTGCCGCAAAGAGCTTTGCGGTTGCAACTTTTCCAGATGATGTTGGTATGATTATCAATGGTGAGGGACAGGCCCACCAAATTTCTGCTTCTGATTTAACAACATATAGCACACAAACTCTAGATACAACTGCAACAAAGTATTATCCTGGCCTGACGCATGACAATTTAATTGCGGCTGCAAGAGATAAGATTGCAATCGGTGTTGAATCGGGTAAGGCATATGTTAAAGGTTATGAGATAGAAAGAAAACCATCTTCTAATGATACAAAATATGTAATGTATGACAAGTCCAGAACTAATTATCAAGTGAATAATGAGTATATACCTGTCGATCTTGGTACATTTGTGTACGTTACCGATGTAAAAGGTTTACCAAAAATCGACACTCAGGTAAAAATTGTAAATTCTCATATTGGTTCGACAGCAAATAACGATTTTGTTTCAATTAAAGAAGATACTACAGTACCAGCTGATTATGAAACTGTTATTGGATATGATGAAGATTCTGTATTTTTTCAAGCTGGTGGAACTGGTTTGGGAACAAATACATATGGTATTGACGTTATTGCAACTGCAAAAGTAAAGGCAGTTGAATATTTTAAAGATTCTTCTTCTTCTGCAAAAATTAATGCAAGTACGACATCTTCTTTTGCGCCGCCTGTAGTATATACCGAAACTGGAATTTGGAAAGTGTATCTGTATGATATAAATTATGAACAAAATCCAAGAACTAGCGTAGAATATAATATGGCAGATGCAAGATCTATTGTGACTGAAAGTGAAGCTGTCGCCAACTATTATGATTTTGGTGCAAATATTCTTACTAAATTAACTCTTATGGATGTTGCAGGAACTTTTACCAATAAATGTATGTTATATGATAAATATAATACAAATGTAAGGGCTATAAATTATTATTATAATTCTTTCACTGGTCTTTTACTGGTAAAACAATTAAATGCAGGCAATCTAACATCAGAACCAACTGGATTTTTGCCTAGTTCTGGATTTGTTTTGAATGAAGTATTACTGGAAGCAACAGGGGTTGCGACAAATGGTACTTTTCCTAGTGGCACTTCCGCCGCAACAAATAAGATTAGTAATGGAACAGCATCCGGTAGATTGTTTAGTAAATCTGTTCTACAAAATCCTACAGGCAGTAGCGTAATTTCAACTGGACATAGTTGGACAAAAACTATTAGAAATGTGGACGCAATTAGTGGCAATTCTACAGTTGATACCCAATACTCAGTTATGAAACAATTTAATGCATCTGCATCTTCGTCTTTTACATTTACGTTGACTGTGGATGGAGATAATGTTTTCACAAATCAAGAAAGTCTCTATACTGTATCGAAAATTCCATCTGCAAGTGGCAGTAATGCTGGACTGATTGGAATTCCTATCACTTTCGCATATTCTTCAAGTATGCAAGAAGTAGTCATAACTATCAATAGTACTGGTTGGGCTAGTGGAGATCCAGCGAATATAATTGCACCAGTTAAGAAAAGAGTTTCTAAAGAAAAAACAAAAACAATAGTATCGAATCATATAGAATTGCCATATTCATTAACGGATGTTAGTGGTACTGCAATTGCGGGCGTTGCATATGATAACACGGATGTATCAACTTCAAGTAGAACTGATGCAGCTGCATATTTAACAGATATTCCATACTTGAAAAAGACTGCTCAAAATGGAATTAGTCCTACGTTTACAGTGGGAACTAATAGTGACTTGGTTTTATCTGTATCTGAATTTCAATTAAAAAAATCAGACATTAATAAAATTGTAAAAATTTACGACACATGTAACGTGACAAATCATGCATATAGAGTTGAAATTGCTGGCGGTACAAAGAAAAATTTACACGAAATGACTAAAGAAGATTTTGAATTTGCTCAAAAGGCATATGATTTTTATGAACAAACGTCTACAAGTCCATTTAATGTAGATTTAGCACCAACAGCTGGTACTTTGGCCGCAGTAACATCCCAACTAACAGTAAATAATATTGTCAATCCGTTTAAAGCGGAGTTAGAAGCATTATATGTCAATGGTATCACTTCTATTTACAATCCGACAGAAGTACCTGTAAAATTAAATGACATTACAGAAAGATATAATTTATTTGATGGACAAAAGAAATCAATTATTCAACTAGGTAAAATTTCTTTGAAATCTGGTAGTACCCCATGTGGTGGCCGTCCGATTTTAATTTATGATTATTGGAATCATGTTTCTTCGGGAGATTATGCTTCAGTCGATTCTTATTCTAGATATGAAGATATCCCATCATTTGATGGTGAACGTCTTTCAGATTTCTTTGATTTTAGACCAGTTGCAACATATGAACAAATTACTGGGTGGCCATATGGTCGCGGTGTGGTTTCTACTGCAAAAGATTATCCTATTAATGGATCTTCTATTAGTGCAGATTTACGAGCATATTTTGGTAGAAAAGACAAACTTTATATGAATCCAAATGGAGATGTAAGAGTTAAATATGGATCACCTTCGGATATTCCACAATCACCAGAACAGCCTGTTGATGGAATGGTATTATATGAACTAGAAACAGAACCTTACACATTGGGCCCTGTTTCAATTAGTACTAAAATGATTGATAATAAAAGATATACAATGCGAGATATTGGTAAATTAGAAAAAAGAATATCAACATTAGAATATTATACTAGTCTCAATCTTTTAGAAAAAGACACTATGGATATGAAAGTGACCGATGAAAATGGTAACGATAGATTTAAAAACGGATTTATTGTAGATCAATTTGAAAATCATAAAATCGGAAATGTATATGATGGAGACTATAGAGTTTCTATAGATTCTGATTCTAAAACTTTGCGTCCTTTCTTTACAGAAAAAAATGTAAATATGGTTATCAATGCCAAGGCATCTAATGGATATGCATTGAAAGATGGTAAAATTTATTTGCCATATACAAGTACATATTTTATCACACAAGAATCTTCATCTAAAACTATCAATGTAAATCCATTTGCAATTTTCTCATTTAGAGGTTCTGTTTCTTTATTCCCATCAAGTGATGATTGGAAAAACACAAAACGAGCCCCTGATATTGTAACAGATAATAGAGGTGATTATGATAATTTGATAAAATCTGGGGTTCTTCCAGAAAATGGTATCATGGGAACAACATGGAATTCTTGGGAAAAGAATTGGACAGGTCAGAGTGAAATCAGTCGCCAAACAGTGGGCGCTGGCCACGAAGGTGGTGGTTGGGCAAGAGGTCACGCTGGTAATATCCGACGATTGAGTAGAACTAATGTCAACTTTACTAGAACTGGCACTAGAGATAGAACAGGAATACAAGAAATTGTATCACCTAAAGATAGAACACAAAATGTCGGAACCAGAATATTGAATACAGAGGTAATTCCTTATATTCGCTCAAGAGATGTATATTTTAGTGCAGAGGGCATGAAACCCAACACTACATTGTATGCATTTTTTGATGGTGTTGGTGTTTCAGAATTTTGTAATACAACAGCGAAATTAACAACAACAGACACAAATATCAAAGTTTCATCTGATAGAACACAAAATAGTTTGATTGCAAATGTTGTTGATAATAGAGGTAAAATGCAACTAGTAGGTGCTACAAGTGGATTTAAATGTACCTTATATGATGTAGAATTTATTAGTAATACAAGTTTGAAAATTCACTTTAATCAACATGGTAATACAGATACACAAACTAGACATGCAGCTGCGCCTGTGATTTATAGTGCTGGTTTCCAATCTGGCGAACAATTAATTGCAAGATGGCCAAATCCTTCAAATCCTTCTGGTTTTATTGAAAAAAATATTGGAACATACTCAACTGGAAAAGTTACCGCAAGTAATACATCCTTAATGACAGATAGTGCTGGATTTATTACTGGAATTTTCACAATTCCTGATACTTCAAATATAAGATTTAAAACTGGTGAAAGAGTATTTAGATTAACAGACCAAATTGCAAATGGTAGTGGGGCCGATACTCAGACCGAAACGACCTATACTGCTAGAGGTATTATTGAAACTGTTCAAGATCAGATTGTTTTGACAAGAGTTCCAGAATTTTCGACCCGCAGCCTTGCAGAATCCGAGGCAATAACTGGAAATAACTTTTCAATTCAAGGTCAACCATTTGCTTCATCTGGTTGGTATGACCCACTTGCACAAACAATTATGATTGATTCAAAAGACGGTGCATTTATTACTGCTGTAGATCTATTCTTCTCGACAAAAGATACATCAAAACCTGTTACTTGTCAACTTAGAGAAACTGTGAATGGTTATCCTGGCCCTAGAATTTTGGCACAGAAACGTGTATATCCAAAAGATGTGCAAACTTCTGAAGTAGGAAATTTACCAACAACATTTATATTTCCTTCTCCGGTATTTGTAAAACATCAGCAAGAATATTGTATCGTTATTATGGCTGATACCCAAGGATATAGATGTCATATTTCCAGAATGGGACAAGAGGCTCTTGATGGAACAGGAGTTATTTCTAAACAACCACATGCCGGTGTTTTCTTTAAATCACAAAACGCTTCCACTTGGACAGCAGATCAAATGGAAGATTTAAAATTTAGAGTTGCAAAAGCTGCATTCGCAACAAACTCCACTTCGAATGTTTATATCGAAAATTCTGAATATGATGATGGTAAGAATGACAGTTGGTCGGAAGAATTTTCTCCAAATTCAATGAAACTTACCGCAGATTCATCAAAAATTACATTCTTTGTTCCAGATGCTAGTGGTTGTATCCCTACAGTACTATGGGAAGCAAATGGTTATAATTATGTCACTCTTTCTAATATATTTGGAACTTATGACGTTTTCCCACATGGATCATTAAATGGGAGTCATTTAGTAACAGATACGACCTATAATAGTTTTACAATTGACATGCGTGGACAATTTTATCCTACTGGTTCTGACGCCCCTAGTACTGCATATACTGCTACTGACTTGCCTTCCGCAACCAATTTATATACTCTTAAAAGTAATTCAGTATATTCTCCACAATATAGGGCTAATTTTAAATATGACTTAATGAAACCTTCAGTCCAAAGTATTGAGTTGCCTAAAACGGATTTAACTTATCTTTATCGTGGATTGTCTGGCACTTCTCAGGATAGCTCAAAGATTCCGGGCGTCAAAGATCCTACATATACTGGATTTGTTCCAAATGAAAATATTAAATATGGTGCTCCTAGAATGATTGCAACAGAATTTAATGAAAAACTTTTCAATACTACTGCAAATCAATTAGATAAAAAATCACTAGTATTTAAAATTGGACTATCTTCGGATAATCCTAATGTTTCTCCTGTTGTAGATACAGAAAGAATGAGTGCAATTCTTATTTCTAATAAAACGAATTCACCTGTTGATATTGTAAGAGGAAATATAGGACATGTAAATACTGGTTTTGTTTCAGAACTTTCTGCTTCTGGTGGTTCAGCCGCAACTAAGTATATGACAAGAGAAGTTACATTAGATCAGGCATCTTCCTCACTGCGTGTTATTGCTGGAGTTTGTAGACAAATAGGATGTGATGTAGATTTTTATTATAGAATTAAAACTTCAGAAGATCAAATATTTGGAGAACTACCATACAATTTATTGGTTAGACCGACTGTATATGAAAATGCTTCTAAGGTTGACCTTGAATTTAGGGAATATGATTTTGACGTAAGAAATCTTCCAGAATTTACATCATTATCTGTAAAAATTGTAATGACTACCAAAAATTCTTCTATTATTCCTTTGATAAAAGATTTAAGAATCATAGCACTTGCGAGTTAAATATGAAAGAAAGACTAAAAGTTAAAGAAAATAAATCATTTGTACGAGATCCAGAGTCAAGTGCAATCATAAATACTGATGACATAGGTTATCAGCAATATATGGCAAAAAATAATTCGGTCAAACGCCGAGACGAAGAAATAAGAGATTTAAAAATGGAAGTCTCACAAATAAAAGAACTATTAATTAAGATATTGGAGAAAGAATAAAATGGCCGTAGCATATCCAACGCTAGTAGATGTTATAACATCTGATACATTCGAAGAATGGCGGAAGAAAACCAATTCAATGATTGCACATGCTCAGGCCAGTCAATCAAATCTTGGGACTTTAAGTTTTCTTTCCACAGACGCTCAAACTACTGCTGTAGATGCAATCAATGAAGTTCATACAGACGCAAATAATGCATTGACTTCTATTGGTAGTTTATCTGCACTGACAACACCAGAACCTCACGACACATTAGTAAATGCTCTTAATAGTTTGCACGACTTTCATGTTGTCAATACTAATGCAAAAGTTAAGATAGAGACAGATAGAGCCGTAGGAATTGAGTCAAATATTCAAAGTGAACTTGATAATACGCAAACTGGAGCTGGTTTGGGAGCAACAGGAACATTCACTGCAACTGATAATAATTATCTTTCTGGTGCAACTTCACTAAAGAATGCTACAGATTTACTTGATACGCAACTATATGCAACAAATACTATGTCAGAAAATTTAAAAACAACTATGGGTGCTGCATCCACTGGATTTTTTAATTGGTCAGATGAAACTGTAGAGTATTTAACAGTTGAGTCTACAGGAAATGCAAGTATTAAAAAATCATTAGTGAAATTAGATGGTACTATAAAGGCATCGGCAGATACCGCTGCAGCACTTGCGTCTACTGTGTCGGCTGTGAGTGATGAATTGTC